>Ga0335397_10000539_pt1 | contig 49504 bp, 40 predicted proteins | sample MAT04_FD_205740 | JGI IMG/M metagenome (GOLD analysis project Ga0335397, IMG submission 205740) | Freshwater microbial communities from Lake Fryxell liftoff mats and glacier meltwater in Antarctica - MAT-04 (spades assembly) (version 2) ...
GCTGCTACCTTTGCGATCGTTTTGGTAGGTGGTCTGTTTTTGTCCCAGTTGATGAACCCCGGCACTGAAAAGCCAAAAAATATTGTTCCTCCACAAGTGCGTGAGCAGCCAACTGATGAATCTACCTCTCAACAGCTAGCAGGCGAAGTAGATACTCTAAAAACGAAATTAGCCCTGACTGAACAAGCAGAGATGGTGAAAGCCGCCCAACAACAGCTTAGAACTGCCAAATCAACGCCTACAGTAGCTTTACAAGAACCGTCAGTTTCTTCCAGAGGTACACAGAGAGTGATCCCAACACCCCCACCAACTGCTTACATACCTCGGACAGTTACAGTTGAGCGCATCGTTAAAGTACCTGCTTCTCAACCTTTGCGATCGCCCCAACTACCAGTTGTGACGCCAAACCCTCAACCCGTAGTCAATATAACTCCACCATCTCCACCAAGCCCATTGCAAGAGTGGAAAAGGTTAGCAAAGTTAGGTAGTTACGGTCAAGTAGATGCTACGAATCAATCTAATAACATCGCATCTGCTCCTGAACCCGCAAACAATCCGCAACCGCAGGAACAGACACCCCCACCGAAAACTCCTGCTCCTGCGGTGAGCCAAGCGCAACCCTTGGGACAAAAATCCTTAGCAGTAGGGACTAGTGCTAAAGCTGTGTTAGCAACAGCGATATTTGGGGAAACTACTACCAGATCAGGCGGTGGTGATGAAACAAGCGAAGCGAAAAATGTATTTGTGATCCGATTGCAAGACGCCTTAAAATCTAAGGATGGTACTACCGTTATAGCTGCAAACACCGAATTCCTAGCTGAAATTCGTTCCATTAACGAACAAGGTCTTGTGCAGATGAACGTAGTTAAACTTATCTCGCAAAATAATGGCAACCCTACCGAACAAAGCTTACCAAACAATGCAATTATTATTCGCGGTACCCAAGGTAAACCTTTAATAGCAAGTAAATTTCCCGGTCAAAGTTCGTCCATAGCATCAATGGATCTAGGATTATTCGTTTTGGGAGGTCTTGGTAAAGCGGCAGAGTTAATAAATCGTCCTGATACCAGAGTTCTGCCTTTATATGGCAACAACGTCGTCAATCCCGACGGTACTCTTAACGAAACGGGCGACGGCAACACCAACTCCAGCCCCAACCGCGGTTTCATAACTGGTTATACTACCATTACAGAGAACAGACGCAACCTTGCAGCTGGAATTGTAGAAGGTGGTTTCAACTCTGTAGTACCCCAAATTGCTCAACGTAATCAACAGGCGATCGCCCAAATGTCACAACCAACTAATATTTGGTTTATGAAGGCTGGCACAACTGTTGAATTATACGTTAATCAAACAATCTAGTTTTTGAAGGTAGGATTTATACCAATTTTAGATTTTTGATTGGGTAATGGTAATTGGTAGTTAGTTTTCTTTCTATCTTTCCCATACTCTCCTGTTCTATCTACCAATCTCCCCATTTGCAACCATGAAAAATAAACCTAACTTGTCAGGAAATACCCCAGGTAATTCTTATTTCCTACCTATAGCTTCCTTAATTTTCTCGGTTGCTATGTTATTTTTGGTAGGCCGTGCTGGTGCTAATAACGCTGTTCTGCGTTCCATATTTTCCTGTCAAGCACAGGGTTTAGGGGGAGCAATACCTACTATCGACGTTTGGTATCAACAAGGAACAAACTTAAGCTTTATTCCGGCTGGGGAAGTAATTAAAAAAGTTTGGTTAAACGATCCATCACAGGTAACTATAGACTTTGATGGGCCAGTATGTATGCAGTTTGGTCAAGACTCTAATAGTAATGCAGGAGATTGTAAAAACTCCGCAGCGAATGTAATTCAACTCAGACGAATTCAAAAACTGGATATTCCTGGGCTTCCTCCCACTAGCAATACACTTTTAACAGTTGTTACCGAAGGGCAAGGTAGAAATAAGTTGTATACTTTTCGAGTGATATATAAAACAGATAACCCTGAATATCACACTTTAGCAGTTTTCGCCGATCCTTCTGGTCAGGAAGGAGCTTGTGCTAAAGTTTCACAATAAACTTTTAGCAAAAGTACCCGACAGCGAAAACGACTGAAGTTTCCCTCCATAAAAAGCGCTGATGCCTACGTATGTCTGCATTGTGGCGTTTCAAAATCTTTGCTCTAATATCAAGTCTGGGTAATTAGTTATGACTCCCACAGTCATAGCACCCCCAGCCTCTCCCGAAGAGCAGGGCTATGGTGTACACACAAGTGCTGCTGTCCACATACGTTTCAACTCTTTTACCCACATTTTTGTCAGAGTTAAACTGTCACACTCACCGACATCCCGCCCAGAACTAAAGTTCAGGGCTAATAGCTGAAGTCCACTTAAGTGGACTAAATTGATCGTTCAGTCCACTTAAGTGGACTTCAACTATGAGACTTGGAATTCATTCCGAGGCGGGATAGAAACGCAGTGCGAGATTTATTAATAAAGATATGACTGCGACAAGGCTTGTGTGTACACCGTAGCTCCGCTCTTCGGGAGGGGAGACAAAGCGTAGCTTTGGCGGGGTGGGGTTAAGAGGATATAAGCCTTTGGGCAGTTTTTTTCTTTATAGAGCAAGGTTAGGGTAGGCATAGGCATTGCTGTAGTTCAATAAATTGAAAAACGCTATGACTTAACTGATTTAACTGACTCAGGCATTTTCAACCTCTATCTTTATAAATCTTCAGATAAAAACTAACGACAAATTCCAAATTCATGTAAATATAAAGAAAAGCTTAAGAGGTTACAGACTCATGCTAACAGCGAAAATGATGCAACAGCTTTGGGCTGTAATCGAGTCTACCCAAGTCAGCACCCTGCTCCAGTTTGACGATGCTGCTTTAGTACAAGTGCTTCTCCAGCAGTTAAAAGCAAAGCAGGCTATTGATCCCCAGGCAGATAGCACCCTCAATTCTTATATAAAATCTAAACTGCCCCTCATTCGTGATACGGCTGAAGGTAGATTATCCTTCGGGCAAGGCGGCAATCATTAGTACGAGAAATCTAAATGATTCCTCACTGCCAAGCATACGCTCAGAGTTAAAACAGTTGAATATTATGAATAACTGGCTAGTAATTGCCCTAGTAGCTTATCTAATTGGAGCAGCGATTGAAGGGGTGAGTACAGCCAGTCAGCTATCTCATTCAGTGCCAGAATTAGCTAAAAGCACACAAGCTCACCCTTCAGATTCTGCTACTGAGTCTAATTCGACTTGGCAAGTTGTGGCCGCCATCGCCTCAGTAAGTATATGTGGAGCTTTTTTGTGGCCTTGCCGCCTTTTCCACCGTTTAATTAAAGGCAAGGTTAATTCGTAAGCTTAACCCCGGCTGAAGTACAGGGGTAAAAAATATATCAATTTGCAGTTTGTTCTGGCGTCGCTACATTTTGCCCAATTTTTGGCTCCGTTCCCGCAAGCAGTCGTTCAATATTAGTGCGATGGCGCAAAATCACATATAATCCACCGGCAATCCCAAACAGAATATAGGGTAACGGTTGATGCAAAAGTACCATGAAAATGGAAACAGCGATCGCACCTGCAATTGAACTTAAAGAGACAATCCGCGATATCGCCACGACGATGGCAAACACACCTGCTGTTGCTAAACCTATCTGCCAACTCATTGCCAACAAAATCCCCAAGCTGATAGCCACGGATTTACCACCGGTAAAGCCCAAAAAAATTGATTTACTATGTCCCAGAATGGCAGCTAACCCAGATATTATTACTATCCACGGTTGCCATATTTGTGCATCTACCGTTGGGGGGATATAATTTTGAATTGGGTTAAAATTGAATAACCAGTAAACTAGAGCGATCGCTAATACTCCCTTTAAGGAATCAAGTACTAAAACGAATGCTCCTGGCCCTTTCCCCAAAGTTCTTAGTACATTAGTTGCTCCAGTGGAACCTGAACCAACTTCCCGAATATCAATACCTTTTAGCTGCTTCACAGCAATGTACCCTGTGGGAAAAGAACCCAATAGGTAAGCTATGACGATAATTGCCCCGCACAGAGTTAACCAAATAGCCATAATAAAATTCAAAATGACGCTCGAAGACTCGCTAACGCTGCGCTAACAAAATTTAAAAAAGTCAAGAGGTATTACTCTTGACCAATGACCAATGACTAATGACTCATTTAAAAGTCATCATCATAGTTTCTCACGGCTTTGGGGTCAGGAGCAAAGGCTAACCACAGGGGAAATTGCAGCAGTGACAAACTGATTTGTTCCTCTGAATCGTCAATGATAATTAAGGGCAGTTGATTGGCTTTCGTCAATCGATCTGCTTTCTGAGCGACAGCATCAGATGCCTCAAATAATACCACACCTCGGTCTGGGCCGAAATCTGGGCGACCGATTCCCAGACAGTCTTGCAAGCCGCGCCGCCATTCACCTAATCGCTCAGGTGTATTAGCTAAGACTAAAGTACGGACGCGATCGCCATACAACTTGTGTAATATCGAAATTGCGGCTGAGGCAATCAAAATATTTTGTAAGCGGCTACCCATTGTCCGCAAACCACCCCGTCCCCCTTGGGTAAAAAACCAGTTAGAGACTCGTTCTGCGTGGATTGGTTCAAAGGTACGGCGTAGTTGCCACGCTGGCCCATAATAATCTGGTTTATTACGGTATTGGTCAATTAAGCGGCGAATTTGCTTAGTAGTATCTTGAAATTGCTGTTGGGCAAATTGAGGTATTCCAGGTTGAGGTTCAACTGGTTTAGTCTCTTTTACAGATGGTTTTTCTCGTTCCACCACACTTGGCGTTAGTTGCAACTGTTCAGCAGTAGAGGCCAAATCCTGTAAGCTACCCGTGAGATAGTCTTTAAAACCCTGCACCCGAATAGCCAAGTCTTGGGATGCACCAGCAAAAGTGGTTCGCATCTCGTTGCGGATACGTTCTTGACGGCGTTCTAGTTGTTCTACAGAAATTTGCAGGGTTTGTTTGCGTTGTTCTAACTGCACCAGCGACTCTTGCACAATTCGTCCCAGTGATGCCTGAGTTTCACCCACTTGTGCCTGAAGGTTTTTGTAAAAAGCTTGCAGCTTGGCTATTTCTTCTTTGAGAGCAGCTTCAGCGCTCTGCAACTCTGCTACTCGCTGCTGTGATTCTGCATATAATAAATGGTTTTCTGATTCCAGTGCGGTATTTTCCGGTTCCGACTGCGCTACAAACTCGCCATTTGAATTTTCTGTTAGCTCTACTGTAGAATCTACCACTTCTGCATTAGAGATAAGTGGCTCAAAAGCTGTGTAGTCTTCTGACGAGCTAACGCCTTCTGTTTCTCCCACTGACTCAACAGATGGATTGACTGGATGTTCAACTGCATTGTTCTGTTCTTGTTTTTCTGCCAACCGCTCATCAATTGGTTCTGGGGTTTGAGATGCCTCTGGGTTCATAAACAATAGTGTAATTCCTATGACGCGAATAAATAGCTTTCAGAAATATTACAATTAAGCTGCCATAAAAGTCCTGAGTTATGAGTGCTGAGTTATGAGTCTAGATCGAAACCACTCAGCACAGATCAAACTCAGGACTAAATACGCGGACAACGTTGTTCTAAGCAAGTTTTCAAGGTATTGGGATCAAATAAAATCGGCAAAAAGTGAATACTTTTAATTTCTTTAAAGTAAAACAGGATCGGGACTCCATTCCAGAAGATCCGCCAGTTTTGCCATTCCTGGTAGGGAAAGCGCCGAATCAATTTTTCGCCTCTGTAAATATCTAAGTCGGTGGCGGTAAATTGCAAACGCAGCGTTAACGCCTGAAACATGAGAAACAAACCAAACAGTGTAAAAACGGAGCCTACCCACGGTTGTACCAACAGTAGTGGAATAGCGGTAATCACTAACACTATAGGTATATTGTAACTAGGCTTGAGTTCCACAGTTGATGTGGAGTTAGGAGCAAATGAACTCGTCACAGTCTTAAATCCTGCTTTATTTACTAGGCATATCTCTCTCCTATTTTAGGAGTCAGGAGTCAGGAGTTAGAAGTTAAGAGTTAGGAGTGAGGAGTTTTAACTCATAACTGATAACTCCTAACTCCTAACTCTTCACTTTTATAGCCCTAAGAATGCACTACCTGTCCCCTGAAACATTAACCAAGAAAGAAAAAAGTTGCTAACAAATATAATTAGCAAGGCAGTCACAACAGCACTTGTGGTTGACTGTCCTACACCTTTGGCTCCTCCTGTTGTCGTCAACCCCCAACTGCAACCAATTACGGCGATTAAAGTGCCGAAACAACACGCCTTAATCATGGCGCTAACAATATCCCAGATCCCAAGAAAGTTACGGGCTGAGTCTAGGAATGCCGTATCAGACAGGTTGTAGAGATTTGTAGCAATTATTAATCCCCCGAACATCCCTGTTACCAAAGACAGGAGGGTTAAAATTGGTAGCATTAAAGAGCAAGCAAGGACGCGGGGAATAACTAGGTAATCGATTGGATCTGTTTTCAACATCAACATGGCATCGATTTGTTCTGTGACTCGCATGGTACCGATTTCGGCTGCAAAGGCAGAACCGACTCGCCCCGCCAAAACCACTGCTGTCAACACGGGAGCGAGTTCTCGTGTCAATGCGACAGAAAGCACTCCGCCGATAATGTTTCCTGCGCCAAAGTTGATAAATTCCCGCGCCACCTGAATGGTAAACACCGCGCCAACAAAAATAGCCGTCAATAGGGCAATAAATAGGGAATCTGGCCCAACTGCTGCCATTTGTTGCAAGGTGTTGCGCCGATGGATTTTGCCCCTCAATAGGTGAACTAGTACTTGCCCACCCAGAAAAATCGCCGCCAGCAGCCGCTGACTCCATTCTCCTAAACTGGATTTGGATGTAGTCTGGTTCAATGTTCTGTAGCTAACTCGGTGACTGCCTTAAGAATAGCGGATGTCATTGGGATAGGGAATGGGGAATGGGGAATGGGGAATGGGGCATTGGGCATGGGGCATGGGGCATGGGGCATTGGGAATGGGGCATTGGGCATGGGGCATGGGGCATGGGGCATTGGGCATGGGGCATTGGGCATTGGGCATAGCTCAATAATCAGTAGTTCTTATTCTGCTCCCCCCGCTCCCCCCTCCCAATGAGACTGAATATTAACTTAGATTAAAGATGCTCTCAGAAAATGAAGCTGTTATTAAAGGTGGTGCAAACCAATAAATAGGTGCTAACCTTAGCTATAACCTTTATTGTGCAAAGGTTTTGTAGATTAAAATCTTTTTCGAGTTCCCCAGCATGTGCTGTAACTGGTAGCCGTTTATTTTAATGAAAACTTAAGATTTTTGACAAATTGGCTGGTCAGGAGCGATCGCACGTATTGTAGAAAATGACGAAATGCTATCTAGCTCTTGTCATATCTACTCACGGAGTTTGTCTTAAATGACTATTTTCACCAACTTTCTCCGCTCCCTACTACTGACGATTATTTTTAGTTTTGTCGCTCCCATGTTACTAGTTGGCGGCGGGCTAGTCCTTTTAACCTTCATCGGTTACTTCCCCGGTTTACAAGAGTTAACTGAGGCGATCGCTACTCAGATTATGCATTTTCTCGCCACCTTTGGCAGTGGAACTCCCCTCCGTGGATTATTTGTGATTAGTTTGACCTGTAGTTTCGTCGGGGCACTGTTTGACACGTATGTTTATTATCGGTGTCAAATTTTACGAATTGATTCATAAGCAGTGGAAATAGCTTCGTCAGATGCTCATGATCTATACAAAATAGGGAAAAGTAATATTCCCTAAAGTGAAAGTACTACTGGTTTTTACCTAAATAGGGATTAGTGTTGCTCAATGAATTTTATTAATTAAATTGAGTGCCAGAATTATTGATTAAATATTTATTATTCATTAGTTATTAGTTATTAATTACTGACAACTAGTAAAGATCCGCGACCCTAGTAAAGCAACCCTCAAAAGGTAAAAAAGCTATAATACTAAGGGTTGTAGGATTTTAATTCCGCAAAACAGCTAAAATAGTCTCTGCTAAATCATCATCATGGACGCTAAACTAGAGTTTGGCGTTTTGTGTTATCTGCAATCTTTAAGGACTTGATTAGTATCCATTGAGAATATCAAATAAAACTCACTGCAAAATATAAAAATTTCCTTAAAATACTGATGCTCACAATGCCTGCTCATGTTTCTTAACGGAGCAAAAGAGGTCGTCTGACCGTTGGGCATCTTATATTGAGTTTATTACGAGGTATGTTGACAGCTCATGATTTGGCCGTTTAAGCCCAAGTTTAGAAAACAAATTGCGCGGATTGAAATTACTGGTGCGATCGCCGGTGCTACTCGCAAACGCGTCCTAGAAGCCTTGAAAACTGTAGAAGAAAAAAAGTTTCCGGCATTATTGCTCCGGATCGATAGCCCTGGCGGTACAGTCGGAGATTCCCAAGAAATCTACAGCGCCCTGAAGCGTTTGCGCGAAAAAATCAAAATCGTCGCTAGCTTTGGCAATATTTCGGCTTCTGGAGGAGTCTACATCGGTATGGGAGCCGAACACATCGTAGCCAACCCAGGTACGATTACAGGTAGTATTGGTGTGATTTTGCGTGGGAATAACTTAGAACGTTTGCTAGAAAAAATCGGTGTTTCCTTTAAGGTAATTAAGTCTGGCCCTTACAAAGACATATTGTCTTTCGATCGGGAACTGACTCAACCAGAAGAAAACATCCTGCAAGAGTTGATTGATACAAGTTATCAGCAGTTTGTCCAAACGGTAGCTGATGGTCGTTCTTTAACAATAGAAGCTGTGAAAAGTTTTGCTGATGGCCGGATTTTTACTGGACAGCAAGCCCTAGAGTTGGGTGTTGTAGATCGTCTGGGCACAGAAGAAGATGCCCGTCGCTGGACAGCAGAACTAGTCGGTCTTGATCCAGAAAAAACTCTCTGCTATACCCTAGAAGAACGTAAACCTTTATTGAATCGCCTTCTACCAGGAAGTCGTCAAGTTTCATTAGGAATTCGATCTGGAATTGATTGGCTCGAATTTGAAGTGTCTACTAGTGGTTTACCCTTATGGTTATATCGACCCTAATATGAGTTAGGAGTTATGAGTGAGGAGTTAGGAGTTAAAACTCTCAATTTCTCACTCTTAACTCCTAACCCCTAACTTTTTTCTTTTAAGGAGGATTTGGGCGTGGAGTGGCAAATGCGGGCTATTCGCGGAGCAACAACCGTTTCAGAAAATACCGTTGAGGCAATGCGAGAGGTAGTGACAGAACTACTAGATGAACTAGAAAACCGGAATCAATTCCAGCCGAGGGACATGATTAGTGTGACTTTCTCAGTGACACGCGATTTGGATGCTATTTTTCCAGCTGCGATCGCTAGAGCGCGTCCTGGTTGGGATAATGTGGCCATGTTGGATGTGCAGCAAATGCACGTCGAAGGCAGCTTACAGCGCTGCATTCGGTTCTTAATCCACGCCTATCTGCCAGCCTCCGCCTCAATTCATCATATCTATTTACGCAACGCCGCCAGCTTGCGTCCCGACTGGAGTTTGCCCCAGTCTTTACAAACATCACAGCCAGCAGTTAAGTCAAAAGTGTAAATTATTTACGTCTAAGTAAGTCGGCGCGAAAAAAACAAACTATTTCCAGAGGGCTTTTACTTAAAAAGTGGCATAATTTTTTAAACTAGCAATACCTCAAGTCAGGTTATGTTTAAAAAATTAGCAGCAGGAATTGGTTTTGGGATACTACTAGCTGTAAATCCTATAGCTATAGGTGAGAATAACAGTTCAAACTATCGTAGCAATCTTCTTGATAAGTCCAGTAAAGAAGCAATTGATCTGTCTAAAATATCCATAGGTGATATTAAGCTGGGGATGAAAGAAAAGGATATTATCAAAAAATTGGGTAAACCTAAGAGTCGAACTACAAAGTATGACGACGTTTGTTATACCTCCTATATTACTACTTGGAAATACAACGGATTAGAAATTGAGGGACTTTCAACTTCTAATAATGCCAGTAAAAGTGAAGTGCATCAAATTAGTGCTTCTAGTTCGCGTTATCCTACTGAGAACGGGGTAAAGGTAGGTGATCGTATAAATACTGCTCAGAAAGCATACTCTACATTGTTATCAACAATTGATAGTGAAAAGAATTTAGTATATCCAAATGATGCTTATGGTGGTTTACTCTTTTCCACCAACAAACAGAGGAGAATTAGAGAAATCAGATTAGTGGAAGCATCCTGTTGAGCAAATATGTTGTTAATAGCACAATTAAGTCAGCTTCGAGAGTGGTGTTTTTCACTCTTGAGTCCCTGAAACCACTATCAAGTTATTCGTTGTATTTGGTTGAAGTTCTCTCGGATGTTCTGTTTGGATGAATTCATCAAACAGTTTGAAAAACTGCTCTAAGGCAGTATGTTCATCTTGGGAGAAAAATAGAATAATCTGATCCCAAGTCTGATTGGAAGTTAAATTGAATCTCTGCTGAATCCAGGTTTGAAATTCGGAAAATTGCTGTTCTTGTGATGTTTGAGGTATTCCTATCTGGCGACGAGCAAAGCAGTAACCTGCTAGAAAAGTGCGGAGATTGGATATAGAAGCTCGTCCCAAATACATGGCAGGACGTTTCTGTATATTGTGGATTAGGTCATACAAATCAACCATCTGTCCCTCTAGCTTAAAATTCGGTTTCGGTGATTTGGAAATTGCCGCCTAAATCTTGGGCAACGCAGTATAGGTTATTAATCCAGTTTACTCTGGAAATTCCTTCGGGGTGGATGTTGTCAAAGATGAGTTCTTGTCGATCAATTGCAACGGCGATCGCTTCATGTCGTCCATTAATGGAGATGTTTTGTCGGAGGCGTTCATGGTAGATATTGCAGAAAGGATCTTCTGTGCTACCCGTAAAGAGGCTAACCTGTTTACCAGAAATGTTTTGATCAATGAGGAATTGGCGCAAGACGATGTCTGGCGACAAGCCGCTACGCATCTACGCACAAGGCACTCAAAAATCTAGAACTGTGCAGCGATCGCACTCAGCTGACTATGAAGGCTAGCCTTGATCATGATGTACTTTTGTCAATTTCCCAGTACTAGCCATTAATGAGCGTAGGTGCAGCCCGCCGTAGGCATCGCTTTATGCAACAACTCTATTCTTTGTGATGATGAAACCGAATTCCTAGAAAGATGTCATAAACAAACTCAAAAAAGTCCTTTTTCTGCAACAATCCTGAAGTTTGATAACATCCTTTTGCATCTAACAAGGGCTTCATGACATAGTATGCAGGTTGATAATTATACCAAGGAATAGAAGGCCACAAATGATGAATTAAGTGGTAATTCTGTCCCATAATCAGAATATTGAGAACTTGGTTCGGGTAGACACGAGCATTTTTCCAGCGATCGCGCTCCGCAAAAGGACGATGGGGCAAATAGTCAAAAAATAATCCCAGTGCTATCCCCACTACAAAAGCCGGTATAAACCAAAAATTCAGAATGTAACCCAGAAAGTGGTATTGCACTGATATATAAAAAATTACACCGACAATTAAGCGGCTGATGAACCATTCTAATAGCTCATATTTCCGCCACAGTCGCCGTTGAAAGAAAAACACCTCGTGGTATAGAAACCGCACCGCAATCAGCCATAGTGGCCCACCCGTAGAGACATAATGATCTGGGTCGTCTTCGGGATGATTGACATGTCCATGATGCTGTAAATGCACCCGTGTAAACACTGGAAAAGCAAAAGCTAGCATCAATGCACTGCCATGCCCTAACATCGCATTCATCACCCGGTTGCGATGGGCAGATTGGTGACAAGCGTCATGAATTACTGTTCCAGCACAATGCAAGGCAATAGTGTTAACGCTAAAGCACAGCCAGTGCGGCCATTCCCAAAGCCAGTAACCAAAGTTAGATAACACCAGCATTGCTACAGCTACCAAAAACAGCAGTAGCGTGGGATTAAAATCACCAGGAGGCGCTAAAAATTCCTTTGGCGGGATTGTCAGTGGCTTTTGTGCCTCCGATGCGATCATCTCTAACATTGACTCCTTCTTAATCAAACATTACAAATATACGATAAAGATTAGGGAAGAATAAAATTTTGTAACCTTTTGTATAGCAATATTTATCCACAGCTTTGCACATCAGTAGATGAATAACGCTATGATTCCAGACAAGAGCTAATCTTTACTGATAAGTGGGGTATGGCAATTGGCAAAAATGTTGATGGGATAAACTCTTTCGTTGGGAGGATGGATACAAGATTGATGTACTATATCTAGTCTATCCCACAGCCTTCACTCTCCCATAAAACCTCTCTAACTGCTTATATCTATTGGTATAGCAGTGACTGAAAAGGAGATGCAACTTAAGTTACGATGACTTCCCAGATAGCTCCCTCACTTCAGCCCCTATGCAATTAAGAGATTCTCTGCGCCGGACAAAAATTGTCGCTACTATTGGCCCCGCCACTAGCAGTCCCGAAATGCTTAAGGCGATTATTGAAGCGGGAGCCACGACGCTGCGGCTAAACTTCTCCCACGGAACTCATGCCGACCATCAACGTAGTATTCGCTTAATTCGGCAAACCGCCTTTGAACTAAATCAACCAGTGGCTATTCTCCAAGACTTACAGGGCCCAAAAATTCGCTTGGGGAAGTTTGAGAACGGGTCTATAGTTTTGGCAAAAGGCGATCGCTTCACCTTGACAAATCGCCCGGTTGTAGGTATGCAAGAAATTAGCTGCGTCACCTACGATTATTTAGCCGAAGAAGTCCCAGTTGGCGCAAAAATCCTCCTCGATGATGGACGAGTCGAAATGGTGGTGGAGGAAATTAACCGGGACAAAGGTGATTTGCATTGTCGGATCACCGTGCCTGGTAAACTTTCTAACAACAAAGGCGTAAACTTTCCCGGCGTTTACCTGTCAATTAAGGCAATGACCGACAAAGACCGAGAGGATCTGATGTTTGGTCTAGATCAAGGTGTAGATTGGGTGGCACTTTCCTTTGTCCGCAATCCCCAGGACATGATCGAAATTAAAGAGCTAATTTCCAGTACAGGCAAGCAAGTGCCAGTGATTGCCAAAATTGAAAAGCACGAAGCCATAGAACAAATGGAGGCGATTCTGGCATTGTGTGATGGCGTAATGGTTGCCAGAGGCGACTTAGGGGTGGAATTGCCAGCTGAAGATGTTCCGGTACTCCAAAAGCGGCTAATTGCTACAGCAAATCGCTTGGGGATTCCCATCATCACCGCCACCCAGATGTTAGACAGCATGGTGAGCAATCCCCGTCCCACTCGCGCTGAAGTATCGGATGTGGCTAATGCGATTTTAGACGGTACGGACGCGGTGATGCTCTCCAATGAAACCGCTGTGGGTAGCTTCCCTGTAGAAGCAGTGGCGACGATGGCACGAATTGCCGAGCGGATGGAGCAGGAGGAAGCCCAACACTTAAACTTACGTTCTTCCAGAGATGCCCGACGCTCCATTCCCAATGCTATTAGTCAAGCTGTGGGTCAAATTGCTGAACAACTAGGCGCAGCGGCAATCATGACCCTAACGCAAACGGGGGCAACAGCTCGCAATGTCTCTAAATTCCGTCCCCATACACCGATTTTGGCAGTGACACCCCATGTGAATGTGGCACGGCAGCTACAAATGGTGTGGGGAGTAAAACCCCTGTTGGTGCTAGGATTACCTTCCACAGGTCAGACATTTCAAGCTGCAATCAACGTGGCTCAGGAGCTTAAATTGCTGTCTGAGGGAGATTTAGTAGTAATGACGGCTGGCACACTCCAGGGAATTTCCGGCTCCACAGATTTGATTAAGGTAGAGGTGGTAACGGCAATACTAGGTCAGGGAATTGGACTGGGACAAGGTTCAGTTAGTGGTCGCGCACGGGTGGCTAATACTGGTATGGATGTTAGTAACTTTAATCCTGGAGACATATTAGTTGCACCCCGCACTAGTGCCGATTTCGTCGAGGCAATTCGTAAAGCTGCCGGGATTATTACTGAAGAGGAAAGTCTTACAAGTCACGCGGCGGTGATTGGCTTGCGTCTCGGTGTGCCAGTGATTGTCGGCGTGAAGCAGGCAACGCAGGCGATTCGGGATGGGGCGATTATAACCCTGGATCTGCAACGGGGTTTGATTTACTCTGGGGCGGTAAGAACGACTTAGAAGTGGGGAATGGGGAGTAAGAATTTTAGATTTTAGATTTTGGATTTTAGATTTTAGATTGAAATTTAATCCAAAAGACGCTCGCGGACTCGCTAACGCTACGCTATCGTCAATCCAAAATCCAAAATTGAATTGCCCCAATCCCTTTATCAAACAGTTGTGATCGCAACCCCAAGCCATCCAGCAAAGTTTTTCTGCTGTGTGGAGTTAGGATGTTCAACAGGCTTTACTTGATATCGAGTGGGATGTGGTGAGGCGAGGATGATGGAATAAGTACGGAGTTCGTCTTGGTGGAAAACTGCGACTTCAATTTTATCGTTTGGTTGGTAATCTTTCAGGCGATCGCTTAAGCCACCCGCCATTAACTTAATCCCATCAATTGCTAGGAATTCATCACCTGCATCAATTCCCCCTATTTGTGCAGGTGAACCAGTTTCCACAAATTTAATTATCTCCCGCCCATTCTCTGTATTTATTCTCACACCCAAGTAAGGTTCTTCCTGCTGATCAGCGACCAGCTGCAAGCCAAAGGGTTCTAAATACTGATTCAAGGGCAAATCGTCAATGCCATCAATGTAGCGTTTAAAGAAATCAGTCAAATCGATTCCAGCTACAGATTCTATAACTTCCTGCAACTGTTCTGGAGTATACCCAATTTCATCTTTCCCAAATTGCTGCCACATTTTCAGCATCACGTCATCGAGCGATCGCTGATTCTCGTGAGTAGAGCGAATCAGTAAATCCAGCAATAACGATACCATTTCTCCTTTTAAATAGTAGGAAATTTGGGAATTACCACTATTGGCATCCGGACGATACAGTTTTATCCAGGCATCAAAACTCGACTCAGAAACGGGTTGTATCTTGCGCCCCGGTGTCATTTCATATCTAGTAATTTCTTTCCCCAAGTTATTCAAATACGACTTAACATCATAAATTCCTGCCCGCAAAGGAATTAACAAGTCATAGTAACTAGTAGTACCCTCACAAAACCATAATGATGGTGTGTAATTTTCTTGGTCGTAATCAAAAACCTCTAATGCTTTTGGGCGAATGCGCTTGACATTCCACAAGTGAAAGAACTCGTGTGCTACCAATTGGATAAAGCGATTGTACTTATCTTGAGCGCGAAATCCAAAACGCTGGTAAATTAAGGAACAACAATTTTTATGCTCCAAACCGCCAAAAGCTTGGCTAAATAAATGTAGTAGAAACACGTATCGTTGATATGGCAAACCGCCGAACATCTGTGCTTCTACCTGAACAATTTTTTGAATATCAGCAATCATCTTCTGGGCTTGGAAATTTCCTTGCCCCCAGATTGCCAGTTGATGGGGTTTTCCCAAAACCTCAAAATTATATAATTGGTGGCGACCAATCTCAAAGGGAGTATCAACAAGAGTATCAAAATCGCCAGCTAAGAAAGTATTTGTTTCCTCACCAACGGGTGGCAAGGCAGTAGTTACCTGCCATTCCGGGCGTGGTGGTACGATAGTGACGCGAATGGGTTGCTTGTCCCAGCCCGGTATTCTAAAAAATAGTGCCGCACCGTTAAAATAACCGTGGCTTGGATCTAAGTGATTTGTCCGTACTGATAGCTCATTCGCAAAAACGCGGTAACGTACAGTTAATTCTGAAACAGCCTTTTTATCTACTTGCCAGTGATTTTTACTGATCTTCCGCCAAGGTAAAGGCTTACCCTCTGCAAAAGCCCCAAAATCCTGTAAATTCTTGGCGTATTCTCGGACTAAGTATGAACCGGGTGTCCACACCGGTAGCTTTAAATCGAGAATCGGCGAGTGGTAATCCACAAGGTGCAAAGTCACCTCAAACAGATGGGTTTCTGGTTGGGACATTGCCACCAGGTAATGAATCGTTGGCCCGGCTTCCCGAACATAGATATTGGGACGAGTTGCTGTTGCTTCAGTCATCTTGTGTGCTGAGTTAATACTCAATGGTTAATGGGATTGGTGATTTCTCCTATCATGACAAATTTGCCTTTTAACTTTTGACTTCAAATCGAAACGGCGGCAACTTGCTGCGGCTGGTAGTCAGAACCAAGTTTGTTAGCACAAAACCCAGTATCCCGTACTTGATTTGGTTCAATTGTTTTTCCCCAATCCAAAGGAGCCACTACATACTGTATCGCTCCTTGCTGCTTAAAATCTGCGTTCCAAAAGTTATTAACCTGAGCTTGATTCATGTTAAATGATAGTTGCCAGTTATTAACCTTGGTATTACCCTGATTTGTAATTTTGAAACTGACACAAAATCCAGTTTCCCAGCTGGAATTAATCTCAGTAGTGACTTTTAGTTGGGCAGTACTAGTAGGAGTTGGGGAGACAGGAGGAGTCGGAGTTGGGGAGACAGAAGGAGTCGGAGTTGGAGAAACAGAAGGAGTCGGAGTTGGAGAAATAGAAGGAGTCGGAGTTGGAGAAACAGGAGGATTACTCGGTTGCTCTGGCTGTTGAACTTGCACAAATGGAAGCAGTTGAGACAGTAATTGCTGCTTGAGTAGATCAACACTTTGCCAATCATCTAGTAAAATTCCACCTGTATCACTACTATTAGGATTCCAACTCCAGTAAGTAAAGCTCAAGTTATTTTTTTGAATGTATTTCACCAACTCATTTTGCCAAATTCCTTCTTTGGAATTTAAGTCTACTTGCCGTCCCCCAAACTCGCCAATCAAGATGGGAGCAATATTCTCACTAGCGATATAGTTAAATCCTATTTGCCAACGATCAATCAGATTGTTAGGAAAGTTAGAGTCATAAAAGTAAGGCTGATTGTACACTCCAGCACCGTACTCATGAGGAGAATAAACTAGCTTATTAGAACGAGATAAACGGACTGGGTAGCGTTTCACACCTTCTAAATTCCCACCATACCAATGCTGTGGCAATTTTTGACCAGGGACATTCTTTTCCACTCCTTCAACAACAATCAGCCAATTAGGATTAACGCTAAGAATCGCATTGCCTGCACGTTCTGCTGCTAGTCGCCAGTCAGTACTTATATTGTTATCACCCCAACTAGCTTTCCCGTGAGGTTCATTTTTTAAGTCTGCGCCAATAACGTTAGTTTGATTCTTGTATCGGATTGCTAACATTGTCCAAGTATCGATCCAGTCTGCTTCGGTAAAGCCGTCTCCATACCACAATTCTGGAATTTGCTGGTCGTTGAGGCGGTGGCTGTCAAGCAGGATTAGCAATCCTTGACGTTCCGCTTCCTGAATAACTAAGTCCATTACCTCTAAGGGGGTTTTACCTTGGAGTTCTATGTTGCTGCCAATTCCAAAGTCAATGCCACTTACATCAAGCGATCGCAATGCTGCCACAGAATAAGGTAACCGGATGACGTTATATCCTAAGCTTTTAATCTGTGCCAGCATTTCTTTATAATCTCGTTTCCATAAACCATGAGGGGCGTGCGTATCAGTTTCCATACCAAACCAGTTAACACCTCTGGGCAATACAACCTTGCCTTTCGCATCCACAATTGTTCTACCAATCGTTGAAAGTGGTAGCTCTATTGGCGTCGCAGCCATAGAAGCATCTAACTGGATACTAGTAGGTGCTTTAGTCAAAATAATGACCAAAAATACTACTATACTTAGGGAAAATATCAGTAATCGCTTATGTAACCTCAATATTGTTGGTTTATATTTATGGGTAATTTGCATACTATTATGATTTTTCTTGTAGAACGATATCTAAGTTAACTTAACAGATAACCTATGTAAAATTTTCTACAACCAAAATATTTTTACAGTATCTTTACGTAAACACTATTTTTGTAAATCTGATTTTTAGCCGACTATAAATGTTCGTAGTCTGATTACAATGCACTTAGGTTACAGCTTTTTATATTACTTAATTAACCTTAAGTACGTCTGACCATCCTAGTAATCTTAGAGCAATATTTAGCTACTATTGTTTCTGCATCCGCAAAAATTGGATAGTGGAAGTCAAGAACGCTAAAATCTTTGACTAGTAATACGTATAAATTTCTATCTAGGTTTTGTATTTACCTTTATATAATTTGCGATGGTTACTAAATTTACAAAAAATTTACGTAATTTACTGACTTCTTCATGAGTTTTCTATTGAACATGTCTCGTATAGAGAATAACTTAGATACTAAGGCAGTAAACATATTGAGTGACCGTGAAAACTCTATATAAGCTAGATGTTCTAAGCGGTAATTAGATCTGCTGCAATCTACTCATAGTCTTTTATTTGACAAAAGCTTTCTAAATATGACACTTTCTGCACTGCAAAAATTTTTACTACCACCTGCGATCGCTTCTCTAAGTGTATTTTCTTTAATGTCATTTCCCCTTGCGACACTAGGCGATAAACAAATTGCTATAAAATTCCAGGAAGAACCTATTTTTTATGGCAAGCTTAGAGATATTGCTATCCCTTACGTAGTTTTTGCAACTGCACTTAGTATAGGGTCTGGAATTTCAGCACTCGCTTTCTGTGGTTGGCGAAATTCTTCTTCCAAATCAGCGAAAATTCAGCAGGAATTATCTAATCTAGAGCAACACCTACAGCAAAAAGAGGCATTACTAAAAGAATGGCAAGTTTCCGAGCCTCGACTGCAAATTTCTGGATTGAGCGCTTTTTTAGATGACGAGATACCTTTTGACCAAGCTTTCAGCTCAAAAAACTCTGCAATAACTGCATCTCAACCTATTGGAGCGCAAACCCCGACGCAGGTACACGCACAACCAATAAATCCTGTACCAAAGGTTGCAACTCAAAAAAATACCACTATCAGAAATATTGCTGCTACTTCTGCGTTTGCATCTGCCCAAACTTTCCTTGGCTATGCTCAAGAAAATCCCAACAGTATCAAAGAAATTACTGCTGGTGAAGTGAATAAAACAGCAATTATGCCATCAGAATTTGAAGAGTTGCAAAAACAAATTAAAGAGATGATGCTACAGATGCAAGCAATGCAGGAGAATTTGCAACTAACGTCTCAAGCAACAAATACTGAGGTAGAATCCCCAGCTAAATTTCAGATTTACTATAATACTGTCCTTTAAAATCTACTCAAATCAATACCCACTGAATTGGTGGTTATTGGGTAATTAATATCTGGATTCCAGCGCTCATATCGAGGCTGGTATTCCAGTTTTTATCTATCAAAAAGAGAGCGATGGAAGGCTAGAGTACCCCGCCCTCAATCAAGTAGGAAGAGGGTAGGGGTAAATAGAGACAGAATTATTTTATGGGTTTGATGCCCTTATCCCTCTCCTATTGAACTTCTCATGACTATAAGTCATGAGATTCTTGCTTCACAGACAACCGCATCAAATGAGGTACATCATAGCCCCCTCCTCGCAAGCGAGAAAGGGGTTGAGGGTGGGGTTTAGTACCTAATCAACTGAGAACCGCTATAATTCTCACCGGAGAAACTCTGAAGGAGTCAGATAGGCATTCGTTTGCCTATTTTTAATCGGTGGAGGTAAGGTACTTTTAGAAGCTATGGATTGCGGCGGGATTTGATATCGGTTTCCCCAACCACCATTCAAGTCTTCCGGTTGCCGACGAGGTGGTATTGTTTTCCCCGTAGGTAGGGGTACTGTTAAAGTTTGGCTAACTTGTAAATATCTTTCACCTTCGTTAGTAAAGCGAATCAACTTGCTTTCAAGCTTTTCAAGCTGTTGATTTTCTAACTTCAACTTTTGAGAGTTTTGATTATCTGGCTGTTCCGACTGAGTAGCAGGATCGAAAAGAGCTACAAATGTAACGCCACCTTCTGGAAACAGTCGTATTTGTGCTGGATTTGCTTGCCAGACTTCTTGAAAACTACCATCGGGTGAAACTTGCCACAGATTCAGAGCAGCCTCCCATTTTCCCTGTTTCACTTCCACAATTTGACGAGCCAGAATTGAACGGTTAGTATTCGTGTCTGAATTCAGTAAAGCTTCTGTTTGTCCTGATACTGGACGCAAATAACGCACAGCGGCCACTGTAATCTTGCTAGATTCAGGCAGATTGGTACTACCGACGATATTGTATATACCTTTACTTGATATAGGTTGTACATCTCCGATTTTCATCTCCACCTTTTCTTGTGCTTTTTGAACACAACCATAACTGGCAGCTAAAAGTATTAGGCAAGTACCTATCTGGAGATTAGTAGGAGACAAAGCTTTAAATTTAGTCAAAATAGTCTTTAAATCAAGATTTTGCATGATAAAAGGCAGATTATCTGGTTTATTTGCAATTAGCTTAGGTTTTTACCTATTATGCCCAATTTATTATTAAAAATAACAACTTTTACCGACTCTTAATCAATTAGTTGAAAATTGCAAATTTTATTCAATCTAGTGGTTAATACTCATTTCCTTTGCTAAAGTAGCGACATAAAAGAACATAAATATATAGTTGTTACCCAACTAGGCTGATGAGGCAAACAGTACTCGATTGTTATAAATTTACTTTCCCAAGCCAGTATCACAAGGTTTATCCACTGCTTTGTACTGTCGCCGTCTCGATTTGCTGGGTACTGGCAGTGAGCGAAAAATCTTCAGCTCAAGTCAACCCATCTCAGCTAAAGACTATCGACTACCAATTGGGTTTAGCAGAACCCCTACCAGTGCCTAAATTACTCGTCGATAAAAGTCAATCTCAGTCAGGGTGGCAAACATTGCCTTCTTTACGCGTAACCACTGGTGTAGCAGTTGCACCGATCGCTAATCCAGTATTGAAAGTTGTGGAACCCAAACCAGTCAACGATCTCCAACAGATGGAGAGTGTCTTTATCCAGCAGCAGGTAACTGGAAAAGCCCCGGCGGCAGCACGTAGTTCTGTTGCACCACGAGTGGCAGCAGGTAGGGACACTTCTAACCTTAATTTAGGATTGCAGGGACAGATGAATGGCTCGGAGCTACCAAGTAGTTCAGCCCCACTGCCACCACTCGCTAACTTGCCCGAAACACCAGAATCAACTGCACCAGTAGCACCAACTTTTAATCAACTATTCAGTTCTCAAACAGCCCCTCTATCAGCACTTCCCAACTCGGCTGCAACCCAAGAATTCACTGCACCAGGAGTAGCACCAACTTTTAATCAACTACTCACTTCTCAAACAGCCCCTCTGCCACCACTTCCTAACTTGCCTGCAACCCCAGAATCAACTGCACCAGGAGTAACACCAACTTTTAATCAACAATTACTCAATCCACAGACAACACCATCAGTTCTTACTACGACTCCCACTCCAAGCACAGCAGTGCCAGTTACCCCATCGATAACTACTCAACAACGCCGCCAGATCCCTAGCAGTAGTTTAAGGGAACCCTCTTTACAATTCCAAGGAGTTTATATTAACCAAGGTGGCGACACCTCAGCACGGGCGAGAGTCAGCGGAGTCTACCCACTGTCTCCTCAAGCTTTGATTGGGGCAACCCTGGACTTAACAAGCCAAGGCAGCAACCGCAACTTCGATGACTCCCGAAACGATGGTTTGAACATCAACGAGCTTTATTTGGCGACTTCACTAGCAGGAGTACCTAATCTGCGGTTTGTGATCGGTCAAATAGATTTAACGTCTTATTTCGATCGCAACAGCTTTGCTAAAGATGGAGCTAGTCAATTCTTTAATCCGGTGTTTCAAACTAACCCAGCATTGGCAGCAACAGGAATTAGTTCCCGCACTGGTTTGTTAGCCGATTGGAGTATCACCGACAATATTGAAGCGAAAGCGGCAGTCTTTTCATCAGCAGACAAAATCGGTGACTTTTCTTTAGATGGATTTGCTGGCGAAATCGGCATCCGTTACGGCAATGCAATTATTCGTGGTACTTATGCCAGCGATCGCGACGCTGGAGTTAATGATAGCTTCCTTGAAAGCTATAGCATTGCCAGAGGTAACAATCAGTTTGGCCCTGATAAAAACGATCGCGAAGAAGCATACGGTCTTAACGCCGAAGTCTTTATTCCCAATCTGAAATTAGGTTTGTTTGGGCGCTATGGTCACTACGAAAACCGCACTTTAGGAGCGGGTGCAAATACTTACGTCTTGGGAGCTAGTTTTGTGGATCTGTTTACCCCAGATGACCGGGTAGGAATAGCTTATGGACGCGCTCTCTCTAACGATCAGCTACGTCGTGGAAATAGTCCCGATGTATTAGAAATGTTCTATGATTTTAAATTTCTTGACAATCTACGGCTAGGCTTGTCGGTTCAAGCGCGTGATGATTTCTCAGAAACAGTTTTCGGTATCAGAGTGAAATCAGAATTTGGTATCACTCCCAGAGGGAGAATTACTCAATGAGTCAAAACAATATAGATAAAAGGCAAAAGGGAAAAGCTAAAAAAATTAAATATCGTTCTCTTTTTACTTGTTCATTTTTCCTTTTTACTTACTTGCTAACTGTGCCACCTTTGGGCAGCATTGCCCCTGCTCAAGCACAGAGCTTATCAGCATCGGCACAAAAGGGTTTTGCATTCTTAAAAAAAGGCTTCATTAATGATGCGATCGCAGCCTTCCAGCAAGCGCTTAAAAATCAACCGCAATCTTCGCAAGTTAGGTTAGGATTAGCGATCGCTTATCGCAAAGCCGGACGTATTCCCGAAGCTTGGACTGCTTATCAACAAGTATTGGCGGCAGACTCCAACAACCAACTAGCTTTAAAAACAGTTGGTATATTAGCTACTTATCGTCCTGAGTGGAACTTAAAAGGAATTGAGGCTCTGACAACTTTATTAGAGTTAAATCCTAATGACTCAGAAGGTCGTGGTTCCCGTGCTCTACTCTACTCTTATCAAGGACGCTTAAGCGAGTCCCTAGCAGACTACCAAATCCTGCTGAACAACAACCCCACCCCAAAGGCAGTTGTTGATGCAGCTCAAACTTATAGTTACAGTGGGGATTTTCCTAAAGCACTGGAGTTGTTTAACCGCTATCGCTCCACTGGCAAAGCCATTACAGAGTATGCAGCACTAGCCTACGGTCGCACCTTACGAGAAACAGGCAATCCTGGAGGGGCAGTACAGGTGTTAGAAGCGCAGTTGCAGCGCTCCAATAAACTTAACGAGATAGGGTTTGAAACCCGTAAAGAACTAGCTGTAGCATACCTTGCCAATCAACAACAAGCTCAAGCGTTGGCGGTTTTAGATGTATTACAGGGAAGGCCAGACGCGATTTTGCCCTTAGCGCGATCGCTCAATGAAATTCGCAAGTACACCAATAACCCCACCCTCACCCAGCAAGTTTTCAATCTCTACCGTCAAGCACTCCAAACCGATCCCAACCCTTCCCCCAAACTACTGCGCGAAGTCGCTGATGTCTTTAGTGGGTTCCCCGAAGGACGACAAACAGCACTGCAACTGTATCGACGGGTGGCGTTAGAATTTCCCAACGATCAAAGTCTGGTGGTGCAGCAATTAGCTTTGGAAAATCAGCTAGGTTTACTCGGTAAAAATGACTTGAAACAGCGTTTGGCTACTGCAATACAATCAGCGCCGAGCGATCGCGTCCAGTTGCAACAGCTAGCTAATGCTTTAGTGAACATTGATCTTCCCGACCCAGAATTTTTACCTGTCTACCAAAATCTTTTACAAATGGGGGTTAATGTACCATTTTTGAATTTCCGAGTGGCGCAAATGTATGTGCAGCGCCAAGATTTGAATGGTGCAAGGCAAGCTTTGGCAGCTTACACAGCTACCCCCGCAGGTGCTAAAGACCTCGCACCCCAATTACTAGCAGCAGAAATTGAGCGTCGTGAGGGTAATCTCGAAGCTAGCGCCCAGCGTTACCAAGCTGTGATTGCTAGCAAGCCAAATAATAGCGATATTATTGATGCTGCTTTGGGCGGACTGGCTGGAGTACGACTGCAACAAAAGCGTTTTGATGAGGCTGTGACAGTTTATGACCAATTAATAGCTCGCAATCCTCAAAATTTGTCGATTCAACTAGGGCGTGCTAGTATCGCCTATCAAGCCAAGCGGATCTCCCAACCAGAAGCAGAGGCAGTTCTCAACAATTGGTTAGCTACACAACCTGCAACCAATACTCCTCCAGAACTATACAGTTTGATAGGAACGCTGCCTACTGATCCGCAAAAAGAAGCTTTATATAGTTATCTGGTAGAAACTGACCCTAGTTCCATACCACTACAACTGCGCCTATTACAGGTGATAGCAAAACGCAATCCTGCCCAAGCACAAGCGCGGATGAAGCAGTTGATTGCCCGTATTCCCAACACTTCTGACTCATACCAGTTGCAGGCAGAGTTGGCTCGATCTGTGGGTGATTTGAATTTGGCTAGCAGTACCTATCAGAATATTTTGGCGCAGCAACCAGATAACATTGATGCCCTAGCGGCTTTGGGCGGAATTCGCTTTGAACAGCGCCGCTTTGAATCGGCACAGGAGATTTATGCTCAAGTGTTGGCACAAAAACCGGAAGACAAAGGCACACGCCGCACTCTGGCTGGATTGAATGCGATTTTAGATCAGCCTTTGACAGCACTGGCACAGCTAGAACAACTGCAATTAGAAGCAGCCGCAGAAGGAGGAAACGATAGCGATGCATCTCGGCAAATACAGCAAATCCAAACAGACTTTCTTCTACGACGAGGATTTCAACCCCCTTGGGAAGATTATCAACGTCGAAACAGAAATTAGCGATCGCTTAAATCTTTTACAAATCAAACTGTTCTTAGGATGTGGCATTTCCCAAAAGTGGCAGCTATTACCTGCCTGATTGGTTTATCTGCCTGTGTCTCTAGTTACTCGGCAGCAAACCCCAAAACACCGGATGAGAAAACTCCGGTGGCAAACGTCCCCACTGAAGGTAGTAGTCAAAATCTCACTGGATTATTAGCTGAACTTCCTAAATCCACCCCCAACCGGGAATTACTAGCCCAAAGTTGGGATAGCTACCGCCAACGATTTATTCAGTCAGATGGGCGGGTGATTGATTACGAAGCAAGCGATAGCTCAACTAGTGAAGGTCAAGCTTATGCTTTGCTAAGAGCAGTACTGATTAATGATCCGGCAACTTTTGCCCTGACTTTAAACTGGTCGGAAAATAACCTCCAGCGCCAAGCAGATGGTAAACGCACAGATAGTTTGTGGGCTTGGAAGTGGGGACGAAAGGAAGATGGTAACTGGGGTGTCATCGACAGCAACTTTGCTAGCGATGGAGATATAGATGCGATTACTGCCCTGATTTTAGCATCACGGCGTTGGAATCAACCCGAATACCTGGAACTGGCAAAACTCAAACTGCAAGATTTGTGGAATTTGTCCACTATCTCAAAAACCCAAGGTAAGCGCTATTTGTTACCAGGGCCTGTAGCTGCATTCGTCCCGGATTCATCTACCATTTACCTGAATCCTTCTTATTTTGCACCCTATGCTTTTCGCATCTTTGCACAAGTTGATCCTCAACATGATTGGTTGAGTTTGGTAGACAGCAGCTATCAAGTGCTAGAAGATTCCGCAAAGCTTTCTAGCGTAGGTTTACCCAGTGATTGGGTAGCTCTAAATACCAAAACAGGACAATACCAAACCCTACCAGCATCTAGCACTCTGAAGAGTTTGTATAGCTTTGATTCCTATCGAGTCTGGTGGCGTTTGTCGTTGGATGCTGCCTGGTTCAACTCACCCCAAGCGAAGAGCTATCTAGTGACATCCACTCAGCACTTGCAAAAACTATGGAGTAAACAATCGATACCAGCACGCATTGATCTCCAAGGTAAACCATTAGTGGATTACGAAGCTACATCCCAATACGCTATGTTATATGCCGCCATGCAAGTAGTGAAACCAGCGATCGCTCAAGAACTGCTTGTGAAAAAAATCCTGCCTCAATACAAGCAGGGAATTTGGGGAGACCAATCTGCTTATTACACCCAGAATTTGGCTTGGTTAGGATTGCTACCTCCAAAGGCAATTCCCCAGCGATTGCTTAAATGACATTCCCTGATGCTGAGTTAGGGCACAAGCTTCCCAACTACCTTTTACTCCCGTTGATTTTAAAAAAAATCCAATGGGATAATTTTGAAGTTCTAAAAGCAACAAAATACTTGTGCTTTTTACGTAAAAAATTTGAGTAAATTCACACTAAAATCACGCTCTACCATGAAGCATTTGTTTCATCTTTCCCAAATTAGTAAAAAAGCAGTTATTGTTACTTCTTGCTTTTTTTTGTTTCCTAGTTCATTATTGAGCGCTCAAGCTCAAACCAAAGGTGATCTGCAACAAGAAGTAACTTTATTAGCTCAAGCAACGACATCAGAAAATACTAGTAAAGCAGACTTAAAAGCTCCTAGTGCCAAGAATCTGGCAACTTACACCCTAGAATTTAATCGTAGTCCGATTGTGGGCAACCGGATGCGCTTGCGCGGGGTTTACTCAGAAGGTCGTCTTGGCTTTACCCGTCCTCATGGCTGGAAATTAGATCGGGGTAAGGTACAAGCTTTAATCCGTTTTCAACACTCACCATCGCTGTATGCCAATCGCTCTAACCTGACCGTGCTATTGAATGGGATCAGTGTTGGTAGCGTACCACTCAACCGCAAAGAGTCCCAAGTAGGTCAAGTACTATTCAATATCCCACCAAAGCTACTGCAAGACTACAACGAACTCATATTGGTAGCACAGCAGAATAACTCCCTCGAATGTAGCGACCCTAGTAGCCCTGATTTGTGGACAGAGATTCTACCAGATTCCAAATTAATCTTGAACTATGAACGGCAGCCGATTCCGCTCAATTTCAGCCGCTATCCTTATCCTTTCTTTGACGAACTCGGCTTAGAAACTAACCAAATTGCTTATTTGCAACCGAGTCAAGTCGATCAATCCTGGTTGACAGCAGCAGCTCGCTTACAAGCAGCATTGGGAAGAATTGCAGATTTTCGCCCGATTCAGACAAGCTTGGTGTCTGATGTCGCAAATCTGAAGGCAAACGATCGCTTGGTCATCATTGGAACTCCCAACGAGCAACCAACCCTAAATACTTGGAAGAATTTGCCCCTGAAAGTCGTCAGCAATCAAATTCTTGATCGTGATAATAACCCCGTACCAGATGAAACAGGGGTGTTGATTATAACTAAAGCTGAAAAGAGCGGGGTTCCGGTTTTAATTGCTACTGGCAACAGTGCAAAAGCCGTGGAAAAGGCAACCCAATTTTTATCACAGCCAGACTTGCGGAAAATGGGGACTGGTCAGGTGGTTTTTGTCGATACCCTGAAGGAAGCTTCGACACCAGGAATCCGCCAATGGCCTCGTTATTTGCCAGAACAAAATTCTTTTAAACTAGGCGACATCAAAACCCAGGTAAATGGTGAGCCGTTTAATGATGTGACTGTACGTGGGATCGGAGCGCCGCCAATTGAAATTGATTTTCGCGCTTTACCAGATGATCGGTTTATCCGTGGTAGTTCCATGAATCTGGTGTACAGCTACGGGCCGCAGGTTAATCCGCGAACTTCTGCGATCGAAGTTTTACTGGATGGAGTTTTCATTGGTGGGGCACGTCTTGATTCTGAGGCGGGAGAAACTCGCAAAAACCTCAAAGTCAATTTGCCGGAAAACTTGATCAAACCCAACTCGAAACTGCAAGTTTTCATGCGGATGAATCCGAGAGAACCGTTTGATAAACAGAACTGTCTTCAGCCACCAGATCAACAACTGACAGGTACGGTGCATTCTGATACTAGCTTCGACCTGAAGCGGGAAATCTCTACACAACTACCAGACTTGAACCTGCTGAAATTTGGTTTTCCCTTTGCTGCACCACAGGATTTGTCTCAGACAGCGATCGTCGTGCCACAAATCCCCTCGAAGACAGATGTGTTGACCTTGTTGGCTTTTAGCGAACGCTTGGGAAGGCTCAGTCAAGCGGATGCTGTCAAGCTAAATGTTTATACACCAGATGCTTTGCCAACACAAGCCCGCAAAAATGACCATTTGGTAGGAATTGGAACGCGAGAAGACTTTCCTTTTCCCGAAGTATTTAATTCCACTGGCTTCAACTTGAGTCAGGCATATTCCCGCTCCTCTGCAAATGCTGTGGTTCAGACCCCGCAGGATACACAAGGGATGATTAAGCAAATTATCTCACCTTGGAACAGCGATCGCGTTGTTCTAGCTTTAACATCTCAAACCGAAACTGGTTTAGAGCGAGTGCGGCAAGTCCTCAATCAAGACCCGTGGTTCTTCCAACTCAAGAAAGATACGGTGCTAATTAGTAGCGATCAAAAAGACCCAGTTTCCTACGATGCTGATGCCTATCAACTACAGTTTTTCCAAAGCGCCCCAAACACTCGCCGCTTAGAAAATACCACTATCCTCAGTAAAGCATCACGCTTTTTACAAGAAAATTGGCTATTGCTACCTGTGGGCATTTTTAGTGTGTCTCTAATTCTTTACGGGATTCTTCAGTTGTATCTCAAGCGCTTGACTGCTGCTAAAAAGTAGACACTTTCGATCAGGTATCGCCCATTTTAAATTTAAATTTCAAAATTTAGATCCACAATGTCTTCTTCCCCCCACATACCGCCCCGGAAATCACGCGATCGCCAGCGCTTAAAATTGAGCAATTGGTTGATTGATATTACCCCCCGATTTTTTGACCGCACTCTTCAAAAGGTGGGTGTGAAACAGTTTAAGTGGTTTATCCTGCTGCTATTGTTGCTCTCAGTGCCACTGATTATTACCCCGATAGAAGTTTGGCAGCAGGGATTGGTAGCAGTGTTTCTCGTGCTACTGGGACAACTGCTTATACACGCAGAGTTTCAAGAGTCTTCTTCAGAAATCAGCCACTATTATCACCTGTTTATGCTGTGGCTGAGTCTGGTAACAACGCTGCGTTATTTATACTACCGCACCAGCTACACCCTCAACTTTGATGGTTGGCTCAACAGCATCGCTTGCCTATTCTTGTACGCCGCCGAACTTTATGCCATCCTCACCTTGGTATTGGCATACTTTCAAACCCTGAAAATTCAAGAACGCGAACCAGTTAATCTGACAAATATTCCTCAACAGGAATGGTTCAAAGTTGATATCTATATCCCCACTTACAACGAAGATGTGGAGATTGTTCGTAAGACGGCTGTCGCAGCCTTAGCCTGTGATTATGCTCCTGATAAAAAAAAGGTTTATGTCCTTGATGATGGTCGTCCAGAAAAGTATAAAGAGAACGACCCACGCCATGAACAGTTTAGCAAAAGACGGGAACAGCTACGGCAAATGTGCCAAGAACTCGGCTGTATACACATGACGCGGGACAATAACGACCACGCTAAGGCTGGTAATATCAATACTGCCTTTTACAAAACCGACGGTGATTTAGTGTTGATTTTGGACTGTGACCACATTCCATCGCGGCAAATTCTCTTGCATACAATGGGTTTTTTCTTCGATCCCAAAGTATCATTTGTCCAAACTCCTCACTGGTTCTATAACCCCGACCCCTTCGAGCGTAATTTGGTCACTAAAGGTAGAATACCCGCAGGCAATGAACTGTTCTATAAGGTACTGCAAAAAGGTAACGATTTTTGGAATGCCGCCTTTTTCTGCGGTTCCGCAGCATTAATCCGCAAATCCCACGCTTTAGAAGTTGGGGGAATTGCAGTGGAAACCGTGACGGAAGATTGCCACACTGCTTTGCGATTGCATTCGCTGGGTTACAAGTCTGTCTATTACGACAAAATTATGGTGGCTGGTTTAGCGCCAGAAACGTTTTCTTCTTACGTGGGACAACAAGTGCGTTGGGCAAGGGGGATGGCACAGATTTTGCGATTAGAAAACCCCATTTTTAATCCGAAGCTGAACCTGACATTTGCACAACGGATTTGTTACTTTAGCGCGACTTCGCACTTTTTGTATGGCTATCCTCGACTAATATATGCGATCGCTCCGACACTATTTCTATTATTTGGCGTTAACTCTGTCCAAGGTTTGGGTTTAGAAACTCTAGCTTACGCCCTACCCCATATTCTCCTCTCCCTTTTTACTAACTACATCATTTACAAAAACGTCCGTTTCTCCTTCTGGAATGAAATTTTTGAATTTGCGATGGCTTTCCAGGCTGGGTGGGTGACGATGTTAGCGCTGTTTAATCCGAAGCTGGGTTCATTTAACGTTACCGACAAAGGAACGTCTATAACCAAACGTACTTTTGATTGGGAATCGATGCGTGGTCTTTTAGTGGTGACAGCACTTGTAGTCTCTTCCTTACTAGCTGTTCCCTATTGGCTGCTGCTACATCCTGAAGATTGGCAAGCGGTCTTAGTCAACACCATGTGGTCTGTTTTTAATCTGGTTTTGCTGATAGCTGCTTTGCTGGTTGGCTTTGAACAACCACAAGTACGTACTGCTCACCGTTTACAGCGTCGCCTCCCCATCTTAATTACCAGTAACGGTCAAACAATTATGGGCAAAACGGTAAATATTTCAGAAACTGGGGCATTAATTTCTTTGGAAACTTGGCCCAATTTACTGGAGGAAGCGGAAGTTGAGGTGATGGGAGATTATACTGCTAGCGCCTCTTTAACAGCGCAGATTGTCCGAGTCTCTCCTATTAATGACACAGAAACGCTTTTGGCTGTTGATTTTGTGAAGCTCAACAATGCCCAACGCGATGCTTTAACTCTAGTTTTATATTCTGATGTCCGGGAGTGGTATTCTCAAAAGAGCCAGTATGTAGACCGACCCTTCGCTTCTCTTGGATTCTTAGCCACAAGTCTGACTCGGGCCTTGCGTGACGTGAAACAAACTAGCCGTAAAAAGGTACGCAAGCAGGTAAATAGCCATAGCCGACTCTACTGGGATGGTAACTTCTTCTTTGCAGTAGCCACAGAATTAGGAACAACGGGTTTGCGCTTGGAAATAGAGGATACAAAAGCCGTGTCTTCTCACAAAATGCTAGGACAACAGGATTTGCACACAATGCGAACTGTCAAACCATTAGTTGGTTTATTGTTGAATGAGGATGAGGATAACCTCTCATCTAACCGATTTGTTGCTGAAATTTATGCAGTAGAAGAGACAAATGGCAAGATTGCGCTTGAGTTAAATTTTCCAGAAAAATTCAAAGAACGTCAAGACACAAAAATTAAACAATTGTTGGAGGTTCTGTAGCAGAAGTACTTGACTAGATTTTAACCAGCGCAAGCTCCATTTCAGTCCAGATGTTGCTTGCGCTTGGGAGTGTTTTAAATTACAAAAGTCAATTCTATTATTGTAGGGTGTACAGCGTTCGACTGAGCGCTACCCCAATACGCTTGGGTTAAGGCTAGCACTCTTTGTCAAAGTCATTTTTTTTAACGTAGACGCTTCGGCTTCCCGCAGGGTACCGCAGAGGCGCAGAGGACACAGAGAAAAGAAAGAGAAGGAAAAAATTGCTTAACTGAACTGTATTGAGCGCTACCCACCCCACAATAATTGAATATTTTTTAATTTGTCAGTTGCTAAGAACCCTTAGCAATCACACTTTGCCAGCTAAGTTCATCAATTGTTTGAAGTTTACGAGATAAATAATGTTGTTGGCGCTGTCAATTTTGATCCACCCTTTCTCATGCAGCTTTTCCATAATTTTGGTGGTTTCTTCAACACCAATTTCTGTTACCTCTGCTAAATCTTTGAAGGGAATGTTAAAAATTTCCTTTCCAAAATTCGATTCTTGACCATAGCTTTCGCCTAAAGTCACTAGGGTATGGGCAAGTTTGACTGCTGGTGGTGAAGACCGCATTTGTAAGCGCAAGTTAATTTGCCGCAATCGTCGCACCATAAGTTGTAACATCCGGTGATGTAACTGCGGGTCTTTGAACAAGATTTGAATAAAACGCTCTCTGGATACACTCAGCAAATTCACGGTCGAAAGGGCTATGACATCGGTTGAGCGTGGAGATTCATCCAAAATTGCCATTTCTCCAAAAAAATCGCCCTTACCAAAAATTGCCAGAGCTACTGAATCTTCCCCGACGGTACGCCGGACTTTGACCCAACCTGAAACAACGAAGTAAACGGCGTTACCCCAGGCATCTTCCATCACAACGGCTCGCCCAGATGGGTATTCATGTTCAATTGCAACGTTGAGCAGCCATTCCAAAGTTTGGGGGGTGGCTGTACTCATTAAGGGGAAAAGTTCACTAAAAACCTCAGTCTGCATGAAATATTTATAAAAAATGGATTCAAGGGCAGGAAACTAACTTTGTCACTATAAATTTGTTTAAACCGTAATCTTATTTAGAATACGGCAGCAAAATCTCTATCTATTTGAGTTGAACTCTAAGCTTGATCAGTCTAGAGTTCCATTACAACATAACAATTATGTATAAAATTGGAATCAGCGATTTCACTTACAGAACTATGATTTGAGGTTTAATCAATTAATTAAAATTACTAGTATAAAAGAATATATTAAGCGGAAATTGCCATGAGACATAAGGCGTCCAAGTTAGACAGACGCGATAAATCGCCGTCTCTACAGAAAATTTATCCGTCAATTAGTCGTTGATAGACTACTAGTAACTGAGGCATGAGGGGATGAACTTGCTATGAATTCTCCCCTGCTCGCCATCTCCTAGTTTGGTACACCACCTTGATTGAGCAACTAAATTCCTCACAGGCTACTCCTGGCTTCTTAAAGATTGGGCAGCAAGATAGGTTTTTGTCCATTCACCTAGCACTTGATGGGTTTTGAGTTTTAACTGTTGGCCTATTGCTTCTATTGAGTTACCTGCTCTCCGCAAATCTAAAATCTGCCGCCCCAGAGGAGTCAATTTTTCATCCAGTTGTTGCCATTGGTTTTGGGTTAAACCCAAGTTATGTTCTTGCAAGGAAATTGAGAGCCAATTGTCTATTAGCTCTGGTTTACCTTTGAGGGCAAAAACACGCACAGCGTGGTAACTAATTTTTTCTCGCAGACGGTATACTTCTTTAATCTGCTTATTTAATCTGTGGGCGATGTCTTCCTGGGATTTACCTTGTAAATACAGTCGTAGCCACTCTACTGAGTCTGTTCCCAGATTTTCTTGTAAATAATTTTCAAATTCTTTTTGTACTGACTGACGCAGCGCAAGTTGTTCCTCTAGCTGTTGTGCTTCAATATATTCTGCGATCGCCTGACTATCAACTAAGTTAACTCGATTGTCATTGTCGTCTGTGAGAACTTCTTCTGACACCAGTCTAATTAAGTCACGACCCGGCACTTGGGTTAAGCCACCGCGCTGAGTGCGACGCAAGTAATTCACAAACCGATAAGCTAATAGGGGTTGATTGCGGACTGGTCGCAGACAATATTCTTCTACACTGGCAAATAGCAGAGCATCTCCCAATCGTCTATCAGTTGTATATTTGGCAATATCAGCCATTTGCTGTTGCATCTGACTGTCGCTTTGCAGTAATTCTTGGAGTACTTCTTGCAACACATCCATGACACTACGTTGGCGATCGCGGCTTAGGGCAACCCAAGTCTGAATTTTATTCCGTAATGTTACTAAACTCCCCAATCGCGTTATCAAGTTCCGATAAGCACGTTCTCGCGCTAGCCCCAAATAGCGTTGACGTAAAATTCTCCAGCGATATTCCATCGCTTGCTTGGCAATATCGAATTCTTTAGGGTTAAACAGATCAAACCGTTTTGAGTCAGATCCCAACAGCCAGAGAATAATGCTTTGCCTAGCAGCTTCATTTTGGTCTGGACATTCCGCAGCCAAGCGCTTTCGCCAATCTAGAGCTAGTTGTTCCACATCTGTTGTCATAGTGAGATTGCGTTCCTCGAAACTCAATTTTGAAGTTTGCATCACAACCCCCGTTTGTCCCACCTAATTGTTTAACTGGCAACTTGCCCGAATTTCATGAGTCTCATGAAAATAGCTCAGTGATTCCACTTTTATTACGTCTTAATTCACTAGAATTATGCAGAAATTTCTATATTGATGTTTTGCTTGTAATTTCCAAATGCCCCAAACCTATACCTATGAAGGTTTTAGGGCTATTTTTAAATTTAACCTTTTTGTAAAGTTATGTTTTTTAACTGAGATAGATATCTGCCTACAGTGCTGGGGATACACCTTTGTACGAGATGGGTTGAGAAAATCTGAACATTTTGCAAGTGAACCAAGGAACGAATCTAATTTAACTCAATATCATGCGTAATTTCACTCATATAAGTTTCAAGGCTCTAGAAGCCATTACGTAGAAAAATACTTAGTCAAATCTCAATACACTAGGAATTACGCATTGACAAAAAATACCAAACATGCATAAGGTTAAAAACCATATCTTTCGTAAGGGCACAGCAATGCTGTGCCCCTACAGCATGGTCTATTTACGTAGTTTACCGCCGTAGGCATCGCAGGATAATTAAGAAAAGCCTGAAAACTTCCTCAAGATAGGCAATTCATATCACGATGCATTTGTACAGTGCGTAATTCCTATACACTTGGTGTTAGTAATATTTTGCCCCGGAATCTCTAAACCCACACCAGTCGCTCATGGGGTAGCCCTGCCGTGGACGGGATTGATAGGTCAATTTATCCTTTCTAAACTAGCTTCACCTACAACTGTGCCTCTAACATGGGCAAGTTATTCTTACAACTTTTACATTCTCAAAAATCAATAGTCAACAGTCAATATTGATTTTGACTATTGACTTTGACTGTTGCTTTCCCTCTACTTCAAAATTCAACTTATGCAAAATCTCAAAACAGAAAAGTTTGCAATCCTCTAAAGTTTTGATAGTCAGAAGTCTGACAATAAACTTCTCTTTAAATTCATTTATGGGAATTTTTTGTTTTGAATTCCCCCGCAGGAGGTTGAATCTATCGACTGTTTGATCTGACAATGGGATTTTCTACAGATTCTCGATATCCTTGGACTTGTTCTGTGTAACCAATTGGTAGAACAGCTTCAACGTTTTCATGGGGACGAGCAATAATTACCCAGGATTCAAGTGTACCACCATAAACATTTTCTGCGGCTTCAATACCGGCAGCCATAGCGGCTTTTACTTCAGAAACATCGCCACGAATATTAACTGTAAAACGAGCGCTACCTACTCTGATATAACCAACGAGGGTGACTCGACCAGCTTTTACCATAGCATCTGCTGCTGCTAGCACCGCAGGGAAACCTTTCGTTTCAAGTGCTCCAACTGCCTGTAATGACATTATTAATCTCCTCTATGAATAAACGATATGGGGACGGGACTACCAGTTAATTGTACGAAGCTTCGCTACAGATTTTAATAGCAAAATTGCTTAGAACATGCGGAATGGTTCTGATTCTTCAGTGAAATGGATTGGTAATATGGTTTCCACATTTTCTGGGGGATTGGGAACGATGTAGTAAGTAATTACTGTACCAACCTTGACTTGCTCCCCAGCTACGATTCCGGCTTCAACAGCTCTATTTACTTCAGAAACGTGTCCCCGGACAGCGACTAACAAACGAGCGCTTTCTGCTTGACCATAATACACAATTGTGACTGCGGCAGCTTTAACCATTGCATCTGCTGCTGCTAAGACACTAGGAAAACCTAAAGTTTCAATTACGCCAACGGCCATTGGCATGGCATTAGCTCCTGGATTAAGGGATAGGCGATTTTAATTGTACGTGGCTTTAGTCCCAATTTTGACATTTTGCTAAACTTTCTTTGATGCCATAATTTTTGGGGGAGTGGGGAGTAGGGAGTGGGAAGTTAGGAGTTAGGAGTTAGAAGTAAGGAGTTGGGAGTGGGGAGTTAGAATGTTTTGATAGTCGCTGGACTTTGTTTTATATATTACAATTAATATTTCAGGGTGTTAGTTTGTGTAATTTTGTTGTTTAAAAAAATCAGCGATGCGTGGATGCAAGCTAGTACGATAAACTGAAATTATGTTTCCGAATTTTCTTCCGACATCTGTTGGGCAACTGACAGAATCTGCCTCAATCGCACTAGCTCAAAGTATTCAAACAACTGCGCTCGCTACTCCTTTAATTAATCAACCAGTCACCACAACTTATGTCAAGCAAGGGAGTGGTGGAACTCCTATTTTGTTAATTCACGGTTTTGACAGTTCTGTATTAGAATTTCGGCGACTTTTGCCACTACTTTCTAGAGATAATGAAACGTGGGCAGTGGATTTGTTGGGTTTTGGGTTTACAGATAGACTCTCAGGAATTGCTTATAGCCCAACTGCCATCAAAACCCATCTTTATTATTTCTGGAAAAGCTTAATTAACCAACCTGTAGTTTTAGTGGGTGCTTCGATGGGGGGTGCGACGGCGATTGATTTTACGCTGACTTACCCGGAAGTAGTAAAAAAACTGGTGTTGATTGATAGTGCGGGGTTGGCGGGTGGTTCACCGTTAAGTAAATTCATGTTTCCCCCGTTGGATTATCTAGCAACTCAATTTTTGAGTAATCTGAAGGTGCGCGATCGCGTTTCTCGGATTGGATATAAAAATCAAAGTCTTGCTTCTGTCGATGCTTTATGTTGTGGCGCATTACATCTACAAATGCCCAGTTGGAATCAAGCTTTGATTGCTTTTACTAAAAGTGGTGGTTACACTGCTTTTAAGTTTGATATCTTATCACAAATTGTCCAAACAACACTAATTTTGTGGGGTGATTCTGATAAGATTTTGGGTACTAAAGATGCCATAAAGTTTAAAAGTGCAATTCCACACAGTAATCTCATTTGGATTCAAGATTGTGGTCATCTCCCGCACTTGGAACAACCACAAATTACCGCGCAGCATATTTTAGACTTTCGAGTTTAAAGCAGTTTGTTATTTATTAAGTATAATAAGCTGTCGCGCATTTAAATTTGATAATTTAGCGCATGAAAGCGTTTCCTGTCTTAGATTGCCTTGTAAAACTAGATGACGAACAGCTTACCGATTACCTGTGGGGTTGGATAGAACAAGGAGCTTAAGCCCCTTGTTTTACAAAACCTGATTTTGTACAGTTTTACAAAGAACTGGTATCAACTCTAGTCAAGCAACCACATCTCATTAGAACTATCAGGATACTCATTTGGTTGATTTTGTGGTTGATTTTGAGCTAGTTTTTCTGATGAACGATGTGATTTTTTGTAGTTAAGTGGATTGTAGTGTTCTTTTACGGGTTTTATCGCACTAGTTTCTTTTACAGCTACAGCAAGTTTAGAATTATCTTCTGCTGTTTGTTTTAAAGCATTAATTTCTTCTATAAGCTTAGAATTTGCTTCTGCTAGTTGCAGCGCTGTTTTTTTGGTTTCTTCAAGTTCTTTTGTAACCTGTTGTACTAATGATTTATGTTCGGATGCTAATGTTTGTTGTTTAGATAGTTTTGATTGCAAATCAGCAATTTCCTGCCCAAGAGATACTTCCTTTTTATGGCTTTTTTCCAGATTAGCTGTCAACTCTTTGACAGTTGCTTCTAAATCAGCCTTAGTTGGACTTGTGCGCTTAGTAGAATTTGGCTCAGGTGTTTCTGCTGAGGATTCTTCATCAGATGAAGCCTGTTTGTCGGTAATTTCTTCTGCTGTAATTTCGATCGCAGATTCGCCTTCTGGGGGTGTAAATTTTTGCGCCTCTTCTTGTAGTAAGTCAGAGAGACTTTGTTTCCTAACCATTATTATTTGCTCCAATCACGCTGTAATTCATCAGCTGCACGGCGGTAGTCTAACTCCGCCTCCCGTGCATTACTTCCTCGCCATTGACTAATCGCTACACCCTCAAGTGCTGCTCGTTCATGAGCCTTATAAGCACGGATAAAGGTATTACAAGCAGGAATACCTAATCGAGTGAGAGTGTTTTTCGCTTCTAGTGCTTCCCCCATACTGCGCGTATCAACTTTGGTAAGCAGTACCCGATGGGGAGTTCCCACGGGGATGACGGCTTCTTTGACTGTTTCCACTAGGATAGCTAAATCCATTGCGGCTGGGGGTGTAGGCAAAACTAGATAATCTGCGATCGCAACTACCGCCACTAATGCTTCAGAGCGCAAGGCGGGAGGCGTATCCACTACTACTAAATCGTAACCTGTTATCTTACCTAAATTACCTAAAAGTGTAGGATCTGTTTCTTGAGATAAATCAAATCCCATTCCCTGCTGACTGCGCCCAAACCACCAACTGGCAGAACCTTGAATATCTGCGTCAATCAGCAGTACCTTTTTTTTCTTCGCAAAGTTTGCAGCCAGATTGACTGCGGTAGTCGTTTTACCGACTCCTCCTTTACCGTTGAGAATAGCGATGATTTTTGGCACTGCTTACTTCCGATGCGGCCTTATACCATTTTAGATTTTGGATTTTAGATTATGAAAGAGCTAGTGGTAATCGCTTTAGGCGCTCCATTTGTCGAAATCATTTTTTAAATTGCTATTACAAGAATATACCGCTTTATGTGGGCCTCAAGAACATGAAAACTCGTAACAATAAAATTCAGAAGCCATCAATTCCACAAACTCCGATGACAGCAACTTACAATTTGCCTAATTGGCCTCAAATGCCGCGCTGGCTGCGGATGATCAAGTTTATTGGTCAGCCACTAAAATATATGGATGATTTTGCCAAGATTTATGGTGACACTTTTACCATGAGGAGTAGTCGCTCTGATAACCATATTGTGTACTTTAATCAACCCCAAGCACTTGAGCAGATTTTTACTGCTGATTCTAGCTATTTTGAGGTTGGGAGGGGGAACATAGGGCTCGCTCCTTTATGTTAGCGGATGGCGATCGCCACTAGCGTCAACGGCAACTACTAGCTCCTCCTTTTCATGGCGAAAGGATGCGAGCTTATGGTCGGGATATCGAATCAACCCAGAAATCGCTGTCGATTTATCGCGGGGAAGCTTAAAAGCGTGGAATATACATAATTGTAGGGGCACAATATATTGTGCCCCTTAGCGTGTAGTCTATTCAATTGAAAAGCGCTGTAATATTAAGCCGAAAGCAACCTAATTAATCTTAATCTCCGGTTTTTTCTTGGCAACTTGCGTTCAAATCAAAACTTTGACATTCTGTAGCTTCCAGCAATTGCCTAACCGGATTACCAGGCTGACAACTCATCAAAGTTCCTGCAATTGCAGCTAGTGTAAGAACAGTAGCTAGTCCCAACAAAGTAGCTCCTTTTCTAGGTTTGATTGTCCTGATTAAAGTATCTATCCCAGTGGCATTACCAAAAACTTCAATTGGCCCAAGTGCTTTTAAAGCAATAGCCGCATTAGCATAGCGACGTTTTCGGTTGCGTTCCACCATTTTCATCAACCACCACCGGAAACGCGGACTGATTTTAGGAACTAATTGCTGGAAATTAAAGCGATAGTTATCATCAATTAATTTCCCAATCTCAACAGAACGGGTATTAGTAAGTAAGCAAATCAGTGTTACTCCTAAACTATATAAATCTGATGCTTCACTTAGGGAATGACCAAACTGTTCCTCTGGTGGCATAAAACCTGGGGTTCCTGCTACAAAGCTGCTCAGAGCTACTTTTGCACCCTGTATTCTAGCCAAACCGAAATCAACCAGATAAGCATTTAGTTGCTCATCAACTAAAATATTCTCTGGCTTAATATCCCGATGAATAATTGGCGGAATTTGCTTTTGTAGATAAACCAAAATCTCTAAAATAGACAAAGCAATTTGCTTTATTTCTTCTGGATTAAAGCTGCTCGTTAAGCCTAAAGATGGGGCCTTTTTATATTCCTGAACCAGATAAAAAGCCCCTGGTATTTCAAAAGAATCTACATAGCGAGGGATGCGAGAATGATTGAGTTGCTGCAAAATTTCGATTTCGCACTGATATGCTTTTACACCTGATAAATCAGCATCTGCACGAGCAAAACAAAATTCTTTAATCACCACTTGTTGCTTAGAGTTGAGGACATTAGCTAAATAAGTAATGCGTCCCCCTTCTCGGTTGCGTCCTAGTTCGCTGATAATTTGATAGCCTTGTTTGGAAAAATCTGGATGGTGATTTAAAGGAATTGCCTCTTTATGTCCATTACGCACATCAAGCTCCATTAGGCTTCACATAAGTTTGATTCTGTCAATATGCAATTAGTAAAAATTAAGATCCACTCACCCAGATTGTTAGCCCCATTTCTATCTGCATGAGCCAAGGCGCATCAGCAGAAAGTGCCTTTGCATTTGCGTCTTGGCGCGAAATAGTTAACTTTGGGCTAGCCAATCGACAATCTGGGCATTAACAACATCTGGAACCTCATCGTGGGGACAATGACCGGCATTGGGAATGGGAACAATTTTGATTTCTTTGCCATTCTCACGCGCCTCTTCGTAAATCTTTGCCCCCGTAATTGGTGTCCAAGGATCATCAGCACCCCAAATTACTAATAGAGGACGTTCTACTTTGGGCAAAAGTTCCTCTGGACTTGGGCCAGGAGGCGCTGTGAGAATGGAGGCGAAGACTTGTTGCGCTCCTGGGTCGCAAGAGGGAGTATAAAGTAAATCGACTAATTCATCGGTGACGGCTTCACGCTTTTTGTAAACTTGGTAAAGGGTACGGCGAATTTGGGATTTTTGACGGATACGGTTATAAACAAATTTACCTGTAATTGGCGATCGCACAAACCGATTAAAAGCTGCCATCACCATCCGTAGCGGTGGGTTCAATTCGTGGGGACGATGACTCAAGCCACCTGCAGAGTTAATTAAAATACCACCAGCAGCAATTTCTGGATGTTCTACCAGTACTATTAAGCTCAAAAGTGCGCCGATGGAGTTGCCAATAAATACAGCAGGTTCTTGGATATGTGCTGTGCAGAAATCTTTTAGCAGTTCCACCCAAACTTCCACGCTGTAATCAATGGGCGCTTTATCAGAACCGCCAAAACCTAAAAGGTCTATGGCAAATACCTGGTAGCCAGCATCAGCTAAAACTGGGATATTTTTGCGCCAGTGTCCAATGGAAGCACCGAAGCCGTGAACCAGTACCAAAGGGCGTCCTGTGCCCATGACAGTGTACTGGATTTTGTAACCCTGCCAAGTCCAAAAGAATTTTTCAAAAGCGTCTTGGGTTGCAAGCTGCTGTGTCGTTACAGTCATTATGAAGATTAATAAAGTCTTTCTTAAATATACTAATGTTCTCTGACCGCAAAGAGTCTGAACAAAATGCTATTTTTAAACCAGTCCCAGTTGAGTTAAAGTCTTTGCCCTATAACCTACTTTGAATTGGAGCGATCGCGCAGCGTCTCGGAGAGAAGTGACTATGACCCTTTCTGCTAACCAACTCAAGACCGAAATTATCTACCCCAGCTCTGATGGTAAACCAATGGCGGAGAGCGACCCAGCACGAGATTATCTAATTTATGCCGTAGAAGCCTTAGACATTTATTTCCAAGACCGAAGTGATGTTTACGTATCAGGGAATCTATTTGTTTACTACAAAAAGAGCATTCCTAGTGCTGTGGTTGCTCCTGATGTCTTTGTAGTATTTGAGGTAGCCAAGAGAAAGCGCGTCAGCTACAAGGTTTGGGAAGAAGGGGGTAAAGTCCCTAATTTTATTTTGGAAATCACTTCTGCAAGCACCCAAGAAAATGATGAAGAGGATAAACCCAAAAAATATTCACTTCTAGGTGTGCAAGAGTATTTTCAGTATGACCCAACCGGAGACTACCTCAACCCACAACTAAAGGGTTCCTATTTAGTTGAGGGCAAATATCAACCCATTACATCCAACTTTTTACCCGATGGTGTCTCGTCTATTCACAGTGAAGTATTGGGTTTAGACCTCAGATTGATTGACGGAGAATTGCGGTTTTTTGACCCCCAAACTGGGAAAAAACTGTTAAGTCATAAAGAAACAGAGCAAGCGCGACAAGAAGCAGAACAAGCGCGACAAGAAGCAGAACAAGCGCGACAAGAAGCAGAACAAGCGCGACAGGATGCAATACCTAGATTGTTGGAGTTAGGCTTGAGTGTAGAACAGATTGCCAGTACTCTTAGTTTATCGGTGAAAGAGGTGGTACTGAGTTTATCGTTGGATCAGGCGAGACGGTTTTATCTAGAGTGATAGGTAAAAATTACTACAGTTAAAAAAATTATGATTACTCTGTGGTGAGAACGCAGTAGTAACTTCAATCCCTGCAATAAAGCTGACACGATTGATAATGAAGGTAGGCGTTATCTTCACAAAATTTATGTTTTTAACTTGGTTAGACAGTAACTCTTGGCTGCTGGAAATCGGCGGGAAACGAATATTAATTGACCCTTGGCTGGTTGGTTCGTTAATTTTCAGCAATTTGGATTGGTTATTTAAAGGTTCGCGATCGCAAAATCGCCCAATACCAGATAATATTGATCTGATCTTGCTGTCTCAAGGTTTAGAAGACCACGCTCACCCACCAACGCTTAAATTACTTGATCACAGCATCAAGGTTGTAGCTTCTGCTAATGCTGCCAAGGTTGTACAGCAATTAGGTTACACCCAGGTAACAGTATTGGCTCATGGTGAAACTTTCACTTTAAATAATCAAGTTGAAATCAAGGCTTTCCCTGGCTCTCCAATTGGCCCCACTCTGGTAGAAAATAGTTATCTCCTCAAAGAATTGGAGAGTGGTTTAACTGTATACTACGAGCCTCATGGGTATCATTCCCCAGAACTTAAGCAAGCTGCACCTATCGATGTAGTGATTACACCGTTTATTGACATGACGCTACCTTTGCTTGGGCCGATTATTAAAGGACAAAATAGTGCCTTGGAAGTAGTAAAGTCGTTACAGCCTCAAGTAATAATACCTACGGCGGCTGGTGGTGATGTGGCGTTTGAGGGATTGCTGATGAAATTCATTCAGACTAAAGGAACTGCTGAGGAATTTCGTTCGTTAGTAGAGAAAAACAATCTTTCGACGCGGGTGCTTGAGCCAAAACCAGGCGATCGCTTTGAACTACCATTAGAAAAACGAGCATTAGCAATCTAAGCACCTAACCCTAGCGATTAGAAATCAAGGTTTTTACTGTATAGGTAAGACTTCTAGTCGCCAGGGCTAATTTTGTTCAATAGCTGAATTATCTTGCATATATACTTCTAGCTCGTTAGTTGTCGGATTATAGCGGTTCTCAGTTGAGTGAGGTACAAGAACCCCACCCCCAACCCCCTCCCCGCAAGCGATGAGGGGGCTATGATGTACATCATGTGATTAGGAAACGCTATAGCTGCTTGAGATTTTCTTTCCTTATGGACTTGCCAATTATTTACCACCCAGATTACATCGCTCCCCTACCTGAAGGACATCGTTTCCCGATGTCTAAGTTCCGACAACTCTACGAATTGCTGTTAGCTGATGGTGTAGCGAATCAAGAACAATTTCACACCCCCAAACGTCCGCCGCTAGAATTGATAGAGTTAGTCCACACTCCAAGCTACGTTCAAGCTTACTGTGAGGGAACCCTAGATGCCAAAGCACAGCGACGCATTGGTTTGCCTTGGAGTCCAGCATTAGCGAATCGTACTTGTGTGGCGGTAGGTGGTACGATACTGACTGCTAAACTGGCACTAAGTCAGGGTTTAGCTTGTAATACGGCTGGTGGAACTCATCATGCTTTTCCTAATTATGGGTCTGGTTTTTGTATTTTCAACGATTTAGCGATCGCCTGTCGCGTTTTACAAAAATTCGGACTTGTCCAAAAAATCCTGATTGTAGATTTGGATGTGCATCAAGGAGACGGTACTGCTTTTATCTTCCAAGATGACGATAGCGTTTTTACTTTTTCCATGCACTGCGAAGTCAATTTCCCCGGTACTAAACAAAACAGCGATTTGGATGTTCCTTTGCCGATGGGAATGGAGGATGACGCTTATTTACAAACCTTGGCAAATTACTTATCAGATTTATTATCTAAAGTCAAGCCAGACTTAGTATTTTATGATGCAGGTGTTGACCCTCATATAGGCGATCGCTTGGGCAAATTAGCCTTAACTGATGCTGGCATTTTTCGCCGCGAAATGCAGGTTTTGAGTACCTGTATGAGTAGCGGTTATCCAGTCGCCTGCGTCATTGGCGGTGGTTATGCTGATGATATGAAATCTTTAGTATGGCGGCATTCCCTGTTGCATCGGGCCGCTAGCGAAGTTTACCATCAGTACAAACTATAGTCATTTAACGGGTAATACTAGCCAAAATCGTAAAGTTTTTAAACGCAGAGGAACGCAAAGTAAACGCAAAGGTACGCAGAGTATTACCAAATTTAATTCGTAGCGAATAGGACTAAAATAAACTTTGCGTTCCTCTGCGCTTACCTCTGCGCCCCTTTGCGCTTAAATTTAAACCTCAATTCTCCACGAATTTACGAAACTGGATGAACAACGACAAACTCAGAATATACGAACTAGCAAAAGAATTGAATTTGGATAGCAAGAAGCTATTATTAATTTGCGAAAAGCTCAAAATTGCAGTTAAAAGCCATAACAGCACCATCTCAGAATCCGATGCAGAACGTATTCGTTCAGTGGCAAATAAACTAACAGCAAAATCCTCTAAAACTAAAACAAACTCTGAAGATTGGGGCTATATGTTTATAGCTTCAGCAATTGATAGTTTTATCCGCCATCTTGAAGGTGAAACCGCCCTGAAATCATATCCCGAATTTAGGGAGCGGCGCGATCGCGCCAATGAGTTAATGTATGAATGTGTCGGTAAAAAGCCTTCTCTATTTTATGTGCGTCGCAAAGGTGCTGGGAAAGAAGCAAGAGAAGAAATTTGGGATTTGACAATAGCAACAGACTCCGATGATTTTCCATTACCCGCAAGACTTGAGAAGCTTAGAAAAACATTAGGATTTAGAGCGGCTGTACCAAAAGATGGGCGCGGCGGTATGAAAATACTTTCGGCTCAGTTGTTACAACCCTTACGGGGACATGCTGATAGCTATGCTATACCTTGTCGCTTGCGTCTCTTACCTAATCATCAGCATCATCTCGACATTCCACCCGCAACATTAAAACGCATCGCAACCGCGCCAGTTTGTGGCGAAAATGTGCCCACAGAAGAGCAGCTTAAAGCTTGGAAAGCATTTTTGCAGATTGAGGAAAAAATCGCTAAAGCACGTCAGTTTTGCGTGCGTTACGTAAGTCATAACTATAACTTCAAAAGACGAGTCAGTTTTGAAATAGATGTAGCTTCAGCCACCCTTGATGGGTTTTATCAAAATTCTCTCGATGTAGAAAACTTTTGGGAACGAGCAAGACGCACAAAAAACGAAGATTTAAAGCTTTTTGAAACTGCTCCCGTCGGCAAAAATTGGATTAGTGGTCGTCAATTAGGGACTGTTGAGGAAGTTGACCCCAACCGTTGTATTATCAGCCTCAGATTAGAACGCGACTTAGCTGAATTCATGGCATCAGAGCGTTATAAATTACCAGATACAGGATTCTTATGTTTTGAGGCAGTTGGTGATATTCAGCAGATTCAGCGTAAGAAAAAAGCTTTAGATGATTTAAATAATGGTTACACTCAAAATCCTTATTTAGGCAACTTTTTATTCGATGCTTCTCAGGCTAGACAAATCAAAACAACTGTTGAACTTCAACCACAAGATTTGTTATTATCTTCTGCTAATCCTGGTCAAAAAGCAGCAGTAGAAAAGGTACTTGCCGCTAAGGATCTTGTTCTCATCCAAGGGCCACCAGGGACTGGTAAAACTACCGTAATTGCCGAGATATGCTATCAAATTGCCCTTCGCGGTGGACGTACCTTAATCGCATCTCAAGCCAATTTAGCAGTAGATAATGCCCTAAGTCGATTAGTTCACAACCCCGTAATTCGCGCTGTACGAAAAGGTAGAGCCGAAAAAGTCGGCGAAGAAGGACAGCCATTTTTAGAAGACCAAGTGATTGGTAGATGGTTAGAAAATACCGCAAATGACTGCGAAAATAATCTTACTCAACGGCTCGAAAATATCAGAATTTTCAGTCAATTACTCGCATCATCACAAAGATTTATAGCCTACTTCCAAGCTGAGGAAGAATTCAATCAGCAACAAATTAAATTCAATAAAAATAAGTTAAAAGTAGAGAGCGACTTTAAAAATCAAGAAAAATCTTACAACGAAACCGTAGAAAAACAGAACGAAGTTGAATCCCTAATTGCAGGACTGGAAAATATACTAAATACTGGACTAAATATAAACTGGGAAGCTCCAGAAGTTACAAATTTTTTGCCGCTTCTTAAGCCATACACAGAAGGTAACAGTTTAGTAGAAGAATTTTTAGCAAATGTTCGTCAAACCATCAAATATACTAATGAACTTGGCTTTGTGCGTCCGGCGCTTGGTGCTTTTGGTTTAGCGGTTTGGTTGCGTGAAACTGTAGCAAGAGAAATTTCTGGATTTAAAACTGCTTTGACTTATGCTCAAAATGCAAGTAAAGCTATATCAGAAGTTGCAGCATCAGTCCAGATTGTCCAACAAAATTTCGCCTCATTAAATCAGCTACAACCAGATTATCAGAAACATCTTGCCAAACTGCAAAACATCCAGCAAACAATCCAGATATGGGAAAACCGCAAACGGGAAATAGATTATATTATCTCAGCAGTTAAGGAATGGAAATCTACAGCACCTTCTGTTCTCTATCAAACTTTAAAAGAATGTCATCAATCAGGTTTACCACTAACAGAGAATTTAGTAGACTTACCGCTAGGTTTGTTGATGTTTGCTAATACATTAAAATTACCAATAGTACCAAAAAATTATAAAATTAACCTACCAGAATGGGAGCTATTGACAAAAGCGATCGCTTATGAAATAGACGGAGGTTTTACTGATAGACAGGGTAAACAGCATAACTTTAGTTATTTTTTACAACAAAATTTTAGCCAGATTCCAATGGTGCTATCAAAGAGCGATACCTACGGTGGGCAAAGCCTACGTACCCAATGGGAGCAAACCTATCAGCAGTTTAACAATTATCAGCTACTCAACCCCAAACAGCGAAAATTACTGGTTGAAAATACCCAGTTTTTCTTAATTAGAATACAAAAAACCTATGGTACATCGTGGGAATGGAATAATATCGACTCTACTCTTACTCGAATTACACAAGAATTGCTAGAAACAATCCTTGCAAATGCACGTCAATGCGTTTTAAAAGTCAAAACAGAAACTGAACAACAGCTTCAGCATCTGCAACGCCAATTAAATGAACTTCAGAAAAATGAAGTTAGCCAACAGCAAATATCTGTTACTCAAGCTGAAGCCGAAAAAGCACAGCAAGAGGCTAATTTGCAACTTGGACGAGTTATAAATATTTTGCAAGAACTTAATCAACAAAACATTCCTGCTCAATTACGCATTCTAACTGAAACATATCTCGCAACACAATCAAAGATTTGGGAGCAGCCACAAGAATTTTCAAATCAAGTTCATTCTTGGGAAACTTCCATTAGTCAACTTGAAACCTTAATTTCATTATTAGAACCCTTTGCTGTCTTGGAAATGATCAAAAATTCTCTCCATGAGCATTTATCAAAGGTACAACAAGAAACTGAAACTTCCCTACAGCAGCTTCAAAAACTACAAATTAGCCTCCGCGAATTAGAACAAAAATTACAACCACAGCCATCAGAAAGTTTAATAGCAGAAAGAAGCTGGTGGTTGACAGAATGGCAAACAATACCGGATAAATTTAAACCAGAAAAATTTGCTAATGACTTATTTAATATAGAGTTATTACGTAGTATAAATATTAGTTTTGAATCTTGGCAAAAACAACTACAAAAAGATGAAGCTTATCTCAATAAATATCAGAATTTTGTACAAGATTGGATAGAAAAATTAAGACAGCCAAATGAACGCGACCGCGACGATTTAAGGCGCATATATTTAGATAATGCCAACGTCGTCGGTATCACCTGTGTTCAAGCTGCAAATAGAGGTTTTTCGGAAGAATTCAAATCTTTTGATGTCGTTATTATTGATGAGGTTAGTAAGTGTACTCCACCAGAATTACTAATCCCCGCATTGAAAGGCAAAAAGTTAGTCATGGTAGGAGATCATCGGCAATTACCACCCATGCTTGATACTAGCACTGTAGAAGAAGTTGCTCAAACAATGGGTAATACACGAGACGAACTACAGTTCTTAGAAGAATCACTGTTTAAAAGTCAGTTTGAATCTGCTGATGAAAGTATCAAACAAATGCTAACTACACAATATCGAATGCACCCATTTATTATGGGAGCAATTAACCAATTTTATGATGGTAAATTAGAATCTGGTATTTTACAGCCTGACACAAAACGCGCACATCATTTAGCAGGTGAAATCATCCAAGAATCTCAGCATATTATCTGGGTAAAAACACCTATCGAAAATCAGTTTTTAGAGCAAAGAAATGGAACTTCTTACTTCAATACTCAAGAAATTGATGCGATTGAACTTTTGTGTCAGCAGTTTGAGACTACTTGGGCTTCTAAAGTTGCTAATGGTGAACCAAAAAAAGAAATTGCCGTAATTACATTTTATGGCGCTCAATTAAGAAAAATTGATGAACGCTTGCAATCTGAACTTTTCCCTTCGCTAGAAATTCGTACTGGTACAGTAGACAGATTTCAAGGAATGGAAAGACCTGTTGTAATTGTGAGTATGGTTCGCAACAATAATAAAGGAGATGTGGGATTTGCGAAGAAGCCAGAACGGGTAAATGTTGCATTTTCTCGCGCTCAAGAACTCCTGATAATTGTGGGTTGTCATCATTTATTTACCCATCAATCAGGTAAAGTCGGGAGTATGTATTCTGAAGTTTCAAATATTGTCAGTCTTCATCAAGGTTTCGTTGATGTTGCTCAAATCATTTGAGTCTAAAAATGGCTTTTGTTGTGAATTAAACGTTTAGGAAATAAAAAGTAATTTTTAATATCCTAGAAAAAGTTAGAATTAAGAAACTGAACTCCAAAGCTGATCATTTCTCATTTATAAACAGACTGGAGACTTTTATGACCCCAGCAGCGATAGTTACACCCACAAAAGAATCACCCCTTTTGTTTGAAGGACTGACTTGGAGAGAATTCAAAGCAGTTGAGCAGTTATTAGATCGTCCAGGATATCGGCTGTCTTTCCTGGATGGCGTTTTGGAGATCCGAAGAATGCCTGGAGAACCCCACGAAACTGTTAAGAAGAAAATTGCCGCATTGTTAGAACTTTACCTGCTCATGGCAGGGTTTGACTTTACTCCAACTGGGTCAATGACCTTAGAAAGTGAATCGGGTGCTTTGAACCTCCCCACGTCTAAAGACGGGGGATTCTTACCCACCTGAAAAAGGTGATAACGGGACATTCAAGTATCCCTCTACTCACTCAAAGAACTTTCGTTCTCATTCGCGCATACTTTCCGAGT
>Ga0335397_10000540_pt1 | contig 49501 bp, 52 predicted proteins | sample MAT04_FD_205740 | JGI IMG/M metagenome (GOLD analysis project Ga0335397, IMG submission 205740) | Freshwater microbial communities from Lake Fryxell liftoff mats and glacier meltwater in Antarctica - MAT-04 (spades assembly) (version 2) ...
CCGGCTGAAGGAGCTGGAGCGGGAGAATCAGGATCTTCGGGCGGAGACCGCGTTCCTGAAAAAAGCCAGCGCTTACTTCGCGAGGGAGCAGCGGTAGTGAGCAAGTACGAGTACATCGATTCCCAGACCCTCGAGTCCCGAATTGTCAACACCCGGTGCAAAGCTGGCGCGCCACACGCGAGTCCGCCATTCGAAAGCAACTGCGCTGACACCTTATCTTCGGCACGTGACAGAGCGCCCGGTTGCGCATGGTCAGATCGCAGCATGGCGATTGTGTTGCCGTCTCGACCAACCGCGGCAAAAGAGAGGGCGTCCTCGAGCGTCGGGGCTCCGGTTCCTGACGGTAATCTTGTCAAGTTTCAACTAGTCCGTTGCCCGAGAGAAAGTGCCTCGCCTGCATTCGTACCGAGCCTGAACGAGTTGTTCTGGAGACCTGTGACCAGTCACGACTGATGTTCGCGTCGACGTTTGACCTAATTCAGATGTAATCCTATTACATTATTGACACTCTTATTCGAAAGGCCTAATCTTGGCAAATAGCGCCGATTGAGGCGCACATTCCAATGAACGCAGCGTAACGAATGGAGTCAAAGATGACCTTGCGGAAGAGGCGCTTCACCTTGGGAACGGGATTGCTCGCCGCCGTGTCCCTGTCGCTTACAGGATGTTTAGGGACTGGCGGATCGTCTGTGACCGCTCCTGTTGAGGACGCTGATGGCCCCCTAACCTTGCAGTCGCGATTGGCTGACGGCGACGAGGCGGCTCTCCAGACCGTCATCGAAACGTTCAACTCCCAGGGCGGCGGACAGGTTGAGCTCAACACGGTCAACAACGAAACGTTCCGTGCGCAGCTTCCCTCTTACCTGACATCGTCCAACCCACCGGATGTTTACACCTACTACGGCGGAGCCAACCTGCGCGATCTGGCCGACGAGGGCCTCCTGCTCGATATCTCTGACGTATGGAAGGACGCCCCTTTCTCTGACGGTCTTCGCGCGCTGAGCCAGGATTCAAGCGGAAACGAGGTATTCGTTCCGACCTCCTATTACTGGCTTGGTGTCTACTACAAGAAGTCAGTCTGGGAAGCCAGTGGCGCTGAAGTACCCACAACGTGGGATGAGTTTCTGGCCGCCAACAAGGCACTCGAGGCCAACGGAGTCGTTCCAATCGGTATCGGTGTTTCGGATGCGCCGTGGTTGGCGTCCGCGTGGTTCGACTACCTGAACCTCCGTGTCAACGGACCGCAGTTCCACATCGATCTTCTCGCTGGCGAGGATAGCTTCGACAGTCCGGAGGTGAAAGCGGTGTTCGATAAGTGGGACGAAATTCAACCGTACTTCGATACCAGTGCGTCGGGCTTGTCGTTCTCTCAAGCGGTGACCGACTTCACCCAGGGGCGCACCGGGATGTTCCTCGCCGGGTCGTGGCTTCAATTCAACCTTCCTGCCGAAGAGCTCGACGACTACGACTACTTTCAGTTCCCGATTATCGACGACAGCGTTCCGCTTGGCGAAGAGGCTCCAACCGATGGATTCATGGCAAGCGCGCGCACGGATCAGCCCAACCTCGCAAAGGAATTCCTGGCCTATCTCGCGTCTCCAGAGGCGCAGAAAGTCATGTATGAAGCAAACGGATCTGGAACGCTGATTCCTGCGAACCCGAACACTGAGACAGACTTGGCTCCGGCAGCGTCGAAGGGCCAGGCGATCCTTGAGAAGGCCGATGGGCTAACGCAGTTCTTTAATCGCGACTCTTCTGACGCCCTCCAGGCCACGGCAGACCAGGCCCTCACCCAATTTCTGGTCAAATCCAAGGCCACCCCATTGATTCTGAGTGAGTGGGAGGCGGAAGCAGAGAAGGTAAGAGCAGCCGAATGACTGTAAATTCGCCTCCGGCGAAGTCCGACCGGCGGCGCGGCATTGCCACGCCGCCGGTCGTGTTCGTCCTAGTCCTAGTTCCATTTCTGGTCGAAACCATTGGAGTCTTTTACCCTGCAATTCAGGGAGTGCTTCTTTCATTCGTCAAGTGGAATGGGCTGAGTGCGGCTGAACCCATCGGTCTCGCGAACTACGCGGCACTCACCACCGACACCGTGTTCATCGGGGCCCTTCGCAATACCGCCATTTGGATGGTGCTCTTCGGTGGTTTGTCGTTCGTCGGCGGTTTGGCGATCGCGCTGCTTTTCCAGGCCGAACGCCGGGGGGTAGGTATCTATCGCACCGTAGTTTTTCTCCCCATGGTTTTTTCGCTCGTAGTGACCGCCCTGATCTGGAACGCGGTCTATCAGCCCACCGGAATTCTGAACGAGACGCTCCGGGCACTGGGTCTGGAGAGTTGGACAAGACTGTGGCTGGGTGATCCAAATACCGCCCTGTACGCGATCATTGTTGCGGCGCTGTGGCGCCAAATCGGCTACGTGATGGTGCTGTTCCTCGCGGGGCTGAAGGCTATCGATCCGACGCTGATGGAAGCTGCAAGGGTCGACGGCGCATCGGTGTGGCAGCGATTCCGGTACGTCACGCTCCCGCAGCTACGCAGCGTCAACCTCGTCGTCATTTCGATTCTCGTGATCGAAGCCTTGAGATCCTTTGACATCGTCTACGCGATGACCAACGGCGGTCCGTTCCGATCGAGCGAGCTACTTAGCACGTACATGTACTCGACAGCGTTTACCGGCCGCCAACTTGGCTATTCGTCCGCGATTGCCGTCGTGATCTTTGTGCTGGCTCTTGGGGTAATCATCTCGTACCTGGTCCGTGCATTCTCAGAAAGCAAGGAAGACTGATGACGACCACGCAAATCTTGAACCCCCCGCTCTCTCCTCCTTCGGGTTCGAACACACGCAACCGCAGGTGGCGGGTGCGTCGGCATGCGAACACTCTACTTTTCCATTCGAGTTCGATCGTGATCTCGGCGTTCTGGTTCTTCCCGATCGCGTTGGTGATTTTGACTTCGTTCCGTTCCCTTAGTGACATCTTCCAGAACGGGGTCGGGTCTATCCCAGGCAGCGGCCTCGTCATCACGAACTACGCGGATGCGTGGACCGAAGCCGGGATGTTCCAAGCGATGATGAACAGCTTCATCATCACCATTCCCGTCGTGCTGCTCAGCCTGGGCCTCAGCTCATTTGCAGCGTTTGCACTCAGCCGATACCGTCTTAAGTTCCGACGCACCCTGCTGCTGGTCATGCTCGCCGGTAATCTGCTGCCTGTACAGCTGATGCTGATTCCCTACGTGAGAATCGCGGAGGGGTTGGGCATATTCGACATGTTCGTCACGGTCATCGCAGTGCAGACGGCTCTCGGACTGGGATTTTACACATTCGTGCTCTATGGCTTCATGAGGGCAATTCCGTTTGAACTTCAGGATGCCGCATCCATCGACGGGGCGGGACCGCTAAGAATCTTCTTCCAGATCGTGCTCCCGCTGTGTCGGCCCGCTCTGGCGGCCTTGGGGGCTCTGGCGTTCACCTGGATATTCAACGATCTCCTGATGTCGATCACACTCTTGCGCACTGACGACAAATTCCCGGTGACGGCAGCAGTAGTGTCGCTGCAAGGGGAGTTTAGCGCTCAGTGGAATCTGATCGCAGCGGCGACGGTCATTGCCGCCATTCCGTGTGTGATTGTCTTCCTCATATTCCAGCGATCATTCATCGGCGGCCTGGCGCTGGGAGCGGTGAAGTAGGCTCATGGCTCGACTCATGCGCGTCGGTGAAATTGGCAACGAGACACCCGTGGCCGAAATCTTCCTCGAAAACGATAAGGTCCTTGTGGATATCTCTGGTTTCGCCGGAGATATCACTAAGGCGACTATAGCCCGCCACACGTCTGGCGAATTCGAGCAATACTTGATCGACAACGGCCCCCAACTGAGGCGCGTGGAACGAACCCCGGCCTTGCGCTTTGGCCCGCCGATCGCTGACCCCGGGAAGATAGTCTGCATCGGACTGAACTATGTTGCCCATGCTGCAGAGGCGGGGATGCCGATCCCGTCGGAGCCGGTGGTGTTCCTCAAGGCGGCCGACACAGTAGGCGGCGCCAACGACACCGTCCTGATTCCTCCGACTAGCGTGAAAACGGACTACGAAGTTGAGTTCGCGGTCATCATCGGTGAAGTTGCACGTTACATCCGCGACGACGAAGATCCACTGGACTACGTGGCTGGATACACCATTAGTAACGACGTATCCGAACGTGAATACCAGCTTGAACGCGGTGGCCAGTGGGATAAGGGGAAGAACTGTGAAACGTTCAATCCCCTCGGCCCCGCATTGATAACCCGTGCGGATATCCCCGATCCTCAGGCGCTGACCTTGCAAAGCACAGTAAATGGAGAGATCCGGCAGCGCTCATCAACCGCAGACATGATCTTCTCCGTGTCATTCCTCGTGCGCTATGTCAGCCAATTCATGACCCTTCATCCGGGGGACGTCATCAATACGGGGACGCCCCAAGGTGTAGGTTCCGGATTCACGCCACCGAGATACCTCAAAGATGGCGACGTCGTGGAGCTGTCGATCGAGGCTATTGGAACGCAGACGCAGCGCTTCGAGCGAGTGTCCATACCCTCGAAATAATGGGAGAGATTGTGCAACACAACACAGTAATTTTCGGTGCCGGAAGCGGGATAGGCGCGGCCACCGCTGAAGCGCTGGCCCTGCGGTGTGACACCGTGGCATGCATAGATCTGCGAGCCGATGCCGCCGAGGCGACTGCCCAGCGGATCAGAGCCGCGGGTGGATCGGCCACCGCCTGGGCAGCAGATGTCGCTGACGAGGCGCAGCTCATCGGCGTATTCGACGAGGCGGTCACGAAACTCGGTCAGGTCCATAACGTGGTAAACAGCGTGGGGATACAAGGTCCGCTCGCTGTGCGAAGCCACGAGATCACCCTTGAGCAATTCGACGTGGTGTACCGCGTGAACCTGCGCGCCGCGTTGGCCATAAGTCAGGTCGCCGTCCGGCACATGCTGCAATTCGGTTATGGGCGCATTGCGCACGTTGCGTCGATAGCGGGCAAGGAAGGCAACCCGGGCATGATCTCGTACTCTGCCACTAAGGCCGGGATGATTGGCATGGTTAAGGCGCAGGGTAAGGAGTACGCGAAGGACGGGATCACGATCAACGCGCTCGCGCCCGCCGTGATCCAGACTGACTTTCTGGCAACCCAGCCGGACTCAGTCGTCGAGTACATGCTTGAAAAGATACCCATCGGTCGCCCCGGCACCGTCGAGGAAGCAGCGGCGATGCTCGCCTGGATGACGTCTCGCGAATGCAGCTTCACTACGGGGTTCACCTTTGACCTTTCCGGTGGACGGGCAACCTATTGAATGCGACTCTTGCGTTACTCGATGAGCTCTCGGTAGTTGACTACCTTCGTGGCCGGGGTCTCGATATCCCAGCGAACGCACAGGCCCGGGAGTTGGGGGGCGGGGTGAGCAACGTCGTGCTGTCCGTGGAATGGCGCGACGAACGTGTTGTGGTGAAGCAGTCCCTTCCCCGTCTGAAGGTCGAATCCGAGTGGTACGCTCCCGTCGATCGGATCCTGAGGGAGGCGCGTTCGATCGAGCTCATGAATCATCTGCTTCCTGATGCTGCACCGGAGCTCGTCAGCGCCGACCCCGAACGATTCGTCATCGCGATGACGGGGGCCCCATCGTCGTGGACAGACTGGAAGCAATGCCTCATGGCCGGGGACGTCCGTAGTTCTGTCGCAACTCACCTCGGTACGACGCTCGGCGAATTGCACGCGCGGACCAGTGGGGGAGCGGGACTTCACGAATCGTTTTTTGACTGGAAGCCCTTCGAGCAGTTGCGTATTGACCCGTATTTCATCCACGCCGCTCAGCGCGTGCCCGAAATCGCGCCCGAATTGATGGAGACCGTCGCCGAGATGACGTCGAGGCGATCATGTCTCGTTCATGGCGATTTCTCGCCAAAGAATCTCCTCGTCGACCCACAGCAGGAGCAGGTCTGGGTTATCGACTTTGAGGTGGCTCATTTCGGTGACCCGGCGTTTGACCTCGCGTTCCTTCTCACGCATCTCGTACTCAAAGCAGTGCGTCGCCCGAAAGATGGTCCCGAGCTCGATGGGGCTGCGACTGCCTTCGTTTCCGCTTACCGGCAGGTAGATGGCAACGCGACGTCTCCTGACCTCGCCCATGTCTTGCGGCTTGTGGGGTGCCTATTGGCGGCGCGCGCCGAAGGCAAGTCACCTGTGGAGTACCTTTCTTCCCTCCAGCGAGCAAGCGTTTTGAAGCTGGCCACAAGGATCCTCAAGGATCGGCCCACCACCCTCAACGATCTCGCACTTGCGCGAACTCAGGGAGAATCATGAACGAGTTTCGCATATCTGACCTTTTCGCGTGGGAGGCGCTGGACTCTCGCGGCAAACCCACCGTGGGATGCGAGGTGACTCTGGCTGGCGGGGCAACTGGCCGCACAATCGTGCCTGCTGGCGCCTCAACCGGATCTCACGAAGCCGTGGAGTTGCGCGATGGTGGCGCGCGCTACGCCGGACAGGGAGTGCGAGCCGCGGTGAACTCGGCCAATCTGGCCCTTCGAGACTCGGTACTCGGGCTGGACGCACGCGACCAGCTTGGTATTGACGTCGCACTTGAAGGTCTCGATGACGACTTCTCGCTGGCGCATGTAGGAGCAAACGCAGTCCTCGCTGTATCGCTGTCGACTCTGCAGGCCGCAGCGGCAGCTGCTCGTCGTCCGCTGTGGAGCTATCTCGCTAGTGGTGCCCCGTTGTTGCCCCTGCCCATGATCAACATTGTGTCGGGGGGCGCGCACGCCGGCGGGCTGCTCGACATTCAGGATGTCTTGGTGGTTCCCGTGGGGGCGTCCAGTTTCGTCGAGGCGATCGAGTGGGCGGCACGTGTGCGAAGCGCGACCGCCGAGCTGCTTCAGGACCGCGGGGGCTCCGCAGTACTCGTCGCGGACGAGGGGGGGCTTGCGGGCGCACTGGGCGACAACTCCGCGGCGTTGTCGCTGGTTGTTGACGGTATCGCCCTTGCCGGGTTTGAACCAGGAGCAGATGTGGCGATTGCGATTGACTTTGCGGCCAATCAACTGTGGACAGGTAAGAACTATGCGCTGCGGGCAGAACACCGTGAGCTGCCACCGCGGGATTGGCTCGATACGGTCGTGCGGTGGTGTCAGGAGTTTCCCATTGTCTCGGTCGAGGACGTTCTCGTTGAGGACGACTGGAGTGGCTGGGCCGAATGCAGCACGGCGCTTGGCGGGACTATTCAAGTGCTGGGGGATGACTTCTTCGCGACCAACAGCACCCGCCTGGACCGAGCTATTGCCAACAACACAGCAAACGCGGTGCTGGTGAAACCGAATCAGGCTGGCTCAGTGTCGCGTGCGCAACGAGTGCTCGAGTTGGCCCATTCCGCGGGCTACGCGACGGTGGTGAGTGCCCGATCCGGTGACACTGAAGATAGCTGGTTGGCTGATCTGGCCGTTGGCTGGCGCGCTGGTCAGATCAAAGTCGGGTCAACCATGCGCTCAGAGCGCACCGCCAAGTGGAACCGCCTGCTCGAAATTGAAGCGCGCGCTGGCGACGGCGCTACCTTTGCCGGCAGAACCGCAATGGCGCCGATGGGAGCCACACGGTGAAGAGAATCCACATGAGCGGCGAAGTCGTCTTTGTTACCGCGGTGGCAGGGTCAATCGGATAGGCGATCGCCGCTGTAGTCGGCCTGTCGGGTGCCAGCGTTACCGTCGCTGATGTTGACGATGACGCATGTCAGCCTGTAGCCCCGGGCATCGAGGACGCTGGCGCCATGGCGTTGGCTGTGGCGTTGATGTATCGCAGACGCAAAGTCTTGAACGCGGAATCTCGGCTGGAGTCGCGGAGCTGGGCGGTCAAGTCAGTGGCGCTGCGTCGCGGGCTACGGTGAACCCCAATGCGTCCCGTATCAATTCCGCCGCTCAGCGCGACGACCCGCAGAATGTCATGTCGCACTACCGCCGTATCGTCCGTTTTCGGCACGCGAATCAGCTCATTGCGGCAGGAGCCGTGGAGTGGGTGGAGATGGAACACCCACACCTATTCGCCTATCGGCGACTCGATAGTGTGACGCAGCTAACGATCGTAGCCAATTGTTCGAGCTTTAATGTGGCTGTTCCACCGCGACTCATAGTAAATATAGAGGGAGCACACACGATCGAACTCGACTACTACGTCGGCGAGCCCGTAGGCCCAACCGCGCTTCTGCCCTGGCGCTCGCTTGTGGTCATCGAATAGACAGTTCCACCCACCACGAGAGGGTCTCCCCGGGTTCAATAATGGGCGCCCGATTCAATCCGACTGCGGTTTCCAGCGAGTCGAAGTAAGCCGTCGTGGGCTCGATTACGATCACCGGCTCGTCGCGGTAGCCGAAACGGTCAAACCAAAGCCCGACATAGGGGCATTCCTGGGACCAGCGCACGGTCAACTCGATGCCATCTGGTCGAACAAGCCCGACCTCGAAAACGCGTTCGTCGGGGTGCACATAAAGCTTGCGGTAACCACTTGGCTCGAGAGCATCGATGCTGCCAAGATCGTCGCTCCAGTCGAATTCTGGAAGCCCCGGTGCCAACACGTCGACGACCTTGCGCACGTGGCCGGGGAGCCGAATCCGAGTTCCTGCCGGAGCCATGAACTGAGGATGTGCGGCCCACAAAAAAGGGATCGCATCGCCCAGGCTCTCCGCTCGATATTCGAACCGAAGCCCTCCGGAGGTCGGCACGATATTGCGGGAGAATCGATAGCCCAGAGTCTCGTCGACTGCTGCCACACCGGTCTCGGTTCGCTCGAAAGCCTTCGTCCACAGCTCTCCATGATCGGCGAGGATCACACCGCCCACTACGCACTCCACAATCGTCGGCGCGCACTCATCCCATCCAGCCATCTCTGACTCGAGAAAATCGTCGCCGGGGCGAGCTGGCGCCCTTACCGGCCGATCGGGTTGCGCGAGCCATTCCACACCGCGGTGATCGAGCAGCGACACAATCTTACCGCCACGTAGTGGCAGTACAGTTGCTGCGAGCAGTGGTCCCGTAACCGTGAGTGCGGGTTCTTTCGGGTTCCAGCCGGTGGTAGGTGCGGTCATGGTGTGCCCGATCCTAAACGGTACTCGTGAGGCCGCCATCAACGAGAATCGAGGTCCCCGTGATGTACGACGCCTCGCTACTGGCAAGAAAAAAGATGGCTGAGGCAACTTCAGACGCCTGCCCAAAGCGAGCAAGAGAGATGTGCCCTTCCTGCTCGCGTCGAGCCGGATCGTCCACACCGTCCCACGCACGGGTAACAATCGCGCCCGGAACAACGGCATTAACGCGCACCGCAGGGGCGTAGTCCAGGGAGAGCTGTCGAGTCAGCGAAAGAACTCCGCCCTTGGCGCCCGCGTAGGCGGGGCGACCTGCCCACGCCGCGAGCGCGTGCACACTCGACACGTTAACCACGCTGCCCTGCTGGGCAGTGAGGCAATCGTGAAATGTGAGCAGCGAACGGTAAACCGATGACAGTCCTACGGATATCTGCAGGTTCCAGGACTCCTCGCTCAATTCGTGGGCGGGGGCTATCGCGATGTTATAGGCATTGTTGACCAGCACTGCAGGGAGCCGCTCTTCTGACGCAAGCATGAGGCGAAGCTCTAACCAGGATTCGGCTTGGGCGACATCCAAGTAGGCAGCGGTGGCTCTGCCGCCGTCGGCGCAGATTCGTGCGGCAGTATCCCTCGCCGCGGCCAAATCGATGTCGGAGACAACGATGTCGTATCCCGCACCGGCAAACCGCTCGGCAGTGGCTTTTCCGATGCCGTGCGCCCCACCTGTGATCAGTGCGGTCCGTTTCATGAGCTCTTCTCCTTTGTCCGCAAACATTCCAGCAGCGCGAGCAGCGCGGGTCCTTGGCCCCACGGAACGACATATCCGCGCGGTACGTGTGCGTAATGTGTGGGTTCGGTCGAGGCGTAGACGGCAGCCGACACCTCTCTCAGCTGACCTCTTGAATCCAGCGACTTACTAATGGCACTGCAGGCCCTCCGTAGGGGTCCCTTCACCTCGTCGCTGTCAACAATGCCGAGCCGCGCGGCGCGCGCAAAACCGGACGCCATAAACCCTGCGGTCGAGTATTCGTCCCCCGAATGAGGTTCTGTTACTACTGCATTCCAATGACCATCTGGCCGCTGAAGTGCGCACATCCTCCGAATGAGTTTTCGTGCAGCCTCAGTGATCTGAGCAGCCGCGCTGGAGTCGAGCATCTGCAATGATGAGAGTTCCTCCAAGACGTCGACCAAGCCCAAGATCGCCCAGCCCTGCCCTCGGCCCCACCCCGGGCCGAAGCTGCTCTCCTTCCCCGCGAGGCGAAAGTGGTCGAACAAGCCACTGGGCGTTTGGAGGGCCTGAATGTATGCGAGTGCCTGCTCTAATCCTGCCGTAACGTACTTCTCCTCGCCAGTCACGCGCCCGAGAGTCACCAAGAAGGGAGCATCGAAATGCAGGCAGTCGACGCATATGCACGGCGGACTCGACTCGAGCAGCTCGAGACCGTCGGTGTCAAGTCCCACGCCCCCGTAGGGGAAAAGCAAGGGGGCTGATTGCCAGGTTTCGTAGGCCCCAAAGAGCAGGCGTCGCGACATCAAAAAGTCAGCTAGTTGGGTGCATACAGACATCAGTTCCGGGTCATTGAATTGCTCTGCAACTTGCACCATCGCCCTGCCCGGCGCGGTGCAGTCCAGGCGCGCGAACGGTAACGCTCGGGTTGCCCACGATCGGGCCCACCCTTGCACAAACCGCGCCCAGCGCTCGTCCCCGAAATACTCACTGGCTTCCACGAGGGCTTCGAAGGCGACCGAATCGCCGAAGTCCCACGTTCTGAACTGAAGCGCGAAAAGGCCATCTGCGACGAGGATCGCTGCCGCTTTCAAGTCGTCAAATACGGCGGGCGCACCCGCGCGCCGAGTCGCTGCGAGGGCCGTCGCAGCGTCGGCCGAAGCAACATAGTCCGTGGTGCCCCAGGCGGTCGGGACCACAGACGCATCGTTAGAATCCTCGGTCAACAGAGCTTCCACACTGATTTTCCGTCACGCAGTCCGGCGGGCTCAGCTAAGCCGTTATCGCACAAGCGTTCAAGGTGACCGACCACCGGGTAGGCAAGTGCCCCCGCGGTGCCGTCGATTGGCCACTGGCCCGCAACCGGATTGACGAGCTCGAGCAGTTCGTGGAGCGTGAGGCCGTCGGCGTTCGACTGCAGGGCGTCGAGAACGAGCTGGTCGAGTTCGAGGACGAACTGTCGGCTTTCGGAGAGGAACGCTTCGGCCTCGTCGCTCTCAAATGTGGGGTAGTGAGCGGTCAGCAGTAGCTTCGCTTCAAGCGCCACCAAGGAGTCGATGGTCGATAGGTACTCATCGATGTACCGATAGGTGGGCGGAAAGGCTGGAGTGCCGTCGGCGAGGTTCACTGAACGCCCCAGCACTGCGTCGGAAATGAGTACTGCGTCGGCGTCGGGCACAAAGATTGCGGTGTGCCCGTGCGTGTGACCAGGTACGTGTAAAACCCTCACTTCACGTCCACCCAAGTCGATAGACATTCCGTCTTCGGCGTTGCCGTCGAGGGTGCCGGAGCGAGTGACACTACGGGCCCAGTTCAGAACTCCGGAATCTTCGTCCCAGCCATAATCACGAAGGAAGCCCTGACCGCGCTCGGCAAGAAATGTTCCGTAGTCTTCGATTGCGGGTCGATCGGCTGCGTGAGCGAGGATCCGAGCACCCGGGAAGGTGTCTTTAGCATCCTGTACACCACCGAAGTGGTCGACGTCGCAATGCGAAACGACCACAGTGCGCACCTGCGCAGGGTCCAACCCCATGGCGCCCAATTCCGGCACCACGAACGCAGGAATAGTGCCGTCTATGCCCGTGTCGAACAGGACAGCCTCGCGGTCCCCCCGCACGAGATAGAGGCTCGCGAACCTCGCTCCCAGAGGAGTGTCAATCCGAAACAAACCGGGTGCTACCTCTTCTGCAGTCACTTCTTCCCCGCCCTCCGCCGTTACCGGCCGGTAAATTTCGGCTGACGGTTCTCAGCGAACGCCGCTTGGCCCTCTGCCATGTCTTGGGTGTAGAGCAGCGCCGCGAATGAATCATTCTCGATCATTAGCCCGGCTTCGAGTGATACGTTCTGAGCAATACGAATCATGTTCTTGGTCCGCTCGATCGCGATTGGTGCCTTTTCGGCGATCGACAAGGCAATCGCGGATGCGCAATCCATGAGTTGGTCCGGCTCAATCAGCTTCTGAACCAGCCCAATACGGTGCGCTTCGACGCCGTCAATCGGGTCGCCAGTCATCAGCATGGACGATGCATGCCCTGGGCCGATGAGTCGGGTGAGGAACTGGGTCTGCCCCGATCCGCCGTGCCAGCCCCACCGGATCTCGCCGGCTGAGAACTGCGACGTGGGGGTGGCGACCCGGATATCGGATGCGGAGGCCATTTCTAGGCCGCCTCCAATGCAATACCCATTTATCGCCGCAACAACGGGTTTCCGTATCAACCACACGGCCCGAGCGTAGTCTCGCCTCGCATCGAACCGATTGCGATACTCCCAATGGTCGCCATACCCGTCCAGATTGCCAATGTCGCTACCGGCGCAGAAAGCTCGATCTCCTGCGCCCGAGAGCACAACCGCCCGGATATCGCGGTCGTTGTTGATCTCGAACGAAATGGCATTCAGCTGCTCGTCCATGTCTACAGTCATGGTGTTGAGCTTGGACGGTCGGTCAAGCACAACGTGTGCGACGCTACCGTCGCGCTCGAGGCGAACCTGTCCGATCACGGGATTGTGCATTATCGCCCTTCAACGGTCGGCGTGCTGCTTCGGCGGGCAACAGCACCAGCCTCGACGAGGCTATGAATTTGTTCGAGGGAGTAACCCAGGTCCTGCAGAATTTCCTCAGTGTGGGCGCCGAGGACCGGAGCCCCCCTGCGAATTGTGGTTGGGGTCTCCGATAGGTTGATGGGGGGTCTGACCGTTCGAATGTCTCCCTGGCCCCCCTCGTTGGGCTGCGACACGAACATTCCCGTGGAGCGAACATGGGGGTCATTCGCAAGCTCCGCGTAGCCATATACGGGACCCGCCCAAACGCCGGCAGCATCGCAACGGTGGATCCAATCCGCAGTTGTTGCGCCTTCAAAGGCGTGGCGAATGTGTGCGAAGACCTCTTCGCCGTGCACCCGCCCGTCGTTGTAGGCGGTGAGGGCGCGCAGCCAGTCGTCATTCAAGACCTCGCCCAGAGCGGTGAGTGGCGACATTGCGAGCGTCAACCAGCCATCACTCGTGCGGTAAACACCGTAGGGGGCGGGAATAGCTGAGTGGGCTGAACGCTCGCTCGTGCGCTGCGGGTTGTGGCCGGTATTTAGGTAGGTCACCAATTCCTGGAGCTGCGCGTCAAGCACCACAGTGAACATATCGATCTCGACGTGCTGCCCATAACCCGAGATCTCGCGCGATCGAAGAGCCGCCAGAATTCCGATCGCCGCTTGGTAGCCCGTCATGACATCCGCAGCCCAGAGCGCCCCGGGTGTTGGGTCGTCGTTCTCGTTCCCAACAGAGAACATCGAGCCCGAGTATCCCTGAAGAATAAGATCCTGGCCAGGGCGATCGATGTATGGGCCGGAGGAGCCGTATCCACTAATAGAGCAATACACGAGGCGTGGATTTATGGCCCTCAGCTGGGCGTACCCTATCCCCAGCCGTTCGGCGGTTCCTCGCCGGTAGTTTTGGATGAATACGTCCGAGCTGCGCACGAGGTCCTCGATGACAGGGGAGACACCGGGATTCTTGAGGTTGAGGGCCATGCTGCGCTTGTTGCGATTCACGGCCACGAAGGTCGTCATCTGGCCATCAATTCGAATGTCGTCAAATCCATGCGTTCGATTGAACTCACCGGCACCAATGGGTTCGATCTTTATTACGTCAGCCCCGAGGTCGCCAAGACGGGTTGCGCACATTGGTCCGGCCAGCATCTGGCTTGCCTCGAGCACCCGAATCCCATGCAGAGCACCCTCTGCTGCCGAACTAACACTCACAATAACCCGCTTTCGATGCACATATTCATTCGTCTATTATAATAGTACTTAACCAATCTTTTCAAGATTTCGCGACTACTCAAAACGCGAGGAACATGATGATCGGCGGCACTCAGTCCCATAAACCTCGATAGATTGTGGGCCTTTTCGCCCCATCGACATCTGCACGCTTCAATTAACTGTGACCATTACGCCGGCGACAGAGCCGCGCTACCTCCTCGCGGAGGGACCCCAGGTCAATCCCTATGACGGTCCCGTGGGCCGGGTCGCCATCGAGGCTCGCCGGATCCACGTCGGTCACTCGCGCGACGATTCCGCTCTGCAGCTCCTGCGAACGTATGAACGGGAGGATCGGGTTGGCCGCGGGGGTGGGTCGGCGGCTTGCTGCCGTCGATGGGCCACCATCGTTCACCCGGTACTCGCGCGACATCCTCCCGCCCGGCCGTCGTTTCAGCGACGGAATCATCGACTCGGTCCGGCGCCCCATTGTGGGAAGCTTGAGTATTGAGGGTCCCTCGATGGGCACTCACTGTTTCGACTTCAGGCGAACGGTCTTCTTACGACGATCGATGACGATCTGCAACTTGCAAACGGGCCCGGCTTTTCTCAAGATGGCCGCACTCTTTATGTTGTCGACAGCCTCGCGCACGTCATGTACTCTCGCGACTATCATCTCGAATCGGGGGAGTCGGGAAGCGGCGTGAGTTCGCCGGAGTAGATGGTGCCGAACCTGAAGTCACAGCGGTCGATGCTGACGGCAACTTGTGGGTCGTGCTGTGGAGGGGCCATGGCATCCGCAAATTTGTTACGGACGGCGCCATGTGTGACATAGACGTGGGCCCTCCCGACGTCACATCACTTTGCTTCCTCGGGCCGCATACGCGTCGTGCCGTGGTGACCACAGAGTCACTCGCGCTCAACCCAGCGTAACGCCTGAAATTCCGCGACGCCGGAGCGTTATCTGTGCTGGATCTCGGGGCGGCGGATTCCGCCGCATTGACTTGGGCTGAGACGCGCCTGCCATCTTGGCGGCCTCACCATTCCGCGAGACTGCCGTCGCGGTGACGCCACACGGGCGGCTGCCACTTATGCCCTTGCTCGCTGGCCTTTCTGACAGCATCTTCGTCGATCTCTATGCCCAGGCCGGGAGCCGTGGGACGTGTGATGTACCCCTCAACCGTGTCGAACACAGTTGTGTCGACAAGGTAGTCCAACGCATTCCATTCGCCGTTGTATTGCATGCCGCCGCTTTGCTCCTGCACAAGAAAATTCGGTGACGCGACGTCAACCTGGATGCTTGCGGCGAGTGCGATCGGTCCGAGGGGGCAGTGCGGGGCCAACGAGGCCCCGAAGATCTCCGCCAACGCCGCGATTCGACGCGTCTCGGAGATGCCGCCTGCATGGGATAGGTCGGGCTGCGCGACGGCAAGACCCGATTCGAGGAGCGGGCGGAAGTCCCACCGAGAATACACTCGTTCGCCCGCAGCCAGGGGGATGGTCGTCGATGTCGCGAGGCTCTTGAGATGCGTCGTGGCCAGCTCCGGCACGGTTGGTTCTTCGACAAAAAGTGGCTGCGTATGCTCCAGTAGCGAGAGGAGACGTCGGGACGTCGCTGGGGTTGAACGCCCGTGGAAGTCGAGAGCGAAGTCGCGCGTTGGCCCCAGCTCCTCCCGTGCGCGTTCAGCACGCGCAACGACGGAATTCAGCGATTCCGGCCCGGCGATCGGCGCGAGCTTGCCCGACGCGACCAGTTTGACGGCATCGAAACCCTGATCGATTCGTCGTTGAATGTCGTCTGTCAGTCCCCCAAGGTCATCTGACTCGACCCAGGCGTATGTGCGTACGCGTTCTCTGACAGCCCCCCCGAGCAACTGGTAGACCGGCACGCCTAGCGACTTCCCGGCAATGTCCCACAGCGCTTGGTCGATCCCAGCCACTGCAGAGCCAAGAATGGCTCCTCCCCGGTAGAAGCCCGCGCGCCACAGCAGCTGCCATGTGTCCTCGATGCGCGACGCATCCAGCCCGATTAGTAGGGGCGTCAACTCGGCGATCATCGTTCGAACTGTCTCCGCACGCCCTTCGAGAACGGGCTCACCCCAGCCCACAATTCCCTCATCGGTCGTGATCTTGAGAAAGAGCCACCGCGGGGGGACGAGAAAGGTCTCGAGCGACTGAATTTTCATGGCGATCGTATTCTAATCCTATTTGAATACTAAAGTCCTTATTCCGTGGGCCCAGCTATGATTGAGGACGTGAGTACATATTCGCGGCGGGGCATTCACGGTCACGTTGTCAACGAACTTGGCCTTCAGATCACTCGCGGTGTGTTCGCACCTGGGGAGGTGATCGATCCGAACGAGCTATTGCAGACATTCGGAGTAAGTCGCACCGTGATTCGAGAAGCATTGAAGGTGCTCTCTACTAAAGGCCTGGTTGATGCGAGACCGAAGAGGGGCACGTTTATTACGGAGCGTTCCAGATGGCAGCTTCTCGACGGCGACGTGATGCGCTGGAGGTCGGAGGGAAGCCCCGACCTGCTGCTCTTGGTCGAACTGGGCGAGGTCCGCCAGGCAATCGAACCCATGGCCGCACGGATGGCGGCACTGCGTCGCGATGACGTCCAGCTGAGTGCCATGGGAGCGGCCTTGCAGGATATGGACGACTGGGACGGGGTGCGTCACGAGACGATCGTCGCGGCGGACCTTGCATTCCACAGTGGCCTACTCAAAGCGGCCGGCAATGAGCTTCTCGAGCAGTTCGAAGTCATTCTCGAACCTGCGCTTCAAGCCAGGGATTTTCTAACGCACTCGCACAATCCTGATCGCAGCTTCTTTCAGCGCCATAAAGCCGTATTTGATGCAATCGAGAACCGGGATCCGGATCGAGCTCAAACCGCCATGCAGGACATGATGACCGCGGCGGTCAGCGATGCCGAACTCGCCCTGCAGCAGACAGTGGCTGGTACCGAGTTTTTGCGTAATCGCCAGAGTGCACTCGGACAGGTCGCCGCCTCAAGTAATGTAATAGGATAACTCCCTAAAGTCAGTCAATGACAGATGGAGTCCCATGAACTCGGCTCAAGTCGTTCACACATTTCGCTGGGAACACGCGGGGCTGAAACTTGTATTCAAGGTCTCCGACCACGGGCGCGTTGGGCTCGTGGAAGTGGGAAGCCCAGGGCCGAAGTTGTCACACCGAGTCGCTCTCGATTCCCCAGCTGCCCTGGTCGAGGTGCGAACCGTGCGCGAGGGAAGCAACGGCGGGCACCAGAACCTGCACAGTTCCATCGGGGATCGACTCGTGTACGGCGGTCGACGTGAATGGACGGCGGGCACAGTCGCCTATCTGGCGTTGACCCTCGACGATCCGAAAGGTGAATTACAAGCTGTGCTCACCTTGTCGTCCTCGATCGGTAGTGCGTCATTTACAGCCTCAACCACGGTGACCAATCGATCGCAGCGCTCCTCCACTCTTCTGTCAGTTAGTGCAATTATGCTCGAACTTGTTGAAGCTTCGAAGAGTGATTTTGGTGACTATCGGGTCTGGTGGGCCAACAATTCGTGGACGCGGGAGTGCCGTTGGACGTCAGAAAACCTGACAGTGCTGGTCGTCCCCGAGCTTGATATCACGGCGCACTCTATCGATTCACGTATGCCCTTCGGTTTATCGGGTATGGGTACGTGGCCGAGTGGCCGGTACTTGCCCATGGGCATCCTTGAAAACGAGAAGACCGGATTCGCCGTGGCTTGGCAGATTGAAAATCCCGGCCCGTGGCGATGGGAAGTGGGCGACAGGCTGCGCAGCGTTGTCGTGGGAGCTTTTGGGCCGCTCGACAGCGAGCACCAGTGGAGCCAAACACTGAAGCCGGGCGAGTCGTTCACAACGCCAGACGCTACGTTTTCGTTCGGACAGGAAGGTTGGAACTCGTCGATCGCAGAACTATCCCGCGCGCGGCAGTTACGACGAGCACCGCACCCATCATTCGCGGAAAAGCCCGTCGTTTTCAATGACTTTTTTGCGGTCTTTGCTGAGCCAACCGAAAGCAATCTGATTCCCCTCATCGACGCGACCGCGGCCGCCGGCGTCGAAGTGTTCTGTATAGACGCTGGTTGGTTCGACGCAGAGCACGGCGGTATCGGCGGCGGTGCGGCCGGCGGACATGGCTGGTGGGACGCACTCGGCGAGTTCGCCGAGTCGCCTTGGCGATTCCCGAACGGAATACTCTCGGTCATTGACCGTATTCGCGGGGCGGGGATGATCCCCGGTATTTGGCTTGAACCCGAAGTTATCGGGGTGCGGAGCCCAATCGCCGATCAGCTGCCCGATGAGGCCTTTTTTCTCCGAAGCGGAGAGCGAGTGGTCGAACACGGAAGATATCAGCTCGACTTTTCCCACCCGGGAGCGCGCGCTCACGCGGACGCAGTGATGGATCGCGTGGTTGGTGGTTACGGAGTCGGGTACGTGAAGCTCGACTACAACATCAACCCCGGTTCTGGTTCAACCGCATCCACCGACTCCGCCGGAGCGGGACTCCAGGCCCACGCGCGCGCAATGCTGGAGTGGCTCGCGCGAGTCTCGATCCGCCACCCTGACCTGATAATCATGAATTGCGCTTCTGGTGGCATGCGCATGGATGGAGCTACGCAGCGCCATACGCACGTGCAGCAGATGTCTGACCAAGCGAGTCCGCTTCCGTTTGCCTTCATCTCGGTAGCAGCGCCAACCGCGGTCCCCTCGGACCAGGCGGCGGCCTGGATGAACCCCGATGCAAGCATGTCGCGGGACGAAATCGAATTCGCTGCTGTCGCGCCACAGCTAGCTCGATTTGAACTGTCAGGGCCAGTCGCTTCGTTGTCAGGCGGTCAGATGCAGACCGTGGTTGAAGCCATCGAACTCTACAAGTCCATTCGAGGAGACGTCGGCAATTCCGATCCTGTCTGGCCGTGGGGTCTTCCCGGAATAAACGACGATTGGTTGACCCTTGCGCAGCGGAACCACAGCCGCACTCTCCTTGGGGTGTGGAGGCGCAGCGGGCTCGAAACTGAGCGAACGATTGAGTTGCCGTGGCTGGCCGGGCCGACTTCTTCGGCTCGAATCATCTTCCCCTCGGGCTCAGGCGGCCACATAGCTTGGCAGACCGCGTCGGGAACACTTCGTGTTGAGCTACCGCGCGCACCAATGGCGGTACTCATAGAGCTCACGAGTTGTTGAGGCCATTCATTTTCTAGTTCACTTGAAATAGGATTATATCACTATAGTGTTGGCATTGACGATTCCGATAGGCGGGACACCCCATGACATCAACGGCGATAACACCCATTTTCAGCGGCGATCAGATCGACGTGCGATCAAGCAGTTACCACTGGTCAATGAGCACCAGTAGTGCGACATTCGAACTTCGCGATTCCCGCGCTCGTCGGATCGCCCATGGCAACTTGCACCCGGCTGTGCGAGTCACAATGAGCGACTCGGGTGACGAGATGGAAACTGCGGGAGCTCTCGCGGATGCAAGTCTCGTTGGCGAGAGCTTGCGACTCACCTTCTCCGGGCTCAACGGCGACGGCACAGCCGAAGTCACCTATACATTCTTTCCCGATTACGTTCGAGTGGAACCCGTCGCGTACTCCTCGCCCACTCCCAGCCACGTTGAATCGATGCTTCTCTTTGCTCAATGGGGCGAATACGGGGCGCAGCCTGCATGGTGGAGCCAGTTCTATCTCCACCCGGGTTCGACAGAGTCCTCCGCAGTAAGCCCGGTCATCCCCGCCAAGATCCGTATGAGCATGGTGTCGACAATTGGTCGCGGAAGTACCGACGAAACGGCGTTCGCGCAACAGCAGTGGGCGCTCCCCCTTTATTTCTGGGGCGCATACGGAGTCGAGGGTTGGGGCAGCGAAAAGGGCGCGTTGACACAGAACCTTTCGGATGTCGTGGTTACGGGCCTGACAGAGCTACCGACCGGTGACATTCACATCAAATACTTTGGCGAGTACTCGAGCCCGTATTTGCGCGTGTTCGGCAACCGTTGGAACACCCACGACCCGTCACGCGGGACAGTTTCGCTGGGTGCTCCGTTCGTTTGGGCATTTGGAGAAGGCCATCGCGAAGCGATTCGGGCTTATTATGCGGTGCTCGCGTCGACCGGTGTGATCAAGCCGAGATTGGACTCGGCCAAAAAATCCATGATTGTAACGATGTCACAGTTCAACACGTGGGGAGCCCAGGTCGCAAATGGGTGGGCATCTGGCGATCTGGACCAGACCTCGCTCGAGACCATATACGACCAGTTCTCCTCCAGCGGCATGGACGCCGAGATGTTTGTCATCGACGACCGCTGGGAGGGTCCCTATGGTCGGTTGGAGCACGATACTGTGCGTTTCCCGGACTTCGAGCAGTTCCTAGACCGCATTCGTGAAGACGGCCACGCAGTCGGAATGTGGGCGGCCTTCATCCGGTGCCAAGATCCGAATTCGATGGGGCTCACCCTCGACGACATGCTTCAGGATCCGAGCGGCAACCCAGTGACCCGTTCCCTGTTCGACGACCACTATTACCTCTTCGACGTGTCGCGGCCCAAGGTGAGAGACGTGCTGCAAGAACGAGCCCGGGCGTATATGCGTCGATACAAACCCGACCTGGTCAAGTTCGACTTCGGATACGAGTTGCCTTCGATGAAGTACGCTGCGCCCGCCGATCGATCCTGGGGAGGTGAGCTAATACTTCTCAAGTCATTGGAGGTCGTAATCGAAGCGATGCGCGAGGTAAATCCCGATATTGCCGTGATGTACTACAATCTGTCTCCGCTGCTCGGCGCATACGTGGACCAGCACTCCACCGATGACCTTTATCTCAACGCTGGGGAGTATGGCGCAGAGGTGAATCGGCGGATATTCTTCAGTTCCCTCCTGGCCGAGTACGGCATGCCCACTTACGGGTCTGGAGGTTACGACTGGATTGAAGTGCGAGAAATCTGGTTCGACACTGTTGCTTCTGGACCTTTGGGCTCCCTGAACAGCTTCACTGGCGACCAGGTAGACAGCTCTCCAAGTGAGCAGGACTTCGCGCGCTACCGGGGCCTCTCCCGCCTGACCCGCCGGACCACCTCTCCCGCCCGCATCGAAGTGGTCGAGGGTAAGGCTCACTCCGGATCGCTCACTGACCGTGCGCGGTCATGGGCGCGCTGGGAGGGTGACCAGCTGACCGTTGCTGCACTGAGGACTCGGCCGGTTGAGGGCGTGTACGTTCCCGTCGACTACAGCGGAATTTCAACAACGGCTCAAGTGGTGCTCGCATCCTTGAGCGCGCAGGGTATCTCTGACTCGGAACACCTCGGCATCGTCGCGTGCGGGCCCGGGGTGCTCAGTTTCCCAACAACACAGCGGGGGGCGCCATCCGCCTTCGCCCACGTGCGAGGAGAGTCCAATCCCATTGATGCCAGACGCGAATCCGATCGCATCGTGATCGACGTGGACTCTGTGCGGCAGGGTGCGCCCATCGATTGGATCGAGCTCAAATTCTAATGGGAGCTAAATCTGAAGTGGTGGGGAATGTTGTGCACGGGCCTAATTCGCCGGGCGAATGGTGGCGTGGCGGCACGATCTATCAAGTTTACCCGCGGAGCTTCGCCGATTCCAATGCCGATGGGATCGGAGATATTCGAGGTGTCATCGACAAGATCGACTACATATCGTGGCTCGGGGTGGATGCTGTGTGGCTCTCGCCGGTCTATCGATCACCGCAGCACGACAACGGGTACGACATCAGTGACTATTACTCGATAGACGCCGCCTACGGCTCACTGGAGGACCTTGATGAGCTCATTGCTTCGCTGCACGACCGGGGGATTCGCTTGATCATGGATCTGGTGGTCAATCACACGTCGAACGAGCACCCGTGGTTTATCGAGTCCTCGTCTTCGTCCGAGAATCCGAAACGAGACTGGTATATCTGGCGCCCCGCGCGACCAGGAATACCAAAGGGGACCGCTGGCGCGGAGCCCACAAATTGGGAGTCATACTTCTCGACGCCAGCCTGGACATTCGATAAAACCTCCGGGGAGTACTACCTTCACTTGTTCGCACCCGAGCAGCCCGACCTCAATTGGGAGAGCCCAACGCTGCGTCGCGAGATCTACCGGATGATGACGTGGTGGCTCGACCGAGGGGTAGACGGCTTTCGAATGGATGTCATAAACCTCATCTCAAAGAATTACCCATTGCAAGACGGAAAACTTCTCCCGCATGGCGAACTCGGCGATGGCTCGCCCTGGTACCTCCATGGCCCTCGGTTACTTGAGTTTCTAGACGAAATGTCTAGCGAGGTCTTTAGCGGTCGTCATTCCAACGCCATTCGCATCGGCGAGACGCCGGATGTCACGATTGAGCAGGCGGAGGCTCTTAGTGCGGAAGGTGCCAGCACTCTGGACATGGTCTTCCAGTTTGAGCATGTTGGCCTTGATCGCGAGGCCCAGGACTGGCACAAGCCCCGAGATATCGACGAGGGCGATGTATATCACAACCTGGTTCGATGGCAGGAGGGTCTCGCCTCGACTGGGTGGAATAGTCTCTATTGGTCGAACCACGACCAGCCGCGTACCGTCAGTCGTTACGGTGACGACAGACCGGAACATTGGGCGAACTCCGCCAAGACTCTCGCGACAACGCTCTATCTTATGCGGGGTACCGCATTCGTCTACCAAGGTGACGAGATAGGTATGACGAACTTCCCGTTCTCGAACCTCGACGATTTCAGGGACGTTTCGGCCGTCAACTATATCGCTGCCGCCCTAGGGCGCGGGGAATCCCCCGAAGAAATTCTCGGACGATTGAAACGCACGGGTCGGGACAACGCCAGGACACCGATGCAATGGGCCGCAACAGAGCGCGGCGGCTTCAGCGATTCAAAATCGTGGTACCCGGTGAATCCGAACTTCAGACGGATATCCGTCGACCAGCAAATCGGCGATCGGGCCTCGGTGCTGGCACACTACAAACGCGTAATCGCAGCGCGCAAAACCCGACCCGAACTTGTCGAGGGGCGCTTCGTCGACCTCGATGTGCAGATCCCGGGTGTAATCGCGTACGAACGAATCGACGGCTCGAGGACGACTCGCGTCGTCGCAAACCTTTCCTCGGAGCCCGTCGAAACCACGTTTCACGAGCGCCCCGACTGGGCGGAACGCGGCATCCTCGCCGTGAATCCAGCGGGAGACGACTACATGAAGCCATGGCAGTCGATCGTCTGGGTCAGCTAGTCAAGCCGGGACGGCTAGATCATACTGTGTTCAATTCTGCGGTCTGGGTGGGAGAGCGAGTCATGCGCGTTCACAATTGCTCGCACCTCCACCTCGACGGCGGGGCATCTCCGTCCGCGCCGAGCGCGGCTCGCGAATACGGAGGAGGACGGGTCCCAGCCGTCGCCGGGGCCTCACCCCCCATCCATCGTGTCGCCGTGGTTGTAGCGTGACGCCGGTCGCCGCCGCACGCTCACCGGTGAATATCGCGCACTATCCACCAGGAGCGACGTTCGGACCGCGGGAGCTCCATGAGTTCGAACTGGTGTGGATTCTGTCCGGTTCGGCCGTGTGGACGATCCACCACCCCGATGGGATGGATGAGAATTTCGTTCTGCTTCCCGGCACCGTTTCTCTGGCGCGCGCCGGAAGCCGGGAGAGCTACGCGTGGGATCCCGTCAATTATTCCGCGCACGCGTGGGTGCACTTTGACCTTTCCGCACCCGATTGGCTGCCGGCGGTCGAGGATTGGCCGCACACCATGGAGTCTCGAAATGCAGATCCCATCGCGGCGCTGTGCGGCTACCTCGTGTCGCTGGCGCGGTCCCGTGAGCCGAATGCACAGGACCGCTCGGCCCAGGTGCTGGATCTGGTACTCGAGGTATTCACCAGCGGCCCCTTCCCCGTTTCGGATGCGAGAGTCGTATCCGCCGCGGTCGCAGCGGCGTTGGAGTACGTAGCGGCCGAGTGGAATCGCGATGGCGTGCGCATCGTCTCAATGGAGGAAATGGCGCGTGCGGCCCATGTGTCGGTCGGCCATCTAGGCAGGGGGTTCAAGGCGCAATTTCATATGGGGATGTCGCGTGCGCTCGAGCTAGTACGTCTCGCTCGGGCCGCCGTCTCACTTCAGCGTTCGAACCTGTCACTGGATGGGATCGCGCGAGACGCGGGGTTCGGCGATCGCTTCCATTTTTCGCGACGGTTCAGCTTCGCGTACGGCATTCCGCCGTCCAGCTACAGGCGCCAAGGCTACGAAACAGACCCGCTCGCACCGCTGGAGAGGACTGCCCTCATCGACGTCTGGAACATCACAATGAAGTCTCAGGACCGACGTCCTGGCCGGTAGTTGTATCCCGAGCTGCCCTCTCCAACACGTTCGGATCAGACACATCATTGACGGTCGCGAACATTCCCGCTTGCGGCTCTCCTCGCGAACAATGGAGTGATGCTCCGAGCGAGCACCTCACCGTGAAGGGAACACCATGAAAACGATTGCCAACGACACCGCCACGGGGCCGGCCGTCACCCTCCACGACAGCGCTGACGACGCCTTTGTTGCACAGTTCAAGCGAGACGGTTTCGCCGTTCTTCGCAATGCGTTTTCTCCAACCGAGGTCGCCGCCATCAACCACCAGGCGCTGAAAATCTGTCGGGGCGACCTCGGCGCGGTGGACACCGCGGTGCAGTCGGGACTCGACCCGGCCGGGACGCCGCTCATCGAAACCGACGCCGAAGTGCTTCGCCGATACCTCTGCATCCACTACCCGCACAAGCTCTCCGATGAGATCAGGGCGACGATTGCCCAGCCGAGCATCGTGAACGCTCTCACGCAGGTCATCGGTCCGAATGTGAAATCAATGCAGTCGATGCTCTTCATCAAGTCGGAGGGAAAGCCCGGCCAGGCATGGCACCAAGACGAGCACTTCATCCCGACGAGGGACCGTTCCCTTGCTGCGGCGTGGATTGCGCTTGACGACGCCACTGTCGAGAACGGCTGCCTCTGGGTGATGCCAGGATCTCACACGCGCGGAGTGCTGTACCCCGACCGCGACCAAGATGACCCTCGATTCGACTGCACCGCGGAGTCGTACGGCTTTCCGTACGACGAAGATGACGCCGTCCCGGTCGAGATTCCTGCTGGCGCGGCGCTGATCTTCAATGGATACCTGCTGCACCGCTCGCTTGAGAACTCCGGCAAGCACGGCTACCGCCGCGCACTCGCTCACCACTACATGAGCGCCGAGTCGCTGCTTCCCTGGCGCGACGCTGAGGGCGAGTACTTTGGCGAGTTCGACTTCCGCGACATTGTCATGGTGGCAGGAGAGGACCCCTACGAATACAAGGGCCTTCGCGACATCTCACACCCCTATTCGCGCCCCGACAAAGAAGGCGGCTGCGATCGGTGAGCCGGTAGTGGTCATCGGAGTTGCTCACAGCTACGAATGGCGCGAGGTCAGCATCGACCCCGCGAGTGAGGCGGCGTGGGCGCACCCGGCGGTGGCGCTGACCAGCGACGGCGATGTACTGACCGTGCGCGCCGATGGATCGCAGTTGGTGAAGATCGCAGGGGACGGGGAGATCTCTTTCTTGCCGATCGCAGTGACGGAATGCCACGGAATCGCGCCCGTCGCTTCCGGCGGGTTCTGGATTGCGGACCACGGGCACAAGTTCGTGCCCGCGCAGCCGGAATACACCGGATTTTTCCACGATGGTGCCGTTGCCCGGTACTCCACGGAGGGTCAGGTCGAGCTGAGGCTTGAAGCCCCCGATGGAGAACCGTGGCGGCCATCGGGGGTGGCGGTTCATGACTTCGGGCGCCGATCGAACGCCAGCGTATGGGTAGCTGACGGTTACGGTCGCAACGTCGTCCACAGGTTCAGTGCCAAAGGGGAGCTGCTGTGGAGTTCGGACGGCTCCGACTCGGGCACGTCATTCAATACACCCCACGGCATCATCGTCGACACCAGATCGGTCACGCCCATGCTCCAGGTCGCAGACCGGGGCAATCGGCGGATCGTCTCGCTTGATCTCGACGGTCACTACGTCGGCGAGTTCGGCGGCGACACTCTCACAAGTCCATCGGGTTTCGCCCTCGACCGCAATCTCCTATGGGTCACCGAACTGTTCGGCGGGCTTGTCGCATTTGGGGCCGATGACACAGTCGAAGAACAGCTGGGGCTACCGCTCGACACGCCTGACCAGCCAGCGGGATGGCCCAACGCGCAGGGTGCAGACGGCACTGTTCGGCCGGGTCTGCGGCCAGGCAGGCTCCACAGCCCGCACGGTATTGCGTGCGGGCCAGACGGATCGCTGTGGGTCGCGGAGTGGCTGATCGGCGGTCGGGTGTCACGGCTCAGCAGAAATCCCTGAGTCTGGGTGGGCGCGAGGCTTGTTCGCTAGATATGTATGTCATATAAGGTCTGTACTGTTTCATTCGATTACCGTAGATAGTCGCAATCATCGGTGCGGGATTCGCTGGGATGACCGCCGTGATCGGACCGGATCGCAGGGGCCGCGTGCGACATACCGCAATTCCAATATCCTTGGTACCTAGATCCCAAGCGCGACTCGCCGCGCAAGTTCGCACCCGAGCCCGAGATACTGTGTCGCATCGAGGGCACTGTCGACCGATTCCATATCCGCGATCGGATTCGTTTAGGGGTGACCGTCGCATCGCTCTAATTCCACAATGAGGCCGCCCAGTGGACCCTGCACTTCGCCGGCGATTGGGTATGCCCGGCCATGACCTTGATAGCGGTTGGGTGTTGGCGGGGGTGTCGACGCTCGTTGAAAAGTGGTCCGCTGGCGCCCGCGTCGTGACCGAGGGAAGTCCCTTGGCCTTTGAACTGGACGTGGGTGGTGTCGAGGACGGACTTGGGACCGTGCCGTAACCTCCTTCGCCTTAGGGGATTGGTCGGCAAGGGGAGTGAATTTCAAGTTCGAGGTCAAGAAGCGGGCGGTGGGGCAAAAGGTGTTTTCGGTGCGGCATCTGGCGTCAGAGAGCTTGACCAAGTGTCGGGCTGGCAATTTTGCGCATTTTGGATAGAATATAAAGTATGAAGAACAGACGAGCAGTTGAGAGTTCCGCGTTCGTCCCGCGCGTCGCGGTCATCGGAGCAGGGTTCGCGGGTTTGACGGCGGCGATCCGCCTTACGCAGGATGGCGCTGACGTCAGGGTGTATGAGCGTTCCGCCGGGGTCGGTGGGGTCTGGCGCGACAACGACTATCCGGGCGCGGCGTGCGATGTGCCCTCCTTTCTCTATTCCTGGTCGTTCGCGCCGAAGCCCGACTGGTCGCGACGTTTCGCTGGGCAGGCCGAGATCCTCGCGTACATCGCGGCGACGACGACGCGATTCGGAATTGACGACCGTATCCGGTTCGATCACGACCTTGTGGCCCTGACATTCGACGACGAGTTGGCAGTCTGGAATCTTGAGTTCGCGAACGGCGAGGCGGCTCAGGCGGATATCGTGGTGGCCGCTCTCGGCCAGATGAGCACACCGGCGATCCCGGTGCTCGCGGGAATCGGCTCGTTCGCTGGCGCCGCCTTTCACACGGCGCAGTGGCGTCACGACGTCTGTCTCGATGGCAAGAAGGTCGTTGTCGTCGGTGCGGGCGCGAGTGCCATTCAGGTTGTTCCAGCGATCGCCGACCGCGCGGCGTCGGTCACGGTGCTCCAACGTTCGCCGGGTTACGTGCTCAGCAAGGGAACGCTTGAGACAAGTGGCGGCGGATCACCGCTTCGCGCCCGACTAGCGCGCTATCGCGGCTATCTGTCAAAAGAGTTGAGCACCCCGCGCCTTGTTCGCTGGCCCAAGCTGGTGGCCGGCGCTGAACGCGCCTATCAGCGAGACTTGGCCGACTGGGTGCCCAACGCCGAATTGCATCGACGGGTAAACCCGCAGGACCGCTACGGATGCAAGCGCATTCTGGTGTCGAACGATTGGTACGCGACACTTCAGCTGCCCCAGGTGACGCTGAGCGACTCTGCCGTCGCCGAGGTGACGCCGAACTCGGTGCGTCTGATGAGCGGCGAAGATATCGCGGCTGACGTCATCATTTACGGAACGGGGTTTCGCACCACCGCCTTCCTTCCTGGCATCCGGGTTGTGGGCGAGGGAGGTCGCGAACTCGGCGCAGCGTGGCGGGAAACTCCGAATGCCTATCTCGGGATGGCCATGACCGGGTTCCCTAACCTTTTTCTCATGTACGGGCCGAATACGAATCCCGCCTGGAACTCGGTGCTGATGATGCTCGAGTTTCAGACGAATTATCTGCGTTCCGTAATACGTCGCTGGAAGCGAAGTGGGCCGTTCACGATGGATCTGCGCAGCGAGGCGGGCGCGAAGTTTGCCCGACAGCTCGCCGCGCGCAGTGCCAGATCGGTGTGGGTGACCGGATGCGCGAACTGGTTCACGACCGCCGACGGCACGAACACCCAGAACTGGCCTGCCCTGGTGAGCGAATACTGGGCGCGGACGCGCCGGGTGCGCTGGTCCGACTACAACGTCCGCTCCCGTCGATCGATGACCGTTCCGGCGGAATCAGTCGGTGAACGCGTCGGAGGGAAGTAGACGGGACACGGCCTCGCCTGTCTCCACGATGTGGCGTCGAGCCGAGCGGGCGGCCGCGTCGGCATCCCGCAGTTCCAGCAGTTTCAGAAGCCGCGTCTGGCCCTCTACCCACTCCTCTCCGAGGGCACTCGCTATGGGTGAGAAGTAGAAGCGTGCGCGCTTCTCGAGAGTAAGAGACAACCCGGCGAGCACGTGATTGCCGGCTGCCGCGCGCAGCGCAGCGTTGAACTCGACCGCGGCAGCGCCGAGCTCGTGCGTGTCGGACTTCTTCGCGGCTCGAGCGGTCCGCGCGACCGATGCTCGCAGGCGGGTGAACGCCTGGTCGTCTCCGCGGGCAGCAGCCAGGCGTGCCAGTTCGCTTTCGATGCCGGCTCGCGCTTCGAAGAGCTGAGCAACCTCGGTGCGGCTGCGCGCACGCACGTAGGCGCCGTAGCGGGGCCTGATGTCTATCCAGCCGGCCTCGTGCAGTGAACTCAATGCCTCGCGCACCGGGATGCGGCTGACGCCGTAACTCTCGGCGATCTCGTCGGGGAGTACCCTGCTTCCGGGCGAGAGTTCGCCCGCGATGATCGCCTCCTCGAGTGCCCGGTGGATCTGGGCCGGAAGCGATCCGGTTTCGATTGATCCTCGCGTGCCCGAAACGCTATCCGTGCGTGGCCGGAGTGACATCTGCGGCATCCGTTCTCTCGCTCGACAGAAAGTCGAGGGCGGTCAGCGTGTACAGCATCGCGCAGCGCACAACCTCATCTTCGTCAGCGTAGTCGTCAATTCCGGCCGAGAGCGTCGGCTGGGGCCCGAAGCAGATCGCGTCTGTGCCAGCAGATCGCCATCGGCTCGCATCGCTTGCGGGCAGCCGAACGGCGAACGGAGCAGGATGCTCGCCGGCGGCCGCTTCTGCCCGTTCCCATGACGACACGAGCGCCGAGGCGGGGTCGGTGACCGCGGGGTCCCATCCCTTTATGCGCCGGACGGTCACTGATGGTTCTCGGTCAACGGAGGCGATTGCCGCCTCGACCAGTTCTTGCGCGTGATCAACCGTGATCCCGGGCGGCAGCCTGAGATCAACTGCGGCCACCGCGTCGGTCGCGACCTGTCCAATGAAGGTGCCGGCAACGACGGTCCCCACATTCGCGGTAAGTGCGAGTGCGCGTTCGGGGTCGGCGATCACCAGATCGGCGGGTAGCTGACCCGATGCGGTGAGCGAATCGACAGCTGTGATCGCGCGGGCGATGCGCGCCGACGCAGATCGTCCCGGGAGCACCGACGATGAGTGCCCCGCGTCGCCGCTAGCCCGAAGTTCGAGCCAGAGCACGCCTTTCTCGCCGATGGCGAGACGACGAAATCCGGCGCCTTCGCCGCAGATCATTCCATCGCCGAGCAGGCCGGGGAGCGTGGCCAGAAGGTGCGCGGCCCCATGCGGTCCGAAGACGACTTCGTCACTCACCGCGGTGAAGGTGATGGAGCCAGCCCAGCTGTCGCGACGGTCGGCGAGCATGCCGAGCGCGTGCACCATCGCCGCCACTGCGCCCTTCATGTTTCCCATGCCGAGACCCCAGAGGCGCCCGTCCCGGCGGGTGAGGTTCCAGATTGGAACGGACCATGCGTCTTCGTCTCCCGGCGGCATGGTGTCGAGGTGCACATTGAGCACGAGGTGGCGACCCGGTCGCCCGGAGTCGAGGCGCGCTACGACCGACGGCATCTCCTCGATGGCGTGCACAAGGCTCGCGCTCTGGCCCAAGGCGGTTATAGCGTTGAGCACCACCCGAGCGACGTCGCGTGTGTCGCCAGGCGGATTGACGCTTCGAGCGGCCACCAGGTCGGTGCACAGGGCGACGAGCGCCTCGCGCCGACTTTCGGCATCTTCTCGCACGAGCGCGGCAATGGTGTCGTCGATCATCGGACCTCCTTGGTCACTCCACGGCGGTGGTCTGCTGCGGCAAATGGCGTACCTCCGGTAGTGCCGGCTGCCACTACCGCTCCGAAAATTGGATCCCCTGGCCGACGCGTCTCGATCCGGTGCCCGCGCACACTCAGATCGAGTCGATCCGGATGGTCGCCTTCGATCAACAGCCTGCCATCCTGGCTCCGCCAGCGCGGTCGGGCGATGGCGTCGTCGAGTTCGGCGAGTTGAAGCCCTTCGGCCCCTGTCGTGAGGCGGCTGAGAACCTGCAGAATGGTCTGAACCTGGCCATCCGCTCCCGGAGTCGCCAAGCCGAGGGCGGTGTCGCCAACCGCCAGCATCGCGGGTGCCAGCGTGTGCACCGGCCGGGCGGATGCGCGGGGAGCGTTGTCGCCAGATGTAAATCCGGCGGCCCGATTGTTGAGCACGAAGCCCAGTTCCGGCACCAGCACCGCCGATCCGAAGTCATCGAAAACACTGACGAGCGAGGAGACGACCCATCCCTCCGAATCAGCTACGGCGACCCCGGCGGTGTGCAGATAGCCCCTCGGGCCCGCTCGGTGTTGCGCGACCGACAGGTCAATTTCGAGCGCCTCCGACAGCAGCCGGCCGGGTGGCCGACCAGCGACATCCCTGAACTGGAATGCCGCCTCGGTGGCTTCGACGAGCGCGTGCTCGCGATCTGCCGGGTCAATCGCAGAGCGTTCAAGCCACTGCGCCGCCATGGCGAGGACGACGCCCTGGGAGGGGGCTGGCTGAACATGCAACGCACCGTCTTGCCAGTCGATCGAGACCGGGTCGGCGACTTCTGAGCTGTGTCCAGCCAGATCATCCAGACTCAACGAGCCCCCGTAGTGCCGTGTCGCGTCGACTATCGCTTGCGCCGCCGCGCCGGCGTAGAACGCTTCCCGCCCGTCTGACGCGATCGAGGTGAGGATGTCGGCGAGTTCGGGCTGGTGCCACCAGTGGCCGGGTTGGGCGCTCATCAAGGACCACCCGGACGCACCATGAGCGTCGAGGCGAGCCCATTGTTCATCTCGCGCCGCGATCAGCTCGCTGCTGGCCCGACTGGCGCGAGCGATCTCGATGGCCGGTGCGAGAGAAGCCGCGAGAGGCAGACGACCCCAGCGGGCGCTCGCTGTGCACCAGCCGTCGACTATCCCGGGCACCGTGACCGAGCTGCCACCTTGCGACAACCAACGATCGGGGGCGACTGCAGGGCTGCGGCCTGAGCCGGTGAGAGCCTCGACGCGATGATCGGGCATGCGCACAAGTTGCATCACATCACCGCCCAGGCCAGCGGCATCCGGCATTACGACGCAAATCACTGCCTGCGCTGCGATTGCTGCATCCACGGCGTTCCCGCCCGAATCCATCACGCGCAGCGCAGCATCGGTGGCGGCAGGGTGGGCCGTTGAGGCTGCTGCCCTCGGTTGCTGGAATTGCTTGACCGTCCTATCCATAATATATACTGTATACGTATATGCCGCACTGTCGACAGCAAGGATTCTCAGATGAATGACGTGATCGACCCCGAATCCGGTGCAGCTCGCGCTGCCGCACCGATTTCGGCCCCCGAAGTATCGCTGGCCGACGCTTTGGACCTCCTCGCGCGGGTGAGAGCGGCCGCGCATCGCGACGGGCTCCGGCTCGCGTACGTCATTGTCGACTCGGGCGGCAACCCTGTGGTCACGGCTCGGGACGACGGCACCCAACTCGGCGCGCTGTCGCTGGCCGGCGACAAGGCCTACACTGCCGTGGCATTCGGCCTGCCGACAAGCGCCTGGACCGAGAGCTCACGCCCAGGGGGAGGGGATTGGGGACTCGCTGGTGCGCTCGGCGGCCGAGCGATCGTCTTCCCCGGCGGCGTCCCGCTCTTCGTGGCGGGCCGGCTCGTCGGCGCCGTAGGAGTGAGCGGCACCGTCTCGACCGACGACGAGCGATGTGCGCTTGCCGGCATCGAGTCGTCAGTGTTCGGGCATCAGGCATGACCGCGGTGCTCGTGATGGGCGGCGCGTCTGGAATTGGCGCGGCCGTCGTGCGTGGATTTCGTCAGAAGGGGGCGGATGTCATCCTTGTCGATATCGACCGACCGGCGGGGGCAACACTCTGCGCGGAGGCGGGGCCAGGTACTGCCCGATTCATCGAGTGCGATCTGGGGACCGCAGAGGGAGTGACGGGCGCGGTCGACGCGGCACTTGCATCGACCGGCGGTGTGCTCGACGTCGTGTTCTACAATGCTGGGCGATTGGATGCTCGACCACTCGCCGACTGGACCGTCGATTTGTGGGACCGAACGATGGCGCTCAACCTGAGGTCGCCATTTCTTGTGGCACAGCGCACGGCTGACGTGCTGGGAAAGAGCGCCCACGGCCGCATTATCGTGACGTCATCGACCGGTGCCTTCCGCAGCCATGCCGGCATGGGGGCGTATCACGCGTCGAAAGCTGGCCTGCTCGGGCTCGTTCGTGCTCTCGCCGACGAACTGGGACCGCGAGGCATCACCGTGAATGCGGTCTGCCCCGGATGGATCGACACGCCGTTCAACGACGGCTTCTGGCAACACCAGCCGCAACCGGATGCCGCGAGGGAACGTCTCGAATCCAGCATCCCGCTGCGCCGACAGGGCACACCCGAAGACGTCGTGAGCGCTGTACTTTTTCTTGCATCACCCGAGTCCGGCTACATCACCGGCCAATCCGTCGTCGTCGACGGCGGGTTCACCGCCGTCTAGGAGAATTATGACCTTCGATCTGTACCTCACTCACGAGGCGACCGGCCTCCTCGACCTGCCCGACCCGGCACCCGGCGACCCGATCGACTTTCACCGGTCGCTCCCCGGCTACCGGGTTACTCCGCTTCTCGATGTGCCCGACGTGGCAAGCCGGGTCGGCGTTGCGCGTGTGCTGGTCAAAGACGAGTCGGAACGGCTGGGCCTCCCTGCCTTCAAAATGCTCGGGGCCTCCTGGGCGACCGCCAGAGCAATCCAGCGCGAGTGGCTGCCAGAACTCCGGGAGCTCACAATCGACGCGTTGCGCACCGCACTCGGGTCGACATCCGGCCGAAGGCTGGCGGCAGCGACCGACGGCAATCACGGACGCGGTGTGGCACGCATGGCGAAGATGCTGGGACTTGGCGCGACCATCTTCGTTCCCGCGGGTATGGCGGCAGCGCGGATCGGCGACATCGAATCGGAGGGTGCCGAGGTAATCGTGGTCGACGGAAGCTATGACGATGCCATCATCCGCTCGGCTCAGGAATCGTCTGACCTCGTGTTGGTGATTTCCGACACATCGTGGGAGGGCTACACGCAGACGCCGACTGACGTCATCCTCGGGTATTCGACAATGTTCACGGAGATCGACGACGTGCTGGAGGCCAATGGGCAACGAAATCCGGATGTCGTGCTCCTCCAGTCCGGGGTCGGCGCCTTCGCGGCCGCAGGCCTCCGACACTTTCGCGCGCCCGCGCGAGACCATCCGTCTCGCGGGATCATCGTCGAGCCGACCCACGCCGATTGTCTTCTCCGGTCGGCGCGGGCCGGGGTGATTGCCGAGGCGCCGGGGCCGCATGACTCCACGATGGCCGGACTCAATTGCGGCCTGCCGTCGGCGCTCGCCTGGCCGATCGTGAAATCCGCCGCGGGCGCGTACATCAGCATCGACGACGAGCACGCCCATGCGGCTATGCGCCTACTCGCCGACAACGGGATAGTGGCCGGCGAGTCGGGAGCGGCTGGGCTGGCAGCGCTGCTGGCGACACTGGGCGCTGAGGATGCGCGCGCGGGGCTCGGCATCCGTCCCGACAGCGTCGTGCTGGTGATCAACACGGAAGGCGCAACGGATCCAGTGAACTACGCCAACCGGGTCGGCGTGCCCGCGGCAACAGTGCTCGCCGAGTCACTGGAGCGTCGGCGATCCACCGGTGTACTGCAGGTCGGTGGTATCGAGTGACCGAGGTGCGGCCGCAGGCCAGATCATTACACTTCATCCAGTACGGCGCCGAGCACGTGGCAAAAAGTCTATCGATTCGCGGTGGGTCCAATGAGGTGCAATGGGAACCGATAATCGGTGCCGTCATTGAGACTGATGCGGGCTGGGTCGTGTTCGACACTGGAATGTCGCGTGCCGCCTTCTCCTCTCCGGCGATCGCCGCAGCCTACGGAGCCGGTTCGCCCGCGCACGCAGGAAGATCGCCTCGTCTCGATCCACTTCCCCCCGACGGCGCAGAGTGGGCGTGGTTGGCGGGTGCCGACCCGCTCGAGGCGGGCCTCGCCTCGGTCGGGCTCGAGGTCGCCGACCTCAGCCTCGCCGTTATTTCCCATTTGCACGTGGACCATTCGGGCGGCATCCCCACTCTTGCCTCTCACGGCGTGCCGATCGCCATCCAGGCTCGTGAACTGGCGTTCGCCCGGAGCGGCCGGGTGGCCGAGTCGGCAGGATTCCACCCGCCGGACTGGCAGCATCCGGACACCCGGTGGATCGAGCTGGATGGCGACGGCCCTCTAGCGCCCGGTGTCTCTGCCATCTCGACGCCCGGCCACACGCCGGGTCACATGTCGCTGCTGGTCGAACTTCCGGGTTCCGGAGCGTGGCTGCTCGCTGCGGACGCGGCCGATCTCGGCGAGAACTTCCTCGACCAGGTTCCGTGTGGTTCGGCGGCGGGAGGAACAGCCGCAGATGAGGCTGATGCCGACCGCTCATTAGGGCGGTTGTTCGACGTGGCCCACGAGCACCGCGCGAGGATCATCCCCGGCCACGATCAGATCGTGGTCACGGCCGTTCGGCACCCTCTCGGTGGGCACCGATGAGCGGCGCGGGAGCGCTACGCGGCAGGACCGCCCTTGTCACCGGGGGTGCGGGTGCGATCGGGCGGACCGTCGCGCTGCGGTTCGCCTCAGAAGGCGCCCGCGTAGTCGTCGCCGACGTTCAGGAGAGCGCCGCCATCGACGTGGCGCGCGCAGCCGCTGAGATGTCGGGCCTTGATTGCCTCGGAATCGGATTGGATATCGCCGATTTTGATGCAGTTCGAGCGTCTGCGGAGCAGGTGACCGCTGACTTCGGAGTGTGTGACGCGATCGTCGTCAACGCCGGCATCCTCACCCTGACGCCAGCGCTGGAGATGACGCCCCGTCAGTGGGGAGCGGTGATCGACATCAACCTGACTGGGTCGTTCTACACGGCGACCGAGTTCGCGCGCCCTCTGGTCGAGGCCGGCGGTGGAGGCACGATCGTTTTCACATCCTCACTATTCGGGATGCGCGGAGGCAAAGGAAACGCTGCCTATTCTGCCTCGAAGTTCGGCATAATCGGGCTCGCCCAATCGCTTGCCGCGGAGCTCGCTGAATTCGGGATTCGGGTCAACTCCGTCTGCCCAGGGCAAATCGGTACCGCGATGCTCGACGCGATGTTTGAGGAAAGAGCGAGCGCATCGGGAAGTTCTGCCGATGCCGAGCGTGATCTCTTCGTTGAACATATTCCACTCGGACGCCTTGGCACGCCCGATGACGTAGCGAAGGCCTTCGTCTACCTTTCCAGTGACGCGAGCGACTACCTCACCGGACAGAGCCTGCTGATCGATGGCGGCTGGCAAGTCGGCTGAGCCCGTCTTCTCGTGCCCACACTCTCGTAACTGCGGACAGGCGAACGGTCGACTGGCCGCGGGGCCCGTTGGCGACGCCGTCATCTTGACCGGCAACCGGTTCTGTACAGCGGCGAAGCTACTTCACGATGAAGTATGTGATTGCTGCGATGCCAACTGCCACGATCACGATGCGGAGCACGAGTGGTGGAAGCCGCAGGCCGACCCAGCCGCCGATCTGGCCTCCCAGGATGGCACCGGCGGCAATGACGGCGGCGGCGAGCCAAGCGACCTCAGATATCGCGACGAAGACGATTGCTGCAGCAAAGTTCGCTACTGCCGCGAGAACGTTCTTGTAGGCGTTGGCGCGCTGGATGGTCCCGGGCAGCAGGATGGAGAGCCCCGAGAGCAGTATCACGCCTTGCGCTGCACCGAAGTAGCCGCCGTAAACACCGGTGAGCCCAGTAGTTGCGAAGAGGGCGATCTTGTGGGATGGAACGCCCTTCTCGGCCCGACGGGCCGCGATGGCCTGTTTTAGCCGAGGCCCGATGATCACGAGAACACAAGCGAGGATGATCAGGGCAGGGACGACACCGTTGAAGACCTCGGCTGGCAGCTGCAGAAGCAGCAGTGCACCGGCGAGACCTCCGGTGCCAGAAAAGATGGCGAGAAGTGCGACGGGTTTGAATTGTCCCTTGAGCTCCTTGCGATAGGCGATGGCTCCGCTGATGGAGCCAGGCAGCACACCCACGTTATTCGTGACGTTGGCGAGGATGGGCGGGTAGCCAAGTGCCAGCAGTGCCGGGAATGTGATTAGTGATCCTGAGCCGACCACCGTGTTGATGATGCCGGCCAGGGTGCCTGATAGGAAAAGGATGGTCACTTCAATCCACGTCATTCGGACGGCTCCCTGGTCGCATCTGTGGCAAAAATATTGGGGCTGGAGTTCACGTTTGCTTTCTTCTACTCCACGGTGGATGTCTCCGGTGCTGCTGGCTTCGGCGTGCGGCTGTCGGAGGGTGACGATTCGTGCATGCTAAATAATATATACACCACCGTCTGCGTTGGCCGCTATCTTCCGATCCCGCTAATGGAATCACTCAGTGCCCCGTCAGTGTCAATGTACGAGCCGTCCCGTTGACTCTGCGCCATTGCCCCGACTCCACCAGACCGCACTGCCGAGAACCGTCTGACACCATGTTGCAGAACCAGAAAGATCCGAATGTCAACTTCTAACGGCGAGCAGACATAGCCTCCACCGGAATCGACCCGTGGGGGCGCCAGAGCCGGCCGGCTTGGGGATCGTGTATCTCAACACGGACGGAGTCTCGGTGCTGGTTGAGCTGCGCTCGGACTCGCTACCGGCAGTTCTGTACTGGGAGAGTTCGCTTGGCCCCATGAACGCCGTCGACGCGGAGATGCTTTCTCGTGCAGGCGTGCCTGGAATCGAGATCGGATTGCCCGACGATCCGTTCCGTGTCTCCGTTGTGCCCGAGCACCATCGCGGTTACACGGGACGGCCCGGTCTCGTCGGACATCGTGGCGGAAAAGACTGGTCTCCGGCGTTCGGCGCGGTCAGCCTCGACCTCGGTGGCGTCGTCCTTGAGCGTCGTTTCGGAAACCGCGATGAAGCGGCCTGTAGTTCCACCGTGCGGCGCGGCGACGAAGCTGCCCAACTTGACCTTGAGATCGTGATCGAACCCGGCACGACGGGAGTGGTCCGCACGCGTGCGACCTTGACCAACGCTGCCGACTCTGGCAACTACGAACTTGAGGAACTATCTTTGGCACATCCGGTAACTCTTGATGCCGCAGAACTGCTCGACTTTGCGGGGCATTGGGGATTTGAGCGGGTGCCGCAGCGTCGACGAATGTCGGTCAGCGCACACGTGCGAGAGAGCCGCCGCGGCCGTGCCGGTCATGCCGCGGCTCAGCTGATGATTCTGGGTGAGACGGGGTTCGGTTTCCGTCACGGCCGTACATGGTCTGCCCGCGTCGCATTCAGCGGAAAACATCGAACTGTCGCGGAGCGATCAGTTTTGGGCATCCAGCATTTGCTCGGGGGTGAGCTGTTGTAGGCGGGTGAGGTGATTTTGAAGCCTGGTGAGTCTCACAAGAGTCCGTGGCTCTACGGCATCGCCGGTAACGGTCTGGATGATGCTGCGAGTCGACTCCACCGTCAGCTCCGTGGTTGCGAGAGTCACGTCGGTCGACCCGGCCGGTCACTTTGAATGTCTGGGAGGCGGTCTATTTTACCCACGACCTCGACGTACTGCTGAGTCTCTTGGCAGCGGCGACCGACGTGGTAATTGTCCGGTAAGTCCTCGATGACGGCTGGTTCCGCGGGCGTCGCGACGATCACTCGGGCTTGGGTGACTGGTTCGTGGATGAGAAGGTGTGGCCGGTCGGCCTAGGGCCGATTCTCGAGGCAGTGAGAGCGGCCGGGCTGGAGTTCGGCCTCTGGTTCGGACCGGAGATGGTGAACATGGATTCGGATCTCGCGCGCTAGCATCCTGACTGGATCATGAAGGTCGTCGGAGGGCTCCCGCCCGAAGCTCGTCACCAGCAGGTTGTGAATCTGGCGCACGAGGGCGCATGCGCCAATCTGCTCGCCCGACTCACTTCCCTCATCGAGGCGTGCGGCCTCACCTACAGCGGGTTGAGCGCTCCAAACCCCCGGGATCGTTCTGGCCCGAGCGATCAGTACGCTGCCGACAAGACCGTTTCTCCACCCACCTCAACGGTGGCACGAAATATCGAACCCGCGATCTGATCACCCTTGTCGGAGGTTCCGAGTCGGGACGTCGTGATCCACAGGCTTCGACCGTCAGGTCCTCCCAGCGTGCAGGCCGTCACGTTAGCGGTGGGTACCTCGACGATGTGTGTGGGTCTTCCGTTCGGGTCGAATCGGTGCACAGCCGAGCCGCCCCACAGCGCGACCCAGATCCCGCCGTCCCGATCGACACAAAGACCGTCGGGGATGCCGTCGGCGGGGTTGATCTCAGCCGCAACGTCGTACTCCGTCCACGCGCCGTCGTCAGCGGGCATCCGGTATCGACGAACCTGATGGGTCGGGGAGTCGATATGCAGGGCCGACGTGCCATCCAGGCTGAAGGCGAGTCCATTTGAGACCGTCAGGCCTTCGAGAACCACACTCGTCGAGCCGTCGAATTCCCTTCGATACAGCGAGCCGCGCCCGGGTGCCGCGTCATTCTCCATTGATCCGCAAAGAAACCGGCCCTTCGAATCACAGGCTCCGTCATTCATGCGCACCGAGGCGTCACCCCACAGTTCTGGAAGCGGTGTAAGTTTTTCATCGGCCGAGAGCAGCGCAAATCCTCGCTCTGTACCGACGACGACACCGCCGGCGCTGCATGGCCGGAACGCGGCAGCGACAGCCCCGACGTGACGACGCGCGATCAACTTGCCGGATTCTGTCACGTTCACGATGTCGCCGGCGAGCATATCGACAAACCATAGTTCGCCCAGATCGCCGCGCCAGACGGGCCCTTCGCCATGCACGACGAGCGGGGCAGTGACGCATTCCGCGCGCAGGTGGATCACCATAATCACTTTTCAATCTGTCTAGGGCACTTCGCCCGGCGCGAATACTCGCGGCTCGTGCCGTGATCTCCGGAACACTGTTCCGCTAGGCAGTGTGCTCGGACCGCACCGCCGACCTGACCACGATCTATCCGGCTTCTAGCCCGCACCCAGAACTGCCCCCCAAAGTTTCCTCCGCGTCGTTCGACCGTGCAAGACGAAACTCTGCTGTCCGGCTGCCGAACTGCCTGGTGGGCCCGGACGGCGGCTGAGAGCTCGACAACGGGAAGACAGCGACTGACGCTCTCCAGCTCGGCCCCCACGGTTTAACTATTCGTCTTTCGGAAAGCCAGCAGGATAAAGAAACTCAGGGGGCAGTTCTGGCGGGGCTCCTGAACTGTTGTTCATGTGACGGACACCAGATTGGAGAAGCGTCCGGACCCAAACGACACCTTGGTTTGACCCATCAGATTGGCTGAGAACTGTCAAACTGAGCGAGTGACGGGAATCGAACCCGCGCTATCAGCTTGGGAAGCTGAAGTTCTGCCACTGAACTACACTCGCGCGGCCAGCTGAGCTGGCTCGAATCACATCGTACCCCGCAGATTCCGGGGCGGGCGAACCGGTGGCGCGGTCGCCGTTCGCTCGCGTGGTGGTTATCGCACGCACGGGAGCGAACGATACCCGCGCGGCATGTGTTTTCGCCGCAGGCGGCCGCCGCCGTTGAGCCAATGCAGCGAGCGAAGAGCTCACGAGCGCCGGGGCAGTCCAGCCTTGAGGAGAATGTCTCTCAGCAGGTGCCCCGAGAGAGCGTCGGTCCAGTCCCACCTCGCGAAGTTCAGTCCCTCGGCCCGCAGCTCATCCTCGCGCCGCTTTTCCTTCACGACCGCCTCGCCCGGCGTCATCCGTCCCAGGTATTCGGGTTTGAGGTACTTGCCTTTTCCGTCGAACTCCCCGGCCAGCCGCCAGCCCGGCCATTCGAAGTCGGTGAGATACCGGTGTCCCAGCGCGGTCAGATGCTCGACCTGCAACAGCGGAGGAGGGAACCCCAGCTCGTGGATGACCGCTCGGCTGAGGGATTCGCCCGGGTTGGCAGCGAGACCATTCGCGAACTCGATGACGCGCCGCGCCTGAGCGAAGCCATGCCCGAAATTGGCGAGCTCGAGGCCGGCCCAGAGCGCCTCGATCGGGGCTGTCCGCAGCAGGTGATCCGCGGGCGCAACCGCACGACGGAACGGCTGGAGGCTCGAGAGACCGATGACGGCGCGTAGTGGGCTCTCGACGCGCAGGCCTCCCACCTCGGTGAGCTCGGCCGGGGTGATGCCGAGGCAGTGCCGGACTAGTCCGGGCTCGGATCGACCGCCGTTGGCGCGATCGGCGACCGCGTGCACAAGGTCGGGAACGCGTCCGATGAACGGGATGTCATGAAGCACGGCAGCCGAGTAATGCGAGAACACCAACCCGTGATGAGACGACGCGAACGCCTCGATTCGGATGCGGTGGCGCTGATGGCCGGTCAGCATTCGCCACGCAGCCGCGTCGTAGTAGGCACCCCGTTTGACACGGATGCGCACGCCGCGATCGACGTCTCTGGCGAGGCTGCGCGGATCGATGCGGTCGCGCTGCACAAGGATGAGCGGATCGAGGAGGGTGGTCACGTCACCGAGCGTGGTCGTGCTTCGGCCGCCGCAGCGGAGACGCAGGCGATCTGTGGTGTTCTGTGAATCTCTCACGCTGGGGGAGGAGCAAATGCGTTGACCGAAACGGTTGCAGCGGCGCGGCATTGCGCTCGCGCGACATTCGCGCGGGTGTTGTTCAGTTGGGTGCATGCGATTACACCCGCATTAGTGAACATCACTAGCGCGATCGGACGGGCGTGCCCGCCGGTAAGCGAACCACGCCCACGCGAGCGGATGCTGCCCACGCGAGCGGATGCTGCCGCCGCCCGGCTCCCCGCCAAGGGCGCCACACGCGAGCCCACCCCGCCCCCGCCCGGTACCATTGCCGCATGCTGCTCTCAGACCGGGATATCAAGGCCGAACTCGATTCGGGACGGGTCTCGCTCGAGCCGTACGCCCCCGAGATGATCCAGCCATCGAGCATCGACGTGCGCCTCGACCGCTATTTCCGGCTGTTTGACAACCACAAGTACCCCTTTATCGACCCTGCCGAGGACCAGCCCGACCTCACCCGGCTCGTCGAGGCGAAGCCGGATGAGCCGTTCATTCTGCATCCGGGCGAATTCGTGCTCGGTTCGACCTTCGAGCAGGTGACGCTGCCGGATGACCTCGCCGCGCGCCTCGAGGGCAAGAGCTCGCTCGGTCGGCTCGGGCTGCTGACGCACTCGACGGCAGGCTTCGTGGACCCTGGCTTCAGCGGACACGTGACCCTCGAGCTCAGCAACGTGGCGACCCTGCCGATCAAGCTCTGGCCCGGGATGAAGATCGGGCAGCTGTGCTTCATTCGGTTGAGCTCGCCCGCGGAGCACCCCTACGGCTCCGCCGCCTACAGCTCGCGGTACCAGGGCCAGCGCGGCCCGACGGCATCCAGATCGTTCCAGAACTTCTACCGCAGCAACACCTTCGACCGGGATGAGAGCCGACTCGACTGATCTGTGTGCCCCCGCACTGGGGGTAGCCCGCACGGCGCCAACTTGGGCCGGGCCATTCCGGCACGCCGCGAAGTTGGATACCGTCGGAAAATATCGAGGTCAGCGGGCAGATCTGTCGAATCTCACCTGGTCGGATACCCATCGGAGGGGCCATGCGCGATCTCAACTCGCTCGTCACAAGCAAACTCGCGTTCGGCGTGCTTATCGGCTCTTTGATCGCGACGGGCGGCACCGCGATGGCCGCCTTCGCCGGGGCCTTGCCTGGCCCGCTGCAGCAGAGCGCGCATGTGATCCTGGGTGCGCCTGAGCCCGAGGACGCGCCCGTCGACGAGGTCGATGTCGAGCTCGACGGCGAGACGGATGCTGACGACGACGCCACTGACGACGACGCCACTGACGACGACGCCACTGACGACGACGCGGCCGACAACGGCGCGAAAGGCCCTGATATCACAGGCTCGGCCGCGTTCGGACTCTGCACCGCGTACACCAACGGCGGACTCTCCGAGAACTCCACCGCCTACAAGGCCTTCGACGACGTGGAAGGTGGCATCGACGCGTACTGCGACACCTTGATCGCCGGCAAGGCAGACAAGCCCGGCAAGGCGGACAAGCCCGGCAAGGCGGACAAGCCCGGCACGGCGGACAAGCCCGGCAAGGCGGACAAGCCCGGCAAGGCGGACAAGCCCGGCAAGGCGGACATGGCCGAGAAGCCAGCTAAGGCGGACAAGCCCGAGAAGGCCGAGGAGTCCGAGAGCACCGACGACAGCACCGACGGCAGCACCGACGAGAGCACTGGAGAGAGCAACGACGGGCCTTCCGACCAGCCCGCCGACGAACCGGCAAACGGCTCCGGCGACGCTCCGGTTGAAGCTCCCACCGAAACGGTGCCCGACGAGCAGAAGTCCGCCCCGAAGGCCGAGACCCCCTCCACCGAACCTCCCGCCCAGTCACACGGCAAGGGCAGCAAGGACCGCTAGAACCTCACGGACCGAACGCGCCCCACGCGCCGCGCGGCGCCGCGCTACGGCAGGTCCCGCGCCGCCTCCGGCTTCGGCCACTGCGCCAGCTGCATCACGAGCCAGGGGCTGAAGGCGAACGGTGCGGCCTCCACGGCAGCGCGCAGCTCGTCCGGGCGCAGCCACGCCCACTCGGTGACCTCGTCCGGGCTGGGGTTCACGGTATCCGTCGTCACGGCCGAGAACACCGGGCAGATCTCGTTCTCGACGATTCCGGATGCGTCGACCGCGCGGTACCGGAAGTCGGGCAGCATCGGGCTCACCGCCGAGATCGTGATGCCGAGCTCGCGCTGTGCGCGGCGGGCGACGGCCTCCTCCGGCGCCTCGCCGGGGGCCGGGTGCCCGCAGAAGGAGTTCGTCCAGACGCCGGGCCACGTGCGCTTCGACAGCGCGCGGCGGGTCAGGAGCACCCGGCCCTCGGTGTCGAAGACATGGCAGGAGAAGGCGAGGTGAAGGGGAGTGTCGGTCGTGTGCACGGTTGCTTTATCGGCGGTTCCGAGCGGAGTTCCGTCGTCGCCGAGCAGCACTACGTACTCTGTCATTGCGGTCATGCTGGTCAGATACCCTAATTGAGTGAACGCACAGCGCCTGCACGACCTCTCAATGGAGAGGCAGGCCCAAGTCGACGCCGTGCTCGATCGGTTCTTCAGCCTATCCAAGAACCGCGCCGCGAAATTCGGAGTCGAGTATGTGGGGCTCTGGCAGAAACTCGAATCAAGCGCATCCGGCGGAAAGCGGTTCCGACCGCGCATGGTCATGGCCGCCTATGAGGGCCTCGGCGGGCTGGATGCCGATGCCGCCGCCTACGTCGGCGCCGCCTTCGAACTACTGCACACCGCCCTCATCGTGCACGACGACGTGATCGACCGGGACTTCAGCCGCCGCGGAATTCCCAACGTCTCGGGCAGCTACCGCGACATTGCAACAACGGCAGGCATCCCGATCCCGACCGCCGAGCACCGGGGCATGTCGGCGGCGGTCATCGCGGGCGACCTGGCGCTGTTCAACTCGTACCGGCTGATCGACCTGAGCGGCGTCGACGAGGGCATCCGGGGCCTGCTGCTCGAGATCCTCGACGACGCGCTGTTCGCCTCCGCCGCCGGCGAGCTCATCGACGTGGACTTCTCAATCGCGGCAATGATGCCCTCGGTCGACGAGGTACTGAACATGGAGCGGCTCAAGACGGCGGTGTACTCGTTCGAGGCGCCGCTGCAGGCCGGCGCGGTGCTCGCCGGGGCTCCGCAGAGCATCGTCGACCGTCTCGGCCGGTACGGCTGCGAGATCGGCATCGCCTACCAGATCGTCGACGATCTGCTCGGGGTGTTCGGCCTGGAGGAGCAGACCGGCAAATCCACGATCGGCGACCTCCGCGAGGGCAAGCGCACCGTGCTCATCGCGCATGCCGCGACCACCGAGCACTGGGCCGAGATCCGCCCGCTCGTCGGCAAGGCCGACCTGAGCCTCGCCGAGGCCACCCGCATCCGTTCCGCCCTCGAGGCGTCCGGCAGCCGCGAGTTCACCGAGAGCCTCGCCCACGAGTACGTGGCGCGGGCGCTGATCACGCTCAACGACCCGGAGATCCCGACGCCGATGCAGGCCGAGCTCGAAGCCGTCGCCAACGGCGTTCTGAGCAGGGTCAAGTGATGCGCGACTCGCTCTACGACCGCGTCGCCGAGGAGACCGCCGGCATAGTCATCCGCCGCTACTCCACCTCGTTCGGCCTCGCGTCGCGGCTCCTCGGCCCGGCGGTGCGCCAGCACGTCGAGAACATCTACGCCCTCGTGCGGATCGCTGATGAAATCGTCGATGGGGCGGCGGATGCTGCCGGTGCCGACCCCGGCACCGTCGCGCGCATCCTCGACGAGCTCGAACGCGACACCGACGAGGCCATGCTCACCGGCTACAGCGCCAACCTGATCGTGCACGCCTTCGCGCTGACCGCGCGCGACACCGGCTTCGGCGCCGAGCTCACCGCGCCGTTCTTCGCGTCGATGCGCGCCGACCTCAGTGCGACCGAGCACGATCAGGCGAGCTTCGAGACCTACGTCTACGGCTCGGCCGAGGTCGTCGGGCTCATGTGCCTCAAGGCGTTCCTCGACGGCGTGAACGTGACCGCCGACGACGAGGCCACCATGGTCACTGGCGCGCGCCGACTCGGCGCCGCCTTCCAGAAGGTCAATTTTTTACGCGACCTGGCGGCGGACTTCGAGCAGCTCGGCCGCAGCTACTTCCCTGGCGTCGACGTCGCCTCGTTCACCGAGACTGACAAGGTGCGCCTGCTCGACGACATCGACGCCGACCTGGCCGTCTCCGCGAGCGTCATCCCGATGCTGCCGAGATCGTCGCGTCGAGCTGTGGCGCTGGCTCAAGGCCTTTTCGCGGAACTGTCTGACAGACTGCGATCGACACCGGCCGACCGGCTCGTGCGCTCCCGGGTGCGCGTGCCGAACCCGGTAAAACTGAGGATCGCGGCCGTGGCCGCATCGGGCCGAGTGCCACGAATCGAGAGGGTTGCCAGATGAGCACAATCATCGTCATCGGCGGAGGGATCAGCGGCCTCGCCTCCGCGGCGCTGCTTGCGCGCGAGGGGCACCAGGTCACCCTGCTCGAGGGCCGCGACGAGGTCGGCGGCCGCGCCGGATCGTGGGACCACGAGGGCTTCCGCTTCGACCTTGGTCCCAGCTGGTACCTCATGCCCGAGGTCTTCGACCACTTCTACAAGCTGCTCGGCACGAGCGCGGCGGAACAGCTCGATCTCGTGACGCTCGACCCGGGCTACCGGGTGCTTTTCGAGGGCCAGCAGTCGATCGACATCACCGCCGACCGGGAGACGAATCTCGAAATCTTCGAGGCCATCGAGCCCGGTTCGCGCGTGCGTATGGAGAAGTACCTCGCCTCGGCCTACGACACCTACGAGATCGCCAAGAAGCGCTTCCTCTACACGAGCTTCGCCGACCTGCGACCGTTGCTGCGGGGCGACGTGCTCTCCCGGCTGGGCAAGCTCGCCCGGCTGCTGCTGCAGCCGCTGTCGACGCTCGCCGCGAAGACAGTCAAGGACGACCGTCTGCGGCAGATTCTTGGCTTCCCGGCCGTGTTCCTCGGCTCCTCGCCCTTCATCACGCCGAGCATGTACCACCTGATGAGCCACCTCGACCTCGCCGACGGCGTGCTCTACCCGATGGGCGGGCTGATCAAGCTCATCGACAGCATCGAGGAGCTCACCCGCGAGGAGGGCGTCACGATCATCACGGGGGCGCGGGTCACCCGCATCCTCGTCGACACCTCCCAGCCCGGTAAGCCGACCGCCGCCGGTGTCGAATACACCGATACCGCGGGCGCACCCCAGGCACTCGAGGCCGACATCGTCGTGTCTGCCGCCGACCTGCACCATACCGAGACCACCCTGCTGCCCCGCGAGCTGCAGACCTATCCGCAGGAATACTGGGACAAGCGCACCCCCGGCCCCGGCGCACTGCTGCTCTACCTGGGCGTCAAGGGCAGGCTGCCCGAGCTCGAGCACCACAACCTGCTTTTCACCAAGGACTGGAAGAAGGGATTCGACGCGATCTTCGGCGATACCCCCTCGATCCCGAACCCCGCCTCGCTCTACGTGTGCAAACCGAGCGGCATCGACCCGACGGTTGCCCCTGCCGGCTACGAGAACCTCTTCGTGCTCGTGCCGATCCCGTCCGACCCGACGATCGGGCACGGCGAGATCGACGGGGACGGCGACCCGCGCATCGAGGCCGCCGCCGATCACGTGATCGAGCAGATCGCCAGCTGGGCCGGCATCCCCGACCTCGCCGACCGCATCGTCGTGCGCCGCACGATGGGCCCGGGCGACTTCGCCGACGACCTCAACTCGTGGCGCGGCACTCTCCTCGGGCCCGCGCATACCCTCAAGCAGAGTGCCCTGTTCCGGGCCGGCAACGTGAGCAAGAAGGTCGACGGTCTCTACTTCGTCGGCGGCTCCACGATTCCCGGCATCGGCTTGCCGATGTGCCTGATCAGCTCCGAGGTGCTGCTCAAGCGGTTGCGCGGCGACGTGTCGACGGAGCCACTGCCCGAACCCCTGGTCAGCTCGCTCGCGGCGCCGGCGCCGGCATCCGACCTCCGCTAGCGGCGTGGGAATCCTCTACCTCACAGCGCTCACCATCGCCCTCACCGGCATGGTCGTGCTCGACCGCCGCTTTGGCTTGTTCTTCTGGGCGGATGCGCGCCGGGCCGCTGTCGTACTCGTGGCTGGGGTGGCCTTCTTCCTGGTCTGGGACCTGCTCGGCATCGGGCTCGGTATCTTCTTCCGCGGGGAGACCTCGATCATGACCGGGCTGGTCATCGCACCCGAGCTGCCGATCGAGGAGGTCTTCTTCCTTGCTCTGCTCTGCTATCTCACGATGAACGCGTATGCGGCGGCGGGACGGATGCTGGCGCGGATGCCGGCCGGCCGGCGCGGGACCGGGTCGTGACCTACTGGGCGCTCAACGCGTTCTTCCTTGTCGCTGTCGCTGTCGTCGCAGTGCTCGCGACTCTGCGCGGCCGCCGGCGGGAGGGGCACGGTACCCGCGGCACCGTCGTCTGGCCAGCCGTCGGGATCACCGCGGCCCTGCTGCTGGTGATGACCGCGGTGTTCGACAACATCATGATCGGAGTCGGCCTCGTCGGCTACGACGAGACCCTCATCTCGGGGGCATTCATCGGCATCGCCCCGCTCGAGGACTTCGCCTACACGGTGGCCGCGGTGCTGCTGCTACCGTCGCTGTGGGCGCTGCTTCCGGTGTCGTCGGGCTCGGCATCCGCCCGGACTGATCCCGGGTCGGCCTCGCCCTCGGCCTCGGGAGGGGACGCATGACCGCACTACGCACGACGACCGTGCTGAAGAGCCTGTTCGTGTCGTCGCGGCCGCTCAGCTGGGTGAACACCGCATTCCCGTTCGCGGCGGCGTACTTCGTGACCACCCGCGAGATCGACCTGCTGCTCGTGCTCGGCACGATCTACTTCTTGATTCCCTACAACCTTGCGATGTACGGCATCAACGATGTGTTCGACTACGAGTCCGATCTGCACAACCCGCGTAAGGGGGGTCTTGAGGGCGCGCTGCTCGACCCGCGGGTGCATCGGGCGACACTGGTCGCCGCGGTTGCGACGAACATTCCATTCTTGGTATATCTGTTCGCCGTCGGCTCGCCGCTGTCCGCGCTCGTGCTCGCGGTGAGCGTGTTCGCGGTCATCGCGTACTCCGCGCCGCGGTTGCGGTTCAAGGAGCGTCCGTTCATCGACTCGCTCACCTCGAGCACGCACTTCGTCTCGCCCGCGGTGTTCGGCCTGGTGGTCGCCGGGGCGACCTTCAGTCCGCAGCTGCTCGCGATCCTTGTCGCGTTCTTTCTCTGGGGCATCGCGTCGCACGCGTTCGGCGCGGTGCAGGATGTGGTGGCCGACCGAGAAGGCGGAATCGCGTCGACCGCGACAGTGATCGGGGCCCGCGCGACGGTGCGGCTGGCGTTTGTCGCGTACGTGCTCGCCGGCATCCTGCTGCTGACGCTCGGTCTGCCGGGCGCGATCGCGTCGGTGCTCGCCGTGCCCTACGCACTGAGCGTGCTGCCGTTCTGGTCGATCGCGGATGCCGATGCCGGCAGCGCGAACCGCGGCTGGAAGCGGTTTCTCTGGTTCAACTTCGTGAGCGGCTTCGTGGTGACGATGCTGCTGATCGTCTGGGTGACGGTGTAGCGGTACCCACCCGGTTTCTGGCCGTGCCGGCCACCCGCGCAGGTGTTGTTCAGTCACGTTGTTGTAATCGCACCCGCACGACTGAACCGCGACCGCGCAAACTGCCGAGGTATGCCGGTTCTGCCGGCCGGTTGAGCAGGTCCCGCAGCGACCGTGTTGAAACCCGCTCACGAGGCCGCCGGTGTCGTCTGCTCAACCCGCAGAGGACTCCGTGCCCCGATCGCCAGGCTCGATCCAGCCGAGGTTGCGCGACATCCGCTCGAGGGAGCGCATCGTGACGGTGTACTCCTCGTCGCTCAGACCCTGCGACAGGTCGGCGCGGATGCGGACGACGACCTCGGAGATGCGCTCGAACGCCGTCTCGCCGCGCGGGGTGAGGGCGAATCCGCTCGGGGACGCGGCCACCCAGTCGCTCTCGACGAGCTCGTCGATCTCGCCCGCCGTGGTGCCGTCGGT
>Ga0335397_10000542_pt1 | contig 49400 bp, 47 predicted proteins | sample MAT04_FD_205740 | JGI IMG/M metagenome (GOLD analysis project Ga0335397, IMG submission 205740) | Freshwater microbial communities from Lake Fryxell liftoff mats and glacier meltwater in Antarctica - MAT-04 (spades assembly) (version 2) ...
AAATGCTATGGGTAGGGCGCAGTGAGGCCGAATGTTAGCAATGCACCATAGATCGTGAAAATACTTTAATGTTAATATTAAATAACTTTTGGTTATATACCAACAGGCACCGGCCATGAATATCCAGCAGCTACGCTATGTCTTCGAAGTCGCTCGCCGGGGCTTTAATGTCTCCGAGGCGGCGCTGGCGCTGCACACTTCGCAGCCGGGTGTGTCCAAGCAAATCCGTCAGATCGAGGAAGAGCTGGGAGTCGACATCTTCGTGCGCCAGGGCAAGCGCCTCACCGGCGTCACCGAGCCGGGCAAGGAAGTCCTAAAAATCGCCGAACGCATGCTGCGCGACGTCGACAACATGCGCAGCGTCGGGCGCGAGTTTCGCAGCGAAGAGTCTGGCACGCTGTCCATCGCCACCACCCACACCCAGGCGCGCTACGTATTGCCACCGGTGATCCAGCAATTCATGCAGGCGCATCCCAATGTGCGCGTCAGCCTCCACCAGGGCAATCCGGTCGAGGTGTGCAAGTTCGTGCTCTCTGGCGAGGCGGACATCGCCATCGCCACCGAGGCCATCGGCGATCAGCCTGATCTGGTGATGCTGCCCTGCTACCAGTGGAACCGCTGCGTCATCGCGCCGCCCGGTCATCCCATCCTCAAGGCTCATCCGCTCACCCTGGAAGAGATCGCCAAGTATCCGATCATCACCTACGACTTCGCTTTTACGGGTCGCACCCAGATCAATCGCGCCTTCGAGGCGCGCGGCTTGACCCCCAACGTCGTGCTCACCGCCATCGACGCCGACATCATCAAGACTTACGTGGCATTGGGGCTAGGCATCGGTGTCGTGGCTTACATGGCCTACGATCCCAAGACCGACAAGAATCTGCGCGCCGTCGATGCCGCCCACCTTTTCGAATCCGCCACCACCCGCATTGGCGTGCGCCGCAGCGCCTGGCTGCGCGGTTATGTGTATGCCTTCATCGAACTTTTCGCACCGCACCTGACGCGCAAGATGGTGGAAGCGGCGCTGGCGGGCGAGGCGGGGAGTGATCCGGGGTTGTAGTCTGTTTGCTGGCAGAGCGGCTCAAGCGATTAAGGATTTGGTTCTATAGCTTGAGAATTGGAGGGCGCTATAAGCAAGCTGTGGATCATGCAGGACGCCAAGAATCATTTCAGCGAAGTCGTGCGCCGGGCCATGCGGGATGGACCACAGACCACTACGCGATATGGCCGTGAGGAAGTCGTTGTCGTCGCCACGGCCGAGTACCAGCGCGTGACCCGGTCGAAAGGCTCGCTGGTAACGTTCAGCCGCGATTCGCCGCTAAAGGGCGTCAATCTTAATGTCGAGCGGGCGTAAGTACGTGTGTTGATGCTCGACGCGGACCGCGTAGGCGTTTTCAGAAATGCATTGCGTGCCTGGCCCGTTTTTCCCGCTCTAGCGCTGATGGGTGTTGTAGCCCAAGTTCGCCATAGGTTGCGCAGCGAGGGAGACGTTGTCGGCTATCAGTGAGTACAGACAAAGTTGATCTCGCAGAGACGATGAATCAGGGCATGGAAGCAAGGTGACTACACGGTGACGGACAGGCAAAATTAAGGGGCCGCATTGATGATGGGCGCCTGCTTTAACCAGGTGGTATCTGTCAGTTGCGCCAACATGGCGGCGGCGAGATCGGCACGGCATATCACTAGCTTCGGGCTCATCGCCGGATAGCCCAGCGCCCATTTTCCGGTGGGCGGGTCGTTGGTCAGGCGCGGCAGGCGCAGGACGACCCAGTCGGTGTTGCTGGCTTGCAATGCGGCAATCTGCGCTTCCCGGTCGGCGAACATCTGCTTGAGAAAGAACTTGAGCAGTGCGCCGATGGCCTTCGCCACGCCGTCGCGCTTGTCCTGCGGCATGGGAACGCCGGCGACTGAGACAATGACCACGCGACGCACGCCATGTTGCTTCATGGCGTCGACAATCAGTCGCGTACTGGTGGCGCACAGGCCCTTGGCGGACGGGCCTTTCGGGCCGAGCAAGCCCAATACCGCATCGGCGCCGCGCACGGTATCTGCAACCTTGGCCGCATCAGTGGCGTCGCCCGCTACGATGGTGAGGCCGGTGCGTGCCGGCAGTTTGGTCGTATCGCGTAGCAACGCTGTGATGGTGTGACCGGCGGCGAGCGCTTGGTCGACGAGTTGCTTACCGGAAGCGCTGGACGCGCCGAAGATGGCCAGTTTCATGACTATGCCTCCGTGGTTGTTTTGGAGAGCTGATGTAGCGCGTCGATAAAGGCGGCGGGCGGTTGCGCGCCGCTCAGCCCGACGCGGTTATCGAAGACGAAGAAGGGCACGCCCTGGATGCCCGCGGCTTGGGCCCACTGAATGTCGCCTTCCACTTCGGCGAGGGCTTCGCCGTCTTGTATGAGCTGGCGCAGTTTGGCCACATCCAGGCCGACCTGCGTCGCCAGGGCATATAGAACTTCGGGGTCGCTGGGGTCCTGTCCATCGCGGAAGTAGGCGGCATAAATGGCATCGACCAATGCTTCCTGTTTATCGGCGGGCGACAGACGAATCAGACGATGGGCCAGCAACGAATTCGGTGCGCGGGTGATTTTGTCGAAGTTGAATTGCAAGCCGACTTCAGCGCCCATGCGACGCGGCGCGTCGAAGAAGAACTCCGGCGGCTTGCCACTGCGGCTCTTGGCTTGCATGTGCGTGAGAAAGTCGGCGCCTTCGGGCGGGATGGTCGGGTCGAGTATGAAGGCGCGATAACGCACCGTCACGGGCGTGCCTTTCCATTCGGCCAGCGCGAGCTGCATGTTGCGTTTACCTATCCAGCAGAAGGGGCAGGCGATGTCCTGGAATACGTCGATTTGCACGGAGGACTCCTATGGCGAAAATTGGAAAGGCAGCATTATCGCTTATTGGCGCGAGGCTAAATACTGTCAGTGCGCAATCATGCGCAGTATGTAACCGCCGGATTTTTCGTCATGTTGCAGTTCCAGCAGTTTGCGCGACTGAGCTTCTTCCAGTAACTCACTGAATGATTTGAAGCCGTAGTAGGACTCGGTGAAACCGGGCTTGCGGCGCTTGAGCGCTTGTTTGACCATGGAACCCCAGATCTGTTCGCCGGCGCCGCGCTCAGCGATGAGGGCTTCGATCGTTTCAAGCGTGAGATCGAATGCTTCCTGCTTGCGGTCATCCTCCTCGCTCGGCTCCTTGTCGTCCTTCTTGGTAGTGCTCTTCGCGCCGGTGGTGGTGGCCTTGGCCGGACGCTTGCGTGCGTTGCGCTGCTTGGTTTCGGCTTCGCGCACCAGATCATCGTAGAAAATAAATTCGTCGCAATTCGACATGAGCAGATCGGAGGTGGAATTTTTCACCCCTATGCCAATGACCAGCTTGTTGTTCTCGCGCAGCTTGGAGACCAGCGGCGAGAAATCCGAATCGCCGCTGATGATGACGAAGGTGTCGACGTGCGACTTCGTATAGCAGAGATCCAGTGCGTCCACCACCATGCGGATGTCTGCCGAGTTTTTGCCGGACATGCGCACGTGGGGAATTTCGATCAACTCAAAAGCCGCTTCGTGCATGCCGCCCTTGAATTCTTTGTAGCGCTCCCAGTCGCAATAGGCTTTCTTGACGACGATGCTGCCTTTGAGCAGCAAGCGCTCCAGCACGCGCTTGATGTCGAATTGCGCGTACTTGGCGTCGCGCACGCCTAAAGCGATATTCTCAAAGTCACAAAACAGCGCCATGTTTTTGATTTCCGGTTGTATCGCCATAACAAGCCTCAGTGGTGAAGTATTTTCGAAAGGAACTGTTGCGCGCGTTCCGAGCGCGGTGTGCCGAAGAACTCCTCTTTCGGCGCGTCTTCAACGATGCGCCCATGATCCATGAAGATCACGCGGTGCGCCACTTTGCGTGCGAAGCCCATCTCGTGCGTCACCACCATCATGGTCATGCCTTCCAGCGCCAATTGCACCATGACGTCGAGCACCTCATTGATCATTTCCGGATCCAGCGCGGAAGTCGGCTCGTCGAAGAGCATGCAGATCGGGTCCATGGCCAATGCGCGAGCAATGGCGACACGCTGCTGCTGGCCGCCGGAAAGCTGGCCCGGGTGCTTGTCCGCATGCGCCTGTAGTCCAACGCGGGCGAGCAGCTTAAGCGCCCTTCCCCGCGCTTCTTCCTTGTTACGCCCCAACACATGCGTTTGCGCCAGTGTCAGGTTGTCGATGATGCGCATGTGCGGAAACAACTCGAAGTGCTGAAAAACCATGCCGACGCGAGCGCGCAGTTTGGGCAAATTCGTTGCCGCATCGCCCACCGAAACACCATCAACCGTGATCTCGCCCTGCTGAAAAGGCTCCAGGCCGTTCACGCATTTGATTAAGGTGGACTTGCCGGAGCCGGAAGGCCCGCAAACCACGATGACTTCGCCTTTGCGCACCTCCGTCGAGCATTCCGCGAGCACCTGAAACCGCCCGTAGAATTTGCCCAGATTCTTTATGCGGATCAAGCGACGACCCTTCGGCGCAAAAATTTGACGCCCAATGAAGCGGCATAGCACAGCACAAAATATACGGCGCCGGCGAAGAGCAGCAGCTCGACCAGACGCCCGTCGCGGTCGCCGACCTTGTAGGCGGCGCCAAAAAAATCAGCCAGGGCCGAAACATACACCAGCGAAGTGTCCTGGAACAGAATGATGGCCTGCGTCAGCAACAGCGGCAGCATATTGCGCAGCGCTTGGGGCAGCACCACCAGCCGCATGGCTTGGCCATAGGTCATGCCCAGCGCGTAGGCTGCCGACACTTGGCTTTGCGGCACGCTCTGTATGCCCGCGCGGATGATCTCCGCGTAGTAGGCCGACTCAAAAAGAGCGAAGCCCACCATGGCGGAAGAAAGTCGCACGTCCGCGCCAGGCGTCAGGCCAAATATGTTGTGCATCACCTGCGGCACGATGAGAAAAAACCACAACAGCACCATCAACAGCGGCACGGAGCGGAACAGGTTCACGTAAGCGGCAGAAAACCATGACAACAGCGGGTTTTTCGCCAGCCGCATCATGGCCAGCAGCGTGCCCCAGATCAGACCGGCAATGATGGCGACGACCGTGATTTGCAGCGTCACGCGCATGCCTTGCAGCAGGAAGGGCAGCGCGCCGGGGATGGAAGACCAGTCGAAGTCCGACATCAACGCTTCCCGATATAACCCGGCACGCGGGTGTGCGTTTCGACATGATGCATCAACGTCATGACCACCACGTTGATAAGTACATACATCAGCGTGACGGCGATGAAGGATTCGTAGGGTTGCGCGGTGTAATCAACCAGCTGGCGACCTTGTGCGGCGAGTTCCAGGAGGCCGATGGTCGAGCACACCGCCGAATTCTTGAAGATGTTGAGGAACTCCGAAGTGAGGGGCGGCACAACCAGCCGCGCCGCCATCGGCAACATTACATGGCGATAGGTTTGCGGTAGCGTCAGACCCAAGGCCAACCCGGCATTTTTCTGCCCGGGCGGCAGCGACTCGATGCCGGCGCGCACTTGTTCGCAAACACGCGCACTGGTGAACAAGCCCAAACATATCCAGGCGGCGAGAAATTGTTGCAGCACCGGATTGATCTGTTTGTAGGCATTGCCCCAGGCGGTCGGCAACAATTCCGGCAGCACGAAATACCAAAGAAACAATTGCACCAGCAGCGGAATGTTGCGGAACAGTTCGACATAGGCGCCGGCCAGCCGCTGTAGCGCCTTGCTGGGTACGGTGCGCAGCACGCCCATCAACGCGCCCACCAGCAAGGCCAACACCCAGGCGGCGAGCGAAAGTGCGACGGTCATCTTAAGGCCGGCGAGCATCCAGCCCAGATAGGTGTCGCCGCCGCTCGGTGTGGCGCTGAGGAATATCTGCCAGTTCCAGTGGTAGCCCATGGCCGCCGCCTGTAAGGAATTTTCCTAACGAGCGCTCAATCGTAAGCCTTGTCGTTCGGACTTTTGTACAGCTTGGCGACGTCGTCGCTCATGGGGAAATTCAGGTTGAGCCCCTTGGGCGGAATGGGCGACTGGAACCACTTCTTGTAAATCTTTTCCGCTTCGCCTGAAGTCATGGCCTTGGCCAGTGCAGCGTCGACTATCTTCTTGAAGGCCGCGTCATCCTTGCGCAGCATGCAGCCATAGGCTTCCAGTGACTGCGGTGTTCCGGTCACGATCCAGTCACCCGGCTTTTTCGCCTTGGCCAATTCGCCGTACAGCAAAGCATCGTCCATCATGAACGCCACCGCGCGGCCTGTTTCCAGGGTGAGGAACGATTCGCCGTGATCCTTGGCGCTGATGATGCTCATGTTCAACTTCTTGTCGTCGTTCATCTTGCGTATCAGACGCTCGGAAGTCGTGCCGGCGGTGGTGACGACGTTCCTTCCGGCGAGGTCGGCGAAGTCTCTCACCCCGCTGTCCTTGCGTGTCAGCAAACGCGTGCCGATGGCAAAGATGCTGTTGGAGAAAGCCACCTGCTTCTGGCGTTCGGTGTTGTTGGTGGTGGAGCCGCACTCGATGTCCACCGTGCCGTTTTGCACCAGCGGAATGCGGTTCTGCGAGGTCACCGGCACCAGCTTGGTTTGAAGAGCGGGCAGTTTGAGTTCGGCCTTGAGCGCGTCCACCACCTTGAGCATCAGTTCCTGGGAATAGCCGACGACCTGTTGCTTGTCGTCGTAGTAGGAGAAGGGGATGGACGATTCGCGATGGCCCAGCGCAATGTTGCCGCTGTCCTTGATCTTCTTTAGCGTGCCGGTCAGTTCCTGAGCGCAAGCGACGTTGGTCAACAACGTGGCGGTGGAAAGAAACAGCGCAAGGTGAATGTAGCGTTTCATGACGTTTCCTCCTGATGACGTTTGCTGATTCTATGCTCGTTGCGGCAAGCTGTAATGGCTTTCCGCGAGTAGTTCAAACCGCTTGGTCGGCTTCCTCTTCTTCCGCTTCCTGTTGTTGCAGCGACCACATCTGCGCATAGGCGCCGCCCAATTCCAGCAGCGCGCGGTGAGACCCGCGCTCGACGATGCGGCCTTGGTCGAGGACCAGAATTTCGTCGGCATTCATCACGGTGGACAGACGATGCGCGATGACCAGCGTGGTGCGGCCGACGGCAATGCGTTCCAGTTCCGCCTGGATGGCGTTTTCGGATTTGGAATCGAGCGCCGAGGTGGCCTCATCAAAAATCAAGATGGGCGGATTTTTCAGCAGCGCCCGTGCAATGGCGACGCGCTGCTTCTCGCCACCGGAAAGTTTCAAGCCGCGTTCACCGACGCGGGTTTCGAATTTGTCCGGTGTGGACTCGATGAAATCGTGGATATGCGCGGCCTTGGCCGCAGCGATGACCTCATCGCGCGTGGCCTCCGGGCGGCCATACTGAATGTTGTAGAAAATCGTGTCGTTGAACAGCACTGTGTCCTGCGGCACGATGCCGATGGCGGCGCGCAAGCTGGCTTGCGTAAGCTGACGGATGTCCGTGCCATTCACCACTACGGCTCCGGAAGCTACATCGTAGAAGCGATATAACAGCCGCGCCAGAGTGGATTTTCCCGAGCCGGAGTGGCCGACAACCGCCACCGTCTTGCCGCGCGGAATGGCGAAGTCCACATCGAAAAGAATTTGCCGACGCGAGTCATAAGAAAAGTCGACATGCGCAAAACGCACATCGGCCGAGCCCGGCGCGAGAGGCCGGGCATTGGGCGCATCGGCCACTTCGCGGTTCTCGTTCAAGAGCACGAACATGCGTTCAATATCGGTGAGCGACTGGCGAATTTCTCGATACAGCACGCCGAGGAAATTGAGCGGGATGTAGAGCTGGATCATGAAGGCATTCACCAGCACGATGTCGCCCACTGTCATGCTGCGGTCCATTACACCCGCTGTGGCGCGCCACATGATGAGCGTGACGGCGGTCGCGATGATGGCCGATTGCCCCATATTGAGCAGGGAGAGAGACACTTGGCTTTTCACCTGGGCCGCTTCCCACTTTACCAACTGGTTGTCGTAGCGGTGCGCCTCGAATTCCTCGTTGTTGAAGTACTTCACCGTCTCGTAGTTAATCAGGCTGTCGATGGCGCGGGTGTTGGCGGCCGAGTCCAATTCATTCACCGAACGCCGCAGCGCGGTGCGCCAGTTGGTGACCACCACCGTGAAGGCGATGTAAATCACCAGCGAGGCGAAGGTGATGAGTGCAAAGCCCAGCTCGTACTTCATCGCCAGGATACCCAGCACCAGACTGATCTCTACCAGCGTCGGCAGGATGCTGTAAATGCTGTAACTGATGAGTGTGCCTATGGAGCGTGTACCGCGCTCGATGTCGCGCGTGAGCCCGCCGGTTTGTCGCTCCAGATGAAAGCGCAGGCTCAGCGCGTGTAGGTGGCGGAAAACCTTGAGCGCGATGTTGCGCACCACACGCTGGGTGACGCGGGCGAAGACCAGTTCGCGCAGCTCGGTAAACAGCATGGTGGAAAAGCGCAACAGGCCGTAGGCGGCCAGCAGCATCGCCGGCACCGCTAATATGGCCTGCTCCTGCGTCAGTGCATCGACGATCTGCTTGAAGACCAGCGGCACGGCGACGTTGGCCACCTTGGCCGCAACCAAACAAGCCAGGGCGAAGAGCACACGCCCCTTGTAGGCCCAGATATGGGGAAAGAGTGTGCGCAGGGTTTGCCAGTCGCGGCGATCGCCTTGGGCGGGTAGGGGCAGGGCTTGAGCAGATGATCGGCGCATGGGTCAATTCTAAAGGAGTTCGTGTCTCAGGCAGTGGCTCTCCTTGCGGCTCTTTTTGTGACTCGATGGGCCGAGGTGATGGCATGATTCTTTTGGCGAGGGGAGGAAAGGGACATGCTAAACTCGGTCTAAAATGAGATCAATAATGTCGATACATAAATAAGGCGTGGAGGATGCCGGCAGTGGCCCGAAACGGCTCGCTGTTGAATCGCTTTCGAGGTAGTCATGAGTTTGCTGCAGGTAGTCTTAAAGCTGGATGGCGCGACCGCCGCTATCGAAAAACGTTTGTTTGGCTGGATATCGGCCGACGTATGGCTGCTCGTTGGCCGCATCGTATTGGGCGTACCGCTCATCATGAACGGCGTGGGTCAGGCCGTGGGCGAATTGGTCGGGCCTGAAAAAATGATGTCCGCCATGATGACGATGCGCGGCGTTTCGCTGCACTGGATGTGGCCGGCGATCTTGGTATCCTTTTTTGGTGGCTGGGCCATTCTGCTCGGCTGGCGTATACGCCTGGCACTGCTCATGGTCGCTATCTATACCGTTTTTGCCACAGTAATGTTTCACGGCAGCTTCGTAGGCTGGGAAAACAAGCTGGTGCCGCCAGCCTTCAATTTAGACGCCTGTCGCGCCATGATTGCCTGGGATAAGCTGCCGCCGGCTTCAGACGAGTTCATCAAGGGCTGTGCCTACTTCCGCACCTGGTCGGATATGTTCGCGTTCCAGAAGCATCTCACCATGCTGATTCCGGCCCTGTTGTTGCTCATGGCTGGCGCCGGCCGCTACAGCCTCGACGAATGGGCGCGCCGCAAGCGCGCCGCGACCACGCCCTGATTTGGGTTGTCCGAGCAGCCGAAGGCCCGCGCCAGTCGCGGGCCTTCGGCATTTCAGCCGGGCCGTTGGCGAAGTGCGTACGGCGGCGTGCATTGGGCAAGTTAACCTAATTCGTTGGCCGCGCCTTGACAGGCGGGTCTGGCAACGTATGATTCAAACATCTGTTTGAAACGAGCGTTCACCACGCCTACTTTCTATACGTCCCATGTCGGCCGAGCCAAAACACAATCAGGACACCTGCGCCCGCATCCTTGATGCGGCCGAGCTGCTTTTCATGAAGCACGGCTTCGAGGCGACCTCCATGCGCATGATCACGGGGGAGGCGGGCGTCAATCTGGCAGCGGTCAATTACCATTTCGGCGGCAAAGAAGCGTTGGTGCAAGAGGTCTTTCGCCGCCGTCTCACCTGGCTCAATCAGGAACGGCTGCGCGCGCTGGATGTGCTGGAAGCGCAGGCAGGCGCTGCGCCGCTCAAGCCACACCAGATCGTCGAAGCGTTTTTCGGCGTGGCGCTGCGTATGGCGGCGGACAGAGCGGGCGGCGGCCATGTCTTTATGCGCCTATTAGGGCGCACCTACACCGAGCCGACTGAATTTATTCGCAAGTTTCTTGCCGAAGAGTATGCGGCGGTGGTGACGCGCTTTAAGGCGGCGCTGATCAAGGCGTTACCGGATGTACCGAGCGAAGAAATCCTTTGGCGTTTTCACTTCATGCTGGGGGCGATGTCGTATGCCATCAGCGGTACTGATGCGCTGCAACTTGTCGCCGGTAGCAGTCTGGATGATAACGACCCAGCGGCCATGGCGCGGCGCTTGATGCCATTTTTACTGGGCGGACTGCGCGCGCCATTGCCGGCAACGCCGACGGTGCAGCCAGTTGCAAAGCGCATTCGGCCGCGAAATTCGGCCTGAAACTTTGGCCTGAACTGGGTGGCATGAACAAATCGACGGGGCCTGGGCAGCTTGAAGTATGCCCGCAACTTGCCGATAACCAAACATACGACGCTGGAATGCTTCTGCGTTAGAAAATGGAGTGTAAGCAATGAGCAGTATGGTCTGGTGGGTCTTAATCAGCGTTCCTTTGATCGCCCTGATGTTCGCGTATGCGCGCGCGCCGATTGCGGTTTGGGCCATGGCCGGTGCCGGCTATCTGGCTGCTTTCTCCACGCTTGGCCAGTGGCCGGCGGGCGCAAGCTATGCCGCCTTCGCGCTGTATTTTGTCGTGGTGCTTTTATTCGCGCTGCCACCACTGCGTCGCTCACTGATCTCTGCGCCCGTGCTCGCCCTCTATCGCAAGATACTGCCGCAGATGTCCCAGACCGAACGCGAGGCGCTGGAGGCGGGCACGGTCTGGTGGGAAGGCGAACTGTTCAGCGGCAAGCCGGCCTGGGACAAGCTGCTCGCCTACCCCCAGCCGCGCCTCACCGCCATCGAGCAATCCTTTCTCGACCGCGAAACCGAAGAACTCTGTCGCCTGGTGAACGACTGGGAAACCACCCAGGTGCATCACGACATGTCGCCTGCGGCCTGGGCCTATGCCAAGGAAAAAGGCTTCCTGGGCATGATTATTCCGAAGCGCTACGGCGGCCTGGAGTTTTCCGCTTACGCGCATTCCGAAGTCGTCACCAAACTGTCCACGCGTTGCAGCGCCGCCGCCGTTTCGGTCATGGTGCCCAACTCCTTAGGGCCGGCGGAACTGCTCCTGCACTATGGCACTGAGGAGCAGAAGAACCACTACTTGCCGCGTCTGGCGAAAGGTCTCGACATTCCAGCCTTCGCGCTGACCAGCCCGCACGCCGGCTCAGATGCCGCCGCGATACCCGATCGTGCCGTCGTCTGCAAAGGCATGTACGAAGGGCGCGAGGTGTTGGGTATGCGCGTCACCTGGGACAAGCGCTACATCACACTCGGGCCGATCTGCACAGTGCTAGGGCTGGCCTTCCGCTTGTTTGACCCCGATCACCTTATGGGCGACGAAGCAGACCTCGGCATCACCTGCGCGCTGGTGCCGACCACGCATCCAGGCGTGCACATCGGGCGCCGTCACTTCCCACTTAACGCGGCGTTCCAGAACGGCCCCAATTGGGGGACAGACGTCTTCATGCCGCTGGACTGGATCATCGGCGGGCCGAAAATGGCCGGCCAGGGTTGGCGCATGTTGATGGAATGCCTTGCCGCCGGCCGCTCGATCTCCTTGCCAGCCTCCAACACCGGCATGCAGAAACTCGCCGTGCGCGCCACCGGGGGCTACGCCCGTGTACGCACCCAATTCAAGCTGCCCATCGGCCGCTTCGAAGGCGTCCAGGAGCCGCTCGCGCGCATGGGCGGCAATCTCTATTTGTGCGACGCCGCCCGCGTCATGACCGCCGGCGCCATCGACCTGGGCGAGAAGCCCTCGGTGGTTTCCGCCATCGTCAAATACCACATCACCGAACGCGCGCGGCAGGTGGTGAACGACGCCATGGACATCCTCGGCGGCAAGGGCATCTGCCTCGGACCCAACAACTTCATGGGCCGCGCCTATCAGCAAATCCCTATCGGAATCACAGTGGAGGGTGCGAACATCCTGACGCGCAGCCTCATCATCTTCGGCCAGGGCGCCATCCGTTGCCATCCCTACGTGCTGAAAGAAATGCAGGCTGGCGCCGAGCCGGATGCCGCCAAGGCGTTACGCGATTTCGATGCGGCGCTGTTCGGCCACATTGGCTACACCGTTGCCAACGGCGCACGCGCTCTGGTGATGGGACTGACCGGCTCGCATTTCGTCTCGACGCCTGAAAACATCGCCCCGGAAACGCGGCGCTACTACCAGCAACTCACGCGTTTCTCGGCGGCTTTCGCCTTTATCTCCGATGTGTCATTCCTGGTGATGGGTGGCGATTTGAAGCGCAAGGAAAAACTCTCCGCGCGTCTGGGGGACATCCTCTCGCTGATGTATCTTGCCTCGACGGTGTTGAAGCGCTATGAGGCGGAAGGGCGTCAGCAAGCCGACGCGCCTCTCATGCACTGGGCCATATGGGACACCATGTTCAAGGCGCAAAATGCTTTCGAGGGCGTCATCTCCAACTACCCCAGCGCCTTCGCCTCGTTTATTCTGGCGCGCTTCATCTTCCCGCTCGGTCGTCCCTACGTCGTGCCATCGGACAAACTCGGTGGTGAAGTCGCCAAACTGTTGATCGAGCCTTCCGCCACGCGCGACCGCCTCACCGCCGGCATGTATGTACCGCGCGATGAAAACGACGCAGTGGGTGTCATCGAACTGGCGGTGGATGCGGTCATCAAGGCCGAGTCAGTGGAAGCCAAGATGCGCTCTGCGCAAAAAGCCGGGCAGATCACCGGCCAAGGTAGCGATGAGCTGGCGCAGGCTGCGCTCAAGGCGGGCGTCATTACTGCGGAAGAGCTGTCGCTGATGCGCCGCGCCACCGAATTGCGCAACGAGGTCATTCGCGTCGACGACTTCCCGCCCGATTTCAGCCACGAGCAGCAGTCTGTTGCGCGGCGCGCTGTCGCCTGAAACTGTAGTGACACCGTCTCGCCAATGCGAGAAGAGAGGTAGCACATGAGCTTTCAACCTGTCTATATTGTCGATGGCGCTCGTACGCCCTTTCTCAAGGCGCGCAATGCGCCCGGTCCGTTTTCGGCGGGGGATCTTGCCGCTGCGGCGGGGCGTGCGCTGCTGGCGCGCCAGCCGTTTGCGCCCGAGGCTTTCGACGAAGTCATCCTCGGTTGTGCCTCGCCTGCGCCGGACGAAGTGAATATCGGCCGCGTCGCCGCGTTGCGCATGGGCTGCGGTGAGAAGGTGCCGGGCTGGACGGTGATGCGCAACTGCGCCAGTGGCATGCAGGCGCTTGATTCCGCCATGGCGAATATCCAGTCCGGCCGTTCTGAGCTGGTGTTGGCGGGCGGCGTGGATGCGCTGTCGCGCGCGCCGCTGCTCTACTCAGACGTTATGGTGCGCTGGTTCGCGCAGATGAGCATGGCAAAAACCACCGGGCAAAAACTCGCCATGTTCCTCAAGCTCAAACCCGGCGCACTGTTCGCGCCGGTGATCGCCTTGCTCAAGGGGCTGACCGATCCGGTGGTGGGCTTGTCCATGGGCCAGACAGCGGAAAATCTCGCCTGGCGTTTCGGCATCACGCGCGAGGACATGGATGCGTTTTCGGTACGCAGCCATCAGCGTGTAGCCGCCGGCCAGGATGCCGGCCACTATGGCGAGGTTGTTCCCTTGCTTGGGCGCGACGGCAGCGTGTACGCGGCGGATGATGGCTTGCGGCGCGATTCTTCCATGCAAGGCCTGGCCAAGCTCAAGCCCTACTTTGATCGCAAGGTCGGCAATGTCACGCCGGGCAACAGCTCGCAGATCACCGACGGCGGCGCTTGGCTGATTCTCGCCTCCGAAGCGGCGCTGAAGCGACATGGTTTGCAACCGCTGGGAAGAATCCTCGACGTCCAATGGGCCGCGCTCGACCCCGCGCAGATGGGGCTGGGGCCGGTGCATGCCGCCACGCCCATCTTGCAACGCCACAACTTGGGGCTCAACGATCTGGATGCCTGGGAAATCAACGAGGCCTTCGCCGCTCAGGTGCTGGGTTGCCTCGCCGCCTGGAAGGACACGGCCTACTGCAAGGAACAACTCGGCTTGGATACGCCGCTGGGCGAGTTGGATCAAAACAAATTAAACGTCGATGGCGGCGCCATTGCGCTGGGACATCCGGTCGGTGCGTCCGGCGCGCGCATTGTGCTGCACCTTCTGCATGTGCTGCGCCGTGGCAAGCCCGGCGCGCGCGGCATTGCGACCATCTGCATCGGCGGCGGCCAGGGTGGCGCCATGCTGGTTGAATCTCTGTGAGGCGGGCCATGACCTACCAACACTGGAAACTCGAACGCGACATCCAAGGCTTGGCCTGGCTGCATTTCGACAAGGCCGATGCCTCCACCAACACCTTCTCCGCCGAGACGCTGGACGAACTTGCGCAAGCGCTGGATGTGCTTGATCGCGAACCACCCCAGGGCCTCGTTATCCTCTCCGACAAGCCCAACGGCTTTATCGCTGGCGCCGACATTGAAAGTTTCACCAAACTCGATACCACCGCCGCAGCGCGCGCCTTGGTGGAGCGCGGCTGGCATCTCTTCAATCGTCTCGCGGCAGTGCCTTATCCGACGCTGGCCCTGATACGTGGGCACTGCATGGGCGGCGGCCTGGAGCTGGCGCTGGCCTGCCGCTATCGCATTGCTGTTGATGACGCCGGCACACGCCTCGCGCTGCCGGAAGTCATGCTGGGCATCGTGCCGGGATGGGGCGGCATGCTACGTCTACCCGAACTCATCGGCCCCGCCGCCGCGCTGGACATGATGCTCACCGGCAAAGGCATCGACGCCAAACGCGCAAAAAAAATGGGGCTGGCCGACGACTGCGTGCCGCCGCGCGTGATGGTGAATGCGGCGCGCTTGCTGGTGACTTCCGGTCAGCCGCGCCGTCAGCCGCCGTTCCTGCAACGCCTCATGAACACCGCGCCACTCAAGGCTTATGTCGCCTCGCAGGCGCGCAAGCAAGTGGCGAAACGCGCGCGGCGCGAACACTACCCGGCGCCTTACGCGATTCTCGATATCTGGGCCAACTACGACGGCAATGCCCTGGCGGTGCCGGCGGACAAGCCGAGTTCGCTGGAGAGCATATTCAGTTCGCCGACCACCCAGAACCTGATTCGCGTTTTCTACTTGCAGGAACGCCTCAAAGGCTATGGGAAAACCGAGGGCGAGGACAACGATTTCGAACCGCGCCACCTGCACGTGGTGGGCGCCGGCGTCATGGGCGGCGACATCGCCGCCTGGGCCGCGCTGCGCGGCCTCACGGTGACGCTGCAAGACCAGACCATCGAGCGCATCGCGCCCGCCATCAAACGCGCGGCCGAGTTCTACAAGAAAAAACTCCGCGATGACAAAGCCGTGCGACTAACGCTGGACCGCCTGATCCCCGATCCCACGGGGCAGGGCGTGCGTCAGGCAGACGTAGTGATCGAGGCCATTTTCGAAAACCTCGAAGCCAAGCAAAAGCTCTTCGCCGGCATGGAGCCGCTGCTGAAGCCGGGCGCGGTACTCGCCACCAACACCTCCAGCTTGAAGCTCGAAGACATCGGCGCGGCGCTGCAACGACCTGAGCGGCTGATTGGCATCCACTTCTTCAACCCCGTGGCGATGATGCCGCTGGTGGAAGTGGTGGAAGGACGCGGCACAGATACGGAAGCGCTGAAGAAGGGGCTGGCCTTTGTACGCAAGATCGACAAGCTCGCGCTGCCCGTGAAAAGTGCGCCGGGCTTTCTGGTCAATGCGGTGCTGGCGCCGTATATGCACGAAGCCATGCGCTGCGTGGATGAAGGTATTGCGCCCGAGACGGTGGATGAAGCGGCGCTCGCGTTTGGCATGCCGCTCGGCCCCATCGAACTGGCCGACACCGTCGGCCTCGATGTCGCCGTCGCCGCCGGTAAAAGTCTGGCCGGGCCCGGCGCGCAAACACCGCGTCGCTTGCAGGAGCTTGTCGCCGCCGGCAACCTGGGGCGCAAGAGCGGACGCGGCTTTTATCAATATGTCGACGGCAAGCCGCAGAAGAACGCAGCGGGAACGGTATTGCCGGGACTGACCGAGCGCTTACTCACGCCGCTGCTGGTCGCGACGCAGCGCTGCGTGAGTGAAGGCGTGGTGGCCGATGCCGATCTGGCCGATGCCGGCGTGATCTTCGGCACCGGTTTCGCGCCTTATACCGGCGGCCCGATGAATTACCTCAAGAATCGGAGTAAGCCTTCATGACCGATCACCCTGTCACCCTGCCCGACAAGCAGCCCGCCTTGCGCGTGATGCCCATGCCGGCCGATCTCAACGCCGAAGGCGATGTCTTCGGCGGCTGGATCATGTCGCAAGTGGATATCGCCGGCGCTATCGCCGCCGGACGTCGCGCCAAAGGACGTATCGCCACCGTGGCGGTGAATTCCTTCGTCTTCAAACAGCCGGTGTATAAGGCCGATGTGGTGAGTTTTTTCGCGGACGTGGTGCGTGTCGGGCGTACTTCCATCACGGTGAATGTGGAAGTCTATGCGCAGCGTCGACCCGAGACCGAGGAAATTGCGGTGAAAGTGACCGAGGCGACGCTCACCTATGTGGCGCTCAACGCGGATGGCAGTAAGCGCGTGGTGCCGTCATTGTAATTTCTGCGCAAGAATTCCCAGCCACTCATGTAGCGCGAAGTAGCCGCGCTCCAGCCCCTGCGCGCTCGGCAACAGTTGCGTCAACCTGAAGGGGCCTGACGTGGTAAACGCCGTGGGCGCCGGAATGACTTCCAGTCCGGTGTCCGCAAAGGCCGCCAGCGCGCGCGGCATGTGAAAGGCGTGGCTCACCAGCAGGACGCGGGCGACACCGGCTGGGCGCAGGATGGCCGCGCTGTTGACGGCGTTCTCACGTGTATCCAGGGAACGGTCTTCGACCCAACGCACCGGTACGCCAAAGTCGCGCTCCAGCACATCGCGCATGGCAAGTCCTTCCGGCGCGCCGAGTTGCGGCGCGCCGCCGGTCACCAGCAGCGGCAAGCCGATTTCGCGTGCCAACCGCGCCGCATAGCGCACGCGTTCCAGCGTGATACGGCTCACTGTGTCGCCACCGTATTCGGGCGCGGCAGAATAATTGCCGCCGCCTAGCACGACGATGGCCTGGGCGTTTCCTATTTTCAGCATATCGATTGGAGGTGCGGTTTCCAGCGTACGTAGCAGCGCTTGTGCGATGAGCGGCGTGGAAATCAGCCAGAGAAAGGCGATGCCGCCCCACGCCAGCGCGCGACCGGTGCGCGGCCAGCGGCGTAATAGCAACAGACCCAGCGCAGCCAACAGCAGCGGGCCGGCCGGCGGCAAAATCAGCGCAGAGACAATTTTCTTGGCGAGGAACGCGATCATCGAAGCTCCGGCTAGGGCGGGGTACCACCAGCCACAAGCATAACCCAGCACGAATGCGGACAGCGGCGGCGCCTGCTGGCATAATCCGCCATCATCGTAGGAAGGAACCCGGACATGATGGACCTCAGTGCACTCGGTTGGCGTGAAGGCGTGATCGCTGCTGCCGCGCTGATCGGACTCTATGCCAGCTTTATTATCATTCGCTTGAGCCGCCTCTCGAGCAAGCAGCCGCCGCTACCCTGGAAGCAAGACCCCGCCGTCTTCGGCGAACAGATTTTTCGCGACGGTGTCGATGCCGAACTGGCGGAGCTGCGCGGCCAGATTGATGCCTTGAGAGGGGATGTGGAAAAACTCAAATCGGCGCGTAACGTCTCGCCGCAATACGGCGAAGCCGTGACGCTCGCGCAGCAAGGGCTGGATGTGCATACCATCGCGGAGCGCTGCGGCATTTCTATCGGCGAAGCAGAATTGGTGCGTGCGCTCAGCCAAAAGGCCGAGTAGCCAAAGAGGAGTAAAAACACCGAACCAACCCAGGGAGGCGGCATGGCAACAGAAGAGCGCGCTGAAGAACCCGATGAGTTGAAGAGAAAACTGCTGCGACGGATTGCCGTTGCCGTCGTGCTGGTTGCTGTACTCCTGGGCGGCCTGTCATTGTTTGATGCGATGATGACGCCCGAGCCGGCGAACCCGGCGAAACCCGTCCCCAAACCAACACTACCCGAGGCGCGCCCGCAAGCTGAGCCGCCTGCCGAAGCCAAGATGCCCGAAGTGCCGAACGAGCTGGTCCAGGCCGAGGCGGAGAAAACCGAAATGCCCCCGGCATTACCACCGGAGCCACCCAAGCCGGCGGCCCGGCCTGACTTGCGCAAGAGCGAAGGGCCGGACCTCAAGGCACCCGTGAAGCCTGTTCCGGCGCCTGTGCGTACCACCAAGCTTGGTCCGGCGGCTGCGCCCGCACCCGCACCCGCACCCGCACCCGCACCCGCACCCGCACCCGCACCCGTAGTGGCGCCGGTAAAAATTTCGGAGCAGACGGCCACGCCGACAACGCCGCCGCCGGCTGCCAAGCCCGCGCCAGCGGCCAGCAAACCGGCGGAGACGCCGGCCGCTGACGCGAAGCCCGTTGAGGCGCAAGCCGCCGGGACCAAGCCTGTTTCGGCGCTCGCTGTCATGCGCGGTTTCGTACTGCAAATGGGCGTGTTCACCAGCACGGCCAACGCGGAAGAGTTGCACGCGAAACTTGAGAAAGCTGGCATACCCTCGACCATCGAGTCCCATGTGCACGTCGGCCCTTTCAAGACGCGGCAGGAAGCGCTGGAAGCGCAGGCTAAATTAAAATCGCTAGGCCTGGGCGGCGGCATGTTGCTGCCGCCGCGCAAATAATCCGCCCCCGATTTCCCTTCCGAATCACGTCAGGAAAATTCATGAGCAAGAAAATCATCGCCACAGATAAAGCACCCGCCGCCATCGGCACCTATTCGCAGGCCGTGCAGGTCGGCAACACGATTTATCTGTCCGGCCAAATCGGCCTCGATCCCGTCTCCATGCAGATGGTGGAAGGTATTGACGCGCAGATCGTGCGCGTGTTCGAAAACATCAAGGCGGTGGCCGAGGCCGCCGGCAGTTCGCTGGCCGATGCCGTGAAGCTCAACGTCTATCTCACCGACCTCGGTAATTTCGCCAAGGTGAATGAAGTGATGGCGAAGTATTGCAGCCAGCCCTATCCGGCGCGCGCCGCCGTTGGCGTCGCCGCCTTGCCGCGCGGCGCGCTGGTGGAGGTCGACGGCATACTCGCGGTGGCATGAGCGCTTCGGGCCGGCGCGCTATTGTCGTCATTCCCGCGCATGCGGGAATCCAGCGTCGTGTAATCAACAACACTGGGTCCCTGCATACGCGAGGACGACTGATTCGATAATGCCACGCCGGCCAAGTGTGGCTGTGGCATCGCGCAAGCCCCCTGCGCCTTCTAAGCCTGCTGCGCCTGTTGTGCCTGTGGCGCCGAATGCGAGGCTGCCCGGCGTCACCGCAGTGACCGCCGCCAAACTCGCCAAGCTCGGCATAAGAAGCTCGGCCGATCTTGTCCTGCATCTGCCGCTGCGCTACGAAGACGAGACGCGGCTCACCGCCATCGCCGAGCTCATGCCCGGCGTGCCGGCGCAGGTTGAGGCGGAGATTGTCGATAGCAGCGTGCAATATCGCCCCCGTCGACAACTCGTGGTGCGCGTGAGCGATACCAGCGGTACGCTCGTTCTGCGCTTTCTAAACTTCTACGGCAGCCAGTTGAAGCAGCTCGCTGTGGGACGGCGCTTGCGCATTTTCGGCGAGCCGCGCGGCGGCTTTCTTGGCGACGAGATGGTGCATCCACGCTATCGCCTGGTCGAAGCAGGCGAAGCGCTGCCCGAGGCGATGACGCCGATTTACCCGACCACGGCCGGCGTGTCGCAATTGCTCTTGCGCAAAAGCATTGCCGCTGCGTTAAGCAAAGCCGATCTCGATGACACGCTGCCGGGGGCTGTGCGCAAGCGCCATCACCTGTGGTCCTACGCCGACAGCGTGCGGCTGTTGCACCATCCCACGCCTTCCGTGGCGCAGGCGGCGCTGTCGACGCGCGCGCATCCGGCCTGGCGGCGCATCAAGTTCGACGAATTGCTAAGCCAGCAACTTTCACTGCGTCGCGCCCATGATGCGCGCCGCGCCAAAACCGCACCGCCGCTCAAGGCCAGCGGCAAGTTATGCAAGCAATTGCTCGCGCAACTTTCCTTCACGCTCACCGGCGCGCAGCAACGCGCCTGGGGCGAGATCGCCGCCGACTTGGCGCAGCCGCATCCCATGCAGCGCTTGCTGCAAGGCGATGTCGGCAGCGGCAAGACGGTTGTTGCCGCGCTGGCCATGCTGCAAGCGGTGGAGAATGGTTATCAGGCCGCGCTCATGGCGCCGACGGAAATTCTTGCCGAGCAGCACTATCGCAAGCTCGCCACCTGGCTCGCACCGCTGGGCCTGGAGATCGCCTGGCTCTCCGGCAGCCTGAAGAAGCACGACAAACTTGCCACGGCCGAGGCCATCGCCAGCGGTCGCGCGCCGCTTGCCATTGGCACCCACGCACTCATCGAAGACACGGTGGATTTCTCCAGGCTGGGTGTCGCCGTCATCGACGAGCAGCATCGCTTCGGCGTGCATCAACGTCTCGCGCTGCGCGCGAAAGGAAAGAATCCGCATCAGCTCATGATGAGCGCGACGCCCATCCCACGCACGCTGGCCATGAGCTATTACGCCGATCTCGACGTGTCTACGCTGGATGAGCTGCCGCCCGGACGCCGGCCGGTGCTCACCAAGCTGGTGGCCGAAGCGCGGCGCGACGAAGTCATCGCGCGCATCCGCGCTGCCTGCGCCGCCGGTCGACAAGCCTACTGGGTTTGCCCGCTTATCGAAGAAAGTGAAGCGCTGCAACTCAAGACCGCAATGGAAACTTACGAGCGACTGCAAGCCGAGCTGCCGGATTTGCGCGTTGGCTTGGTGCATGGTCGGCTGAAGAGCGACGAGAAAGCCTTCGCCATGAGCGATTTCGTCGCCGGAAAAACCGATCTGCTCGTTGCCACGACGGTGATCGAAGTCGGCGTCGATGTCGCCAATGCCTCGCTCATGGTGATCGAGCACGCCGAGCGCTTCGGCTTGTCGCAGCTCCATCAGTTGCGCGGCCGGGTCGGGCGCGGGCCCGACGATTCGGTGTGCATCCTGATCTACGCGCATCCGGTTTCAGAGACGGCGCGCGCCCGGCTCAAAGTGATATTCGAAAACACCGACGGCTTCGAGATCGCTCGCCAAGATTTGCACCTGCGCGGCCCCGGCGAATTTCTCGGCAGCCGCCAAAGCGGCGTGCCCATGCTGCGCTACGCCGATCTCGAAGTCGATTTGGAATTGCTGGAAGCCGCCCGCGCCACCGCGGAGTTACTGCTGCGCGATCAGCCGGAAGCAGCGGACAAACACATCGAACGCTGGCTAGGCAGCCGGCGCGACTTGATGAAGGTCTAGGAGCCTGTAGGACTTAAAGGGAATCGGCCGCGAATCCATCTGGCCGATCCATATTTCGCCGTCTTCTTGGTCCATAGAACGACTATTGACCTGCGAACCCGACAAAATCTGTCCTTGCCCATTCGAATTCTCGCTTCGATTCTTTAAGTCCGACAGGCTCCTAGGGTCGCGGGCTGACGAGTTTTTCCAGTTTTACGATTAATTCGGGAACGCTTTTGCTGGCAACCGCATAGAGGCGTTCGTAATTGATGTCGCCATATTCATGGGCCAGGACGTTGCGAAATGCGATGATCGCCTGCCAGGGGATGTCGATATTGGCGAGACGCGCTTCCGTCGAAACCCTACGTGCCGCCTCGCCGATAATCTCCAACAGTCGTTCGACCGCTAGCAACCTCATTTCGTCCTGCATCAATGCAGCGTGAGACAGCCCATCCATCAAGGCGCGGATATGGGTCGCCGCATCCAGCATGTCCCACAGTTGCGCGGCGTCGCGCTCACTTTGTTTCATAGAGCACCTTGAGGTCAGGTTCAATGGTCTTGCGTCGATATGGGTTGCGCATTACGCTGGGTGGCACCAGATCGACTCTACGGTTGCCGAAGAGCGCCGAGAACTCTGTCTGGATTTCCGGCAAGTCCCACAATGAAGGCGCTTTTTCGAGATCGAATTCCACCATCAAATCCACATCGCTCTCGGGCGTCATTTCATTGCGCGCCGCCGATCCGAACAGGCTTAGTTTCTTCACGCCATACTTCTTGCATAGGGCGGCAAGCCGCGCGCGCGGTATGCGTAGCGGCGGAGAGACGAGTGGGGCGACACCAGCGGTAGGCGCGTAAGCGGCTGTTGGACTGTGCAAGGCCATGGCCACGGCGGTAGGCGCTTTACCGTAGCGCTTCGGTGCAGCGACGCTTTCCGATTTCCCCTCCAGCTTCTGTATCAATGCGGCCAATTCAAGAAAGAGCGGCGATTCCTTGTTTGCTTGGTAATGCCGTTGGTTGCCGACGGGTGAGACCGTCACCAGACCGCATGCGCTCAAGCGCGCCAGCTCGCGCTGAACCGCGCCCGAACCTGCGCCTGCGAGCGCGATTAGCTCCGTCGCGTAGTAACTGCGTGATGGCTGACCGAAAAGCAGACCGAGCACACGTTGCTGGGTGCGCGTGAATAAGGCGTTCGCCGCCCCATCTCGTTTGGCAGCCAAGCCGGCCTGCGTTACTTTGCCCCCTCGGAGGACAGCAGATTTTGATTGAGTACCCATATTGGGCATAATAATACCCAGACTGGGCATGGTCAATAAGCAAGCTTCACTGACGAGCGTGGGGAGGATATTGATTGACCGCCGAACGTCCGTTCGGTATGGTTCGCCTATGCCAGGCGACGACCACTACTTTTCCGTTCTGCAGGACTACTACGCCAAGCACCGCGTCCTGCCTTCCTATGCGGCCATCGGCAAGTTGATCGGCCTGACCTCCAAAGCCTCGGTGGCGGAAATGGTGCTGCGCCTGAAAAGCGCCGGCCTGCTGGAAAGCACACCTGACCGTCGCCTGAAGCCCGGCCGCCGTTTCTACGAGCGGCCCATCGTCGAAAGCGTGCAAGCCGGCATGCCCACCGCCGCGCCAGACACCACCGTCGAGACGGTTTCCATCGACGAATACCTCGTCCCCCATCCATCCAAGACGGTGCTCATCACCGTCAAAGGCGATTCCATGATCGACGCCGGCATTCACGCCGGCGATGTGGTGATCGTCGAACGCAAAGCCAACGCCAACGTCGGCGACATCGTTGTCGCCATCGTCGATAACGAATTCACCCTGAAATATTTGGAACGCGAACGCGGCCAGATGGTGCTGAAGCCCGCCAACAAAGCATTTCCAGTGATCCGCCCGACGGGCACGCTGGAGATTTTTGGGGTGGTGGTGGGGCAGTTTCGGAAATATTGACTAGTGCCAGGCGGTCGAACTGATTGCCGCCCCAGGAAGTGAGGGATAATATTTGTCCAATTCCATCAATATGACGCCATGAGTCGAGCCGCCATGACTGACCTACGCGAGACGCCACTCTATACCGCCACAGAAGCCGCGCATTATCTGCGCGTGCCAGTGTCGACTGTGCGCGCATGGACGTTTGGCCAAGGCCAGCACAAAGATGGGTCGAAGCGATTCAAACCGGTGATTGAATTGAGTAAGCGCCAAGGCAGGCAGTTGTCCTTCATCAACCTGGTTGAGCTCTTCGTGCTGACCGCGATTCGTCGCCGCCATGGTGTTGCCTTGCCACAGGTTCGCAAAGCGCTCGATTACCTCAAGAAGGGTTTTCCATCTGCCCACCCGCTGGCTGACCACGAGTTTCAGACCAATGGCGTCGACCTCTTCGTGGAGAAGTTCGGCGAGTACCTGAATCTTTCGCGAGACGGCCAAATCGAGATGAAGCAGTTGATCGAGGCGCGCTTGCGCTGCGTTATGCGCGACGCTGCTGGCGTACCGCTTAAGCTTTATCTCACCCCCGCCAGCGATCCGCACGCCAAGCTCGGCATAGTCTTGATTGATCCGCGCTTCGGCTTTGGACGGCCCGTGATTGAAGGCACCGGCATTCGCACGGAGGTTATTTTGGGCCGGTTTGCCGCCGGCGAGACGATGGATTCAATCGCCGAAGACTATGGCCGGTCGCGCGCCGAAATCGAAGAAGTCGTGCGCAGCCAACTGCCTTTGGCCGCGTGACGTCCAAGCCAGAAATCCGGCTGGTATTCTTCGTTGATCGTAGCCTTGGGCGCAAACACGTTGCCCAAGCTCTGCGCGAGGCCGGTGCGACGGTCGAGGTGCATGACGACCACTTCCCTCAAGACACTCCGGATGTTGATTGGCTGCTTGAAGTTGGTCGGCGCGGCTGGGTGGTGCTCTCCAAGGACGAACGCATACGTCGCAACAGCATTGAAAGATCTGCCTTGGAAACGGCACAAGTGCGAGCCTTTTTTCTCACCCAGCAAGACATCACCGGAGTGGAGATGGCTGATCTCTTCAAGCGCGCGCTTTCCGGGATGATCAAGCGGACGATATCTGAGCCGGCGCCGTTCATTTGTACGATTTCTCGTTCTGGGCAGTTTTCGCGGCTCCAGTAGCCGGTCCGTCAAGTGGGCCGGATGAGATAAAATCACCACCCCATGCCCGCCCCCACTCTCAAACAGCGCCTGGACAATTACGAACGCCTGATGCGGCTCGACAAGCCCATCGGGATTTTGTTGTTGTTGTGGCCGACGTTGTGGGGCTTGTGGGTGGCGGGTGAGGGGCGGCCTGGCGTTTTCCTGGTGTGGATATTCGTGCTGGGTACGGTGCTGATGCGCTCGGCGGGCGTGGTGATGAACGATTACGCCGACCGCCATTTCGATCCGCATGTGGAACGCACCAAGGACAGGCCCTTGGTCACCGGTTTGGTTTCCGAGAAAGAGGCGTTGCTGTTGGCGGGCGTGCTGTCGCTGTGCGCCTTTCTTTTGATCCTGCCGCTGCACAAACTGGTGTGGGCCTACGCAGTGGTCGCGCTGTTTCTAGCGGCGACTTACCCCTACACCAAACGCTTCCTTGCGGTGCCACAGGCCTACCTCGGTGTCGCTTTCGGCTTCGGTATTCCTATGGCTTTCGTGGCGCAGATTTATAGCGTGCCGCCACTGGCCTGGGCCATGTTGGCGGCGAATGTTTTTTGGGCCATCGCCTACGACACCGAGTACGCCATGGTGGATCGCGACGACGACGCCAGATTGGGCATCAAGACTTCCGCGCTGACTTTCGGTCGCTTCGATGTGCAGGCAGTCATGCTGTGTTACGCCGCTATGCTGGGCATCCTGCTGTGGCTGGGTTGGCAGTTACATCGCGGCCCGTATTATTTTGGCGCGCTGGTGATTGCGGTGGCGCTCGTCGCACACCAATACTGGCTCATCCGCGGCCGCGAACGCGATAAATGCTTCAAGGCTTTCCTCTACAACAACTGGATCGGCGCCGTGATCTTCGCCGGACTGGCTGTCGACTACGCCTACTTAGGCGGGCGTTATCTGGTGCTTGAATGACAAATCCCCGCGTCAAACCTGTGAGCGTCGCCGCGCGCGCCGCCATCACTGAACTGCTTGCTGGACAAACGCCGCGGCGCGATCTGCTGATCGAATATCTGCATCTCATACAGGATCGTTACGGCTATCTCACGACCGATCATCTCGCCGCGTTGGCCGAGGCGATGAAGCTCGCGCGCGCCGAAATCTATGAAGTCGCAACCTTCTATCACCACTTCGATATCGTACGCGATGGAGAAACGCCACCACCAGCGCTCACCGTGCGTGTCTGCGATTCCATCGCTTGCGAACTGGCCGGTGGCGACGATTTGTTGAAGAGCTTACGCGCTGCCCTGGGTGACAAAGTTCGTGTGCAGGCCGTGCCTTGCGTGGGTCGCTGCGAGAGTGCGCCTGTCGCGGTGGTGGGCTGGAATCCGATTGAGTATGCCGATTCGGCCATGGTGCAACAGGCGGTGGCGCAAGATGCAACCGAAGCACCGTTGCCGAACTACAAGGACATGGCCGCCTACCGCAGCGATGGCGGTTACAAGCTTTTCGATGATTGCGTGCAGGGGCGCCGCGATGTCGAGAGCGTCATCAGCGCGCTGGAAAACGCCGGCCTGCGCGGCCTCGGCGGTGCGGGCTTTCCCGCTGGTCGCAAGTGGCGCATCGTGCGCGGCCAGGAAGCCCCGCGTTTGATGGCGGTGAATATCGACGAAGGCGAGCCCGGCACCTTCAAGGATCGCTACTACCTGGAACGCGATCCGCATCGCTTTCTCGAAGGCATGCTCATCGCCGCCTGGGCGGTGGGCATAGACCGCATCTACGTTTATCTGCGCGACGAATACGCCGCGCTGCGTGTGGTGCTGGCACGCGAGTTGGCGGCGCTGCGGGCGGCCTATCCGTCCGCCCCGCCGATTGAACTTCGTCGCGGCGCTGGTGCTTATGTGTGCGGCGAAGAATCCGCCATGATCGAATCCATCGAAGGCAAGCGCGGGCAACCGCGTCTGCGCCCGCCCTATTTGGCGGAGGTTGGTTTGTTCGGCCGCCCCACGCTGGAACACAACATGGAGACACTCTACTGGGTGCGCGAGATCGTCGAGCGCGGTCCGGAGTGGTTTGCTGCGCAAGGCCGCAACGGCCGCCAGGGCCTGCGCTCCTTCTCGGTGAGCGGCCGTGTGGCCAAGCCGGGCGTGCATCTCGCGCCTGCCGGCATTACGCTGCGCGAACTCATCGCTGAATACTGTGGCGGCATGCTGCCGGGCCACGCGCTGTACGGCTACTTCCCCGGTGGCGCGTCGGGCGGCATTCTCCCTGCATCGCTGGCCGATGTGCCGCTGGATTTCGACACGCTCAATCATTACGGCAGCTTCATCGGCTCAGCCGCCATCATCGTGCTCTCCGACCAGGACAGCGCACGCGATGCGGCGACGAACGCCATGCGCTTCTTCGCACATGAATCCTGCGGCAAATGCACGCCATGCCGCGTCGGCACAGCGAAAGCAACAACGTTGATGGAGCAGGACGCGTGGGACGTGCCTTTGCTCCAGGAGTTGTCGCAGACCATGATGGACGCCTCCATCTGCGGCCTGGGTCAGGCCGCACCGAACCCGCTGCTCACGGTGCTGAAGTACTTCCCGCAAGAGGTGAAGCGCAAATGAATCGCGACGCCATCCATTTCAATCTAGACGGCCGCGACATCGAAGCGCTGCCAGGCGAAACCATCCTGCAAGCCGCCAAGCGCCACGGCAGCGAGATTCCGCATCTGTGTTTCAAAGAGGGCTTGCGCGCCGACGGCAACTGCCGCGCTTGCGTCGTGGAGATCGCCGGCGAGCGCGTGCTAGCGCCTTCCTGCTGCCGTGCGCCCGCCGAGGGCATGAAGGTGCAGGCTAAGAGCGAGCGCGCCGTCTCCTCGCAGAAAATGGTGTTGGAGTTGCTGCAATCCGACATGCCCGAGCAAGCCGCGCGCGACGATTCAGAACTCGATTTCTGGGCGCGGAAAATGGGTAATAACCCACCTCGCTTCGCCCGCCGCGAGCAGCCCGCCCGCGACGACAGCCATCCCGCCATGGCCGTGAGTCTCGATGCCTGCATCCAGTGCACGCGCTGCGTGCGCGCCTGCCGGGAAGTGCAGAACAATGATGTGATCGGCTATGCCGAGCGCGGCGTCATCGTCTTCGATTTCGCCGACCCTATGGGCGAGAGCACCTGCGTGGCTTGCGGCGAATGTGTCGCGGCTTGCCCGACCGGCGCATTGCTGCCGGTCGAAGCACGCACCGCCAAGCGTGCCGATACGCCCGGTAAGTATGCGCCGCGTCAAGATGCTGTCGCCGCCGCGAAAAACGCCACCGAAGTGAAATCGCTCTGCCCCTATTGCGGCGTCGGTTGCCAGGTCACTTACAACGTGGTCGATAATCGCATCGTGCGCGTCGATGGCCGCGATGGCCCCGCCAACCACAATCGCCTTTGTGTGAAAGGCCGCTTCGGTTACGACTACGCGAGCAACCCCGCCCGCCTTACCACGCCACTGATACGCCGGCCCGGCACCAAGAAATCCGTAGACAACACACTCGCCGATTTCCGTGAAGCCAGCTGGGATGAAGCGCTCGACTTCGCCGCGCAAGGCCTGCTGCGCATCATCAAGGAGCAAGGTAACGAAGCGCTGGCCGGCTTCGGTTCCGCCAAGTGCAGCAACGAAGAGGCTTATCTCTTCCAGAAGCTGGTGCGCACCGGCTTCGGCAGCAATAACGTGGATCACTGCACGCGCTTGTGCCACGCATCTTCGGTCGCGGCATTGCTCGAAGGCATAGGCTCTGGCGCGGTATCCAACCCGGTGTCGGACGTGCAATACGCCGATCTCATCATCGTCATCGGCGCGAATCCCGCAGCCAACCATCCCGTCGCGGCGACCTTCATCAAAAATGCGGCAGAGCGGGGCGCCACGCTGATCGTCATGGACCCGCGCGAAACCGAGTTGTCGCGCCACGCCACCTACAGCCTCAAGTTCCGCTCCGATTCCGACGTGGCGCTGCTCAACGCCATCGCCAACGTCATCGTCACCGAAGGGCTGACAGACGAAAAGTTCATCGCCGAGCGCACCGAGGGCTATGCCGCCTTCCGCGACAACGTGCTCGCGTGCACGCCGGAAAAAATGGCGGCGATCTGCGGCATCAACGCCGATACCATCCGCACCGTCGCGCGTCTCTACGCCAAGTCGCCCGCCGCCATGATCTTCTGGGGTATGGGCGTGTCGCAACACATCCACGGCACGGACAACGCGCGCTGCCTCATCGCACTGGCCATGATGACGGGCCAGATCGGCCGCCCTGGCACCGGCCTGCATCCACTGCGCGGCCAGAACAACGTGCAAGGCGCGTCGGATGCCGGGCTGATTCCCATGATGCTGCCCGACTATGGCCGCGTCACCAACGACAGCATCCGCCATCGCTTCGAAAAACTCTGGGGAGCTACACTCGACCCCAAGCCCGGCCTCACGGTCGTGGAGGTGATCGACGCCGCCTGCGAAGGCAAGATACGTGGCATGTACGTGATGGGTGAAAATCCCGCAATGTCCGACCCGGACCTCAACCACGCGCGCAGTGGCTTGGCCAATCTGGAACATCTCGTCGTACAGGATATTTTCCTCACCGAAACCGCCGCGCTGGCTGACGTCGTGTTGCCCGCTTCCGTCTTCGCGGAGAAGACGGGCAGCTTCACCAACACCGACCGCATCGTACAAATGGGCCGTGCTGCGCTCAAGCCGCCCGGCGATGCGCGCCAGGATTTGTGGATCGTGCAGGAGCTCGCGCGCCGCTTGGGGCTGGACTGGAATTACGCCGGCCCCGGTGCAGTCTTCGAAGAAATGCGCCAAGCTATGCCATCGATAGCCGGCATCAGTTGGGAGCGGCTATCGCAAGAAGATGCCGTGACCTATCCCTGCGAAACCGAAGCATCGCCCGGCGAGCCAGTGATTTTCCAGAACGGCTTCCCCACTGCAAACGGGCGCGGCAAATTCGTGCCGGCGCAATTCACCGCCGCCGCCGAATTGCCCGACGCCAACTATCCACTGGTACTCATCACCGGCCGCGTGCTGGAACACTGGCACACCGGCGCCATGACCCGCCGCGCCACCGTGCTCGACGCGCTGGAACCCGAAGCCCACATCGACATCCACCCCGACGACCTCGCCGCCACCGGTCGCGCGGCCGGCGACCTGCTCACGCTAGAAACCCGCCGTGGCAAAGTCACCGCCCGCGCACGAGTCGATATTGGCCTCGCACGCGGCACGGTGTTCATGCCCTTCTGCTATGTTGAAGCGGCAGCGAATTTGCTCACCAATCCGGTGCTCGATCCGGTTGGGAAGATTCCAGAGTTTAAGTACTGTGCGGCGCGGGTGGGTTGATTGTTCAAAATTCGAATCTTGTCGAAGAAACTTCTATGAAGACAAACGATCTGGCGGGCCTTACTGTCGCGACGGGGCGTCGAGTCAAGGTTTCCGAAATCCAGCGTAACCAGTAATACGGAGCATCCAGTAATACACTCGCGGTGGTCAGCGCACTGACTAGCACCAGCCTACCGCTTTGCACTACATGCTGCTCTCCGGCTTGGAGAAAAGTATCTGTCAGCTTTCCTTCCTCCGTGATCCAGACGGCGCCGTCGATGGAGGTGATTCGACATCCTCGCATCCGAAGCAAATGAAGAACTTCATTGTTGGCGAGTTGGTGTTCCTCCAAACGCTGAGGTGCAGCACGTTTTGCAAGTGACCTCATCAACATGACATTCCCTCCAGAGCCGCGATGGTGAGTGACAGCATGCGCCGGCAAGGGCTGGCTAAAACAGTCTCAATGGATGAAAATTGTGACCGACACAGTGCGCCGTGACCGGCAACTGTGCTGCTACATATTGCGCGGGACTGTATCTGCGGCTTTCATCGACTTTGAGTGATCATTCAGCATGGATGCGAAGACGCTGCTCTACGAACAACTGGCCGAAGAGATGGCGGGCTTGATCGCGTCGGGCGTGTTGCAGCCGGGGGATCGTTTGCCTTCGGTGCGACGCTTGTCCGAGCAGAGGCGACTTTCCATTTCCACTGTGCTGCAAGCGCTGCGGCGTCTTGAAGATGACGGCCAGATCGAGGCGCGGCCGCAAGCGGGCTTCTATGTGAAGCGGCGCGGCCCGCAACTTCCCGAGCCTGCGCAGACCATCGGATCGCCCGCGTCTACGCATGTGGGCGTGAATCATCTGCTGATTGAAGTGCTGCGCGCGAATGAGCGTCCTGGTGTGTTGCCATTGGGCTCGGCCTGGCCTTCTTCCGAGTTGTTGCCGGGCAAGCGGATACAGCGGATCGTCGCGTCCGTGATGCGTCGTCGCCCGCAGCTGCTTGATCGCGCCGGTTGCAGTGTGGGGAACGATGAGCAGTTCGTGCGCAAGATCGTCTACCGCTCGCTGAACTGGGGTGGCTGCATTACGCCGGAAGAGATTGTGGTGACGAACTCCTGTACCGAAGCGCTGAATCTCTGCCTGCGTGCCGTTGCCAGTCCCGGCGACACCATTGTTCTGGAATCGCCCACCTATTTCGTGCTGCTGCAAATCATCGAGAGCCTGGGCATGAAGGCGCTGGAGATTCCGACGCATCCGCGCACCGGTCTATCGGTAGAGGCGCTCGAATTGGCGACACGCAACGGACAAGTGCAAGCCTGCTTGCTCATTCCCAACGCCAACAATCCCCTCGGTTGCATCATGCCCGAGGAGAACAAACGTCGCGTGGCGGCTTTGCTCGCCGAGCGGGGTGTGCCGTTGATCGAGGATGATATCTACGGCGAATTGCATTTCGAGGGCGAGCGGCCGTGGCCAATCAAGGCCTACGACTCGACTGGCAACGTGATGCTGTGCTCTTCGTTTTCCAAAACGGCGAGCCCGGTATTGCGTGGTGGTTTTGTCGCAGCCGGGCGCTACCAGCCTAAGATTACCTTGCTCAAAACCTTGGCGAGCGGCATGACCAGTCTAGTGCCGCAGGCGGCGCTCGCCGAATTCATCAATGTCGGTGGCTACGATCACCATGTGCGTAAACTGCGGCGTGCGTTTGCTCAGCAGGTCGCCACCATGTCTGATGCGGTGACGGAATACTTTCCGGACGGCTGTTTGCTCTCACGTCCGCAGGGCGGATTTGTATTGTGGGTGGAGTTGCCGGAGCAGGTCGACACCTTGGCTTTGCATAGTCTTGCAATCGCGGAGGGCATTGCCTTCATGCCGGGCCAACTCTTTTCCGCGTCGGGCCGCTACAAGAATTGCCTGCGCCTGAACTGTGGTAATCCCTGGAGCAAAGAGATCGAGAACGGTGTTCGGCGGTTGGGCGAATTGGCTCGGAGGATGGCAGAGCATCCGGCCGGTGCGGCCGATTATTGAGGATTATGTAAGTTCGTCTCGCTACTAAACCGTTCACCCTGAGCTTGTCGAAGGGCTTCGACTGGCTCAGCCAGAACGGTGTTTGTCATGAATTTCGGAAACATCAATAGGCAACTGGCGCATCACGTTTCGCTTCGACGGCGAGGATGTGATCGTCGTGAACTTGGAGAATTATCACTGATGGCCAAATCGCTACGAGACCCGAAGCGTCGCCCCACTCACCCTGGCGCCATCTTGCGTGAGGACGTGCTGCCTAGCCTGTACATGACGCAGAAGGAATTTGCCGATCAGCTTGGGGTGTCGCGATTGACTGTGTCGGAACTCATCCATGAGAAGCGCCCGGTGACGCCCGATATGGCGATGCGCTTGGGCAGGCTCTTGGGTAATGGCCCGGAGGTGTGGCTGCGCATGCAGCAGGCGCTGGACCTGTGGCAACTCGAGCAACGCGGTGGCTACGAGCACATCAAAACCTTGCAGGCTGCATAACCAACGGCCCTTGCCAGCTTTCAGCCGGAGCCAAACAAAACGGCCAGCTTTCGCTGGCCGTTTGTTTTAGCGCTAAGGCGATCTAACGTCCTCTTGCGCCACTGCGTTGGCTGCCCGCATTGCCGCGCGTAGCGGGCGGTTTGCCGCTGCGGGGTTTGGGGCCTTGGGACGCGCCGCCGCGATTGCCGCTGCGTTGTCCGCCTTGCGGCCGCTGTCCGCGGCTTTGGCCGCTTCGGCCGTTGATAATGGGCTCGGCACGGATTTTGGGGTCGGGCTCGAAACCCGGCAACACCGTCACTTTGATTTCCAACTTTTGCAAGCGCTCGATATCACGTAACAGGTCCAGCTCATCCACGCATACCAGCGAGACGGCTTCGCCGCTGGAACCGGCGCGGCCGGTGCGGCCGATGCGGTGCACATAATCTTCCGCCACGTTGGGCAATTCGAAGTTCACGACATGCGGCAACTGGTCGATGTCGAGACCGCGCGCGGCGATGTCGGTGGCGACCAGCACGTTGAGCTTGAGACTCTTGAAGTCGGCCAGCGCGCGGGTGCGTGCGCCTTGGCTCTTGTTGCCGTGGATCGCCGCAGACGTGATGCCGTCGGCGTTGAGCTTTTCGGACAGCGCATTAGCGCCATGCTTGGTGCGCGTGAAGACGAGCACCTGATGCCATTGGCCGTCGCTGATCAGCTTGGTGAGGAGTTCGCGCTTGCGCCCCTTATCGACGCGATAGATGCGCTGGTCGATGAGCTCCACCGTGGAATTGCGGCGCGCCACTTCGATCAACTTGGGGGTGCGCAGCAGGCCATGAGCCAGCGCGCGGATCTCGTCGGAGAAGGTGGCGGAGAACAGCAGGGTCTGCTTTTGCTTGGGTACCAGCGCGAGCACTTTCTTGATGTCGTTGATGAAGCCCATGTCCAGCATGCGGTCGGCTTCGTCGAGGACGAGGATTTCGACGCCGGAGAGATCGGCATTGCGCTGGTTGATGTGGTCGAGCAAGCGCCCCGGTGTCGCCACCAGCACATCAACGCCGGCCTTGAGCGCTTTGATCTGCGGCACCATACCGACGCCGCCGTAGATCGCCACCGACTTGATGGCGAGATGCTTGCCGTAAGTGCGCACGCTTTCTTCCACCTGGGCGGCCAGTTCGCGCGTGGGTGTGAGCACGAGCACGCGCGGCTTGACGCGGCCGGTGGCTGGGCGGGTGCTGAGTAGTTGCAATATGGGTAGGGTGAATCCGGCGGTTTTGCCGGTGCCAGTTTGCGCGGCGGCCATTAAATCGTGGCCCGCCAAAACAGCGGGAATGGCACCAGCTTGGATCGGGGTGGGCTCGGTATAGCCCTGGTCCGCAACGGCGCGCAGCAGTTCAGCCCGGAGGCCGAGTTCGGTAAAGCTCATGGAATAAATCCTGGATCGGCCTCGCTCGCAGGGAGCGACCAGTCTAGGCAGAATCTCTAAGGGGGAGTAAGAGCGCGAATCGAGAGGAATGTCGAGAAGCGAGCGTCATCAAGCAGACTGATGGGAGCGACAACGCGGCGCGCAGTTTAACACTGCGCGCAGTTTGGCGCCGGGGTATTTAATGGGGCTGTGGTGCTGGAGCGCCGCGCAATAAGCCTTCCGTCGATAAATCCTCGTCGAGCAGCGGCCAGTGTATGCCATAGCCCGCCCCACAAATTTCCCAGCGGGCGAGTTGTTCCGGAGTGGCGTTAAACAACCGCGGGTACCATGCCAACGGCACGGCGATGGTGCGGCCATCCATCAGGTCGACAGACAAGCTGTCTTCGCCTACCCGCACATCCTTTACGCGCTCATCGGCGCTGATCGCCAAAATACCCATGCCATATCTCCAAAAAATCTGCTTGCCGTTCGATCATGATACGTTGAATTTCACGCAACTCCTTGGCTGAAAATCCCGCATTGCGTGCCAGGCTCACTGGGTTCAGCCAGAACTTTGTCAAGCTAGTGAGCCGGATGAAAGCCACCCCGCTTCCGCTCTTGCAGGGTTATGGGCTCTATAATCCCGCTGTCTTGAACTGTGCCTGCCCTCATGAAATACCACGATCTGCGTGACTTCATTGCGCAACTCGAAAGCCTCGGCGAACTGAAACGCATCGCCGTCGAAGTCGATCCCTATCTGGAAATGACGGAGATCTGCGATCGCGTGCTGCGCGCAGGCGGGCCGGCGCTGTTGTTCGAGAACCCCAAGGGCCACCGCATGCCGGTGCTCGCCAACCTGTTCGGCACGGCGCGCCGCGTGGCGTTGGGCGTGAATGTGGTGGAAGGCGATGCTTCACTGGCCTCGCTGCGCGAAGTCGGCAAGCTGCTCGCTTATCTCAAGGAGCCCGAACCACCCAAAGGCTGGAAAGACGCCTGGGACAAACTGCCGCTGTTGAAGCAAGTGCTCAACATGCAGCCCAAGGTTGTTTCGTCCGCACCCTGTCAGGAGGTCGTGATCGAGGGTGACGACGTTGACCTCGGTGCGTTGCCCATACAAACCTGCTGGCCGCATGACGCCGCGCCGCTCATCACCTGGGGCCTGACGGTGACGCGTGGCACGACCAAGCCGCGCCAGAATCTCGGCATCTATCGTCAGCAATTACTGGCGCGTAACAAGCTCATCATGCGTTGGCTGGCGCATCGGGGCGGCGCGCTGGATTACCGCGAGCATTGCGCGCGTCATCCCGATGAGCCCTTTCATGTCGCGCTGGCCCTAGGCGCCGATCCGGCCACCACGCTGGCGGCGGTGACGCCGGTGCCGGACGCGCTCTCCGAATACCAATTCGCTGGTCTGCTGCGCGGCGCGAAGACCGAAGTGGTGAAGTGCATCGGTTCCGATTTGCAGGTGCCGGCCTCCGCCGAGATCGTGCTGGAAGGTGTTATTCATCCGGGAGAGGTGGCGCTTGAAGGCCCCTACGGCGACCACACCGGTTATTACAACGAGCAGGCGAGCTTTCCTGTCTTTACCGTCGAGCGAATCACCATGCGGCGCGAGGCGATTTATCACAGCACCTACACCGGCAAGCCGCCGGACGAACCGGCCATGCTGGGCCTGGCGTTGAACGAAGTTTTCGTGCCGCTCTTGCAAAAACAGTTTCCGGAGATCGTGGATTTTTACTTGCCGCCCGAAGGCTGCTCCTATCGGATGGCGGTGGTGAGCATCCGCAAGGAATACCCCGGCCACGCCAAGCGCGTGATGTTCGGCATCTGGAGTTTTCTGCGGCAGTTTATGTACACAAAATTCATCATCGTCACCGACGACGACGTGAATGTGCGTGATTGGAAGGAAGTCATCTGGGCACTCACCACGCGCGTCGATGCCGCGCGCGATACCCTGATCGCAGAGAACACGCCCATCGATTACCTCGATTTTGCCTCGCCTGTCTCCGGCCTCGGCAGCAAAATGGGCATCGATGCGACCAACAAATGGTTCGGCGAAACCAACCGCGAGTGGGGCCGGCCTATTGTCATGGATGAGGCCGTGAAGCGACGCGTGGATGCGCTGTGGAATGAGTTGGGGCTGTGAACTAGCGCATGCGTTCCAATCCGGTCCGTGCCGCTTTGATCCTCCTGATCGTGGCGGGCGCTGCTGCGGTCTGGATACTCGCCAAAGGCAAACTGACGGTAGCACAAGCTCGCATGCTCGCATCGGGCTACTGCCTGTTGATGACGGTGTGCGGATTCTTCATATGGCAACACGCCTTTCGACGCTACCGCGATATTGCCAATGCACCAACCAGTCGCATCGGGACTGCCGCGCAAGGTTACGTTGAAATTCACGGAACGGCATCCGCCGCCGAAGAAACGCGACCTGTGACGGGTATCAGCCAGGCGCCGTGCTTGTGGTACCGCTACGAAATCGCTCAACGTGGCAGCTTCAATTCGCGGTCTCTAACACCGTTCAGTTTTGTCTATACCCCCGTGGAAACCCGCGTCAGCGAAACACACTTTGCGGTGCGTGATGCAACGGGTGCCGCCGTCATCTTTCCGCATGGCTCTGAAGTGATCTGCGCCCATAAGGAAATCTGGTACTCCGACACGACGCGCTACACGGAAGAGCGCATCGTTGAGGGCGACCCCCTCTACGTACTCGGACATTTCACCACCAGCCATCGCCAGTTCAATGTTCAGCTTGCGCTGCACTGTCGACTCGAAGAATGGCAGCGCAACCGCTCCGAAGTGCTGCGCCGCTTCGATGCGAATAAAAATGGCGTGATCGACTACGAGGAAATGGAAGCCATGAAGCGCGCGGCTGAGGCGGAGGTGGAGGCCCAGCGGCTAGCCGAGCGCGAGGGCGAAGAGGTGCATATGTTGATCCAGCCGGAAGGCGGGCAGGCCTTTCTGCTTTCCACCAAGCCGGAAACTGATCTACAAGGGCACTACTTTTTCTGGCACGTTGTTGGCCTTGTTTTCTTCTTCACGGGCCTGGCGGGATTTGGCGTTTGGGCGCTCAAAGACTTGATGCGCGTTTTGCCACACTGATCCGCTTGCGTAGGATGGGTGGAGACGCATCGCGTTGTAACCCATCATCGGTGGTCTGAAATGATGGGTTACGGTGCAAACGGCGCACCTCCACCCATCCTACGAAGGTCGCTCAGCAGACGCGCTCGTAGACACACTGCAACAGCGCATCCTGCGCCGCCTGGCTTGCGGCGGAGTGAGGGTGGTTCACCAGAAACACCACGATCTGTCGCTTTCCATTCTTGTCCAGCACATAGCCGGCGATGGCGCGGGCACCTTCAAGGGAGCCGGTCTTGATGTGGGCGTGGCCGGCGATGCCGTTGGCGGTGAGGCGCTTTTGCATGGTGCCGTCGATAGCGACAAGCGGCAGTGAGGCAATGAACTCGGGCATGAGTGGGCTGCGCCAGGCGGCGAGCAGTAGCTTGCCCAGGCTGTCGGCGCTGATGCGGGCGTTGCGTGAGAGGCCGGCGCCATTGTCGATGACCAGCTCGGGCATGGTGAGCCCCTTGCGCACCAGCCAGTCGCGAATCGCCGCGTCGGCATCTTGTTCGCGCGCGGGGCGCTTGCTTGCGTCTGCGCCCAGCGTGAGATACACCTGACGCGCCATGACATTGTTGCTGTATTTGTTGATGTCGCGTACCACTTCGGTGAGTGCGGGCGATTCCATGACTGCCATGCGTTGTGCGTCAGTCGGCAGTGTCGCTACTCGCATCCCACCCGTCAGTTTGCCGCCGGATTCTTCCCACAGCCGGCGGAAGACACCGTACGCAAATTGCGGATGCGTCAGCAGGCTCAGATGCGTGATCTTCTCGCGGCAGTCGGCGGGATAGTTGCCGGTGAGTATCACCCGCCAGCCTGTTGCGCTGGTCGTCACGTCTGTCCGCAGCGCTTCCTTCCAGCCGTTGCACGGCGCGGTCGTGAGCGTCAGGAGGTTGATGATGTCCACCTGCGCTGGCAGTGGATCGGCGATGACTTGCACCGATAGTGAATCGGGCTGTGGAATGAACTGTAAGCGCGTCGCTTTGAAATTCACCAGCAGCGCATCTGGGCCGACGTTGTAAGCGCGCAGCGGCTCGTTGTCGAAGCGCGCGGGATCGTAATCAACGGCCTCAAAAAAACTGTGGTCCAGCACCAGGTCGCCGCGGATTTCGCGCAGGCCACGCGCGCGCAGTTGCCGCAGCAGTAGCCAGAAATTTTCGAGATTAAGCTTGGGGTCGCCGTAGCCCTTGAGGATGAGGTCGCCCTCCAGAAAACCGTCCTTAAGCGTGCCGTGCGTGTAAGCCTCGGTCTTCCAAGTGTAGGCGGGGCCTAGCAGTTCCAGCGCGGCATAGGTGGTGAGGAGCTTCATCACCGACGCGGGGTTCATGGGCTGGCCGACGTTCACCGCAAGTCGGGCTTGCCTTGTATCTACTTCCTGCACCAGCATGCTGACTGCGCTCTGCGGCACCCCAGCATTCTTGAGTGCCTGCGCCACTGGCGTCGGTAGGCGTTCCGCTGCGTGCGCGCCAGTGGCGAGGTAGCAGACAGCAAAGCCAAGCAGGCAGATTGCTCGCCATACGAAGTTCAAGGAGTGCTTCCTATCTGGGTTTCACGCTTTATGACAACCACCACCGTTCCATTCGCCCTGAAGCCTGTCGATGGGCTTTAGTGTGACGGCAGGCTTCGACAGGCTCAGCCCGAACGGTTTCGGTAATGATTTGTGGAATGCACGATAGCAATTGTAGTCTCGAATCACTGGGCTTATGAACGATACGCAGCCTCTCGGCTTCGAGTATATTTCGCAGGCTGAATTTATGGAGAAGCACATGACGCAAAAAATCGCCGTCGTCACCGGCAGCTACAAAGGTTTGGGCCTCGAAATCGCCCGTCAATTGGCGCAGCGCGGCCTGCAGGTTATTGTTACCGCCCGCAAGGTGGAAGCCGCGCAGCAAGCTGCGGTCACGCTGGCGGGCAGCGGTTTGTCGGTGGAAGCACCGCCTGCAGCGCTTGATGTCGCCGACAGCGCCAGCGTCGCCGCCTTCGCCGCGTGGGTAACAGAGCGCCATGGCCGCGTGGATGTGTTGGTCAATAATGCCGGCGTCAACCCCAAACTTGCAGCAGAGGAACAGAGCGTACTCACTGCTTTGCCGGAAGTCTTTTTGAAAACCGTAGACACCAACGCAGTGGGCGCGCTACGCATGGCGCAGGCCTTGGTGCCGCTCATGCGCAAGAACGGCTACGGACGCATTGTGAACGTCTCGACGGAGATGGCGGCGCTCTCAAGTATTGCGGGTGATCATTATCCGATCGCGCCTTCCTACCGCGCTTCCAAGGTGGCATTGAACATGGTTTCGCAACTGCTTGCCAAGGAACTCGCCGGCAGCAATATTCTTGTGAACAGCTATTCCCCCGGCTGGACCAAGACCGACATGGGCGGCCCCCACGCGCCCTATACGGCAGAAGAAGCCGCGCAAACCGCTGTGTTCCTCGCCACGCTGCCGGATGGCGGCACTACCGGCGGCTTCTACGCCGAAATGCGCAAGCTCGGCGGGCCGGTGGTGGTGGCTTGGTAGGGGGACTTGTTGCGGCTACGTGAGCAAGTGAGCCAATAAATGTTATGGGCGCTCGACTTCGAACGCCGCACCCGTGAGGAAAAATCCGCCACCGGCCAGGTAGTGGATAGTGCGTTGTACGTCGTCGGGAAAGTGCCAGCGATTGTTGGAATACGCCGCTGGATCCGCCCACGCGGCGACGACCTCGGCGATGAAAAGGTCGTAGCGCTGTTGATAGTCTGGCTCGTCGATCACGCGGCATTCCAGCCAGCCGAGGCAACCCTCGATAAGCGGCGCACCGATACGCTCGGCGGCGAAAGTCGCAAAATTCAACTCGGCGAACTTGTCGTTCTCCTGCCCGGAGTGTGACCCGGCCGCCAGTGTCGCCTGCGCCAGGGCGCGCGTCGGTAAATTGATAGCGAATTCGCCCGACGCCTCGATCAACTCGCGTGTGTAGGTGCGCTTGTCCAGCACCACCAGTATTTTGGGCGGATCGAAATCAATGGGCATCACCCACGAGGCCGCCATGACATTGCGCCGACCGTCGTGGGCGCTGCTAATCAGCGTGACTGGCCCATGATTGAGCAGGCGGTAGCACTTGGCCAGGTCGACAGCTTGTCTGTTTTGCATGGGCGGAATGCTTTCTTGGCAGGAACGGTGGCGTATTGCCGGGCGCAAGGATAGCCTGAAAATACGCTCCGGGTCGCAGAGCGGTGGGTATCTGGGCGGGGGTGAGAAAGGCGGCGCCAATCAACTCATTTTCCGCTTAGCCTCTTGAAATCCAGGGCGTTAGCCCTTATTATTAGCACTCGTTAGCAATGAGTGCTAATGGCAATTCATCGCATTTTCTCTTCGGGCAGCCGCCCGAAACCATCAGATCATTCAGTAGAGAAGGAGATAACTCTATGAAAATTCGTCCTTTGCACGACCGTGTCATCGTCAAGCGCCTGGAAGAGGAGCGTAAGACCGCTTCCGGCATCGTCATCCCCGATACCGCCGCCGAAAAGCCCGATCAGGGTGAAATCGTCGCCGTGGGCAAGGGCAAAGTCGGCGACGACGGCAAGGTCCGTCCGCTCGACGTCAAGGTCGGCGACCGCGTCTTGTTCGGCAAGTATTCCGGCCAGACCGTCAAGGTTGACGGCGAGGAACTACTCGTCATGCGCGAAGAAGACATCATGGGCGTCGTCGAGGCTTAATCAAGCACGCGCCACTGCCTAATCACGAATATTGAGGAGAAGAAACAATGCCTGCTAAAGAGGTTAAATTTGGTGATGCCGCCCGCCAACGCATGGTGGAAGGCATCAATATCCTGGCCGACGCCGTCAAGGTCACGCTGGGCCCGAAAGGCCGTAACGTCGTGCTGGAGCGCTCCTTCGGCGCCCCGACGGTGACCAAGGACGGCGTCTCTGTCGCCAAGGAAATCGAACTCAAAGACAAGTTCCAGAACATGGGCGCGCAAATGGTGAAAGAAGTCGCTTCCAAGACTTCCGACGTCGCCGGTGACGGCACCACCACCGCTACCGTGCTGGCCCAGTCCATCGTCCGCGAAGGCATGAAGTACGTGGCTGCCGGCATGAACCCGATGGATCTGAAGCGCGGTATCGACAAAGCTGTCGAAGCCACCATCGAAGAGTTGAAGAAGCTCTCCAAGCCCTGCTCGACCAACAAGGAAATCGCCCAGGTCGGCTCGATCTCCGCCAATGCTGATGCTTCGATAGGCGACATCATTGCCGAAGCGATGGGCAAGGTCGGCAAGGAAGGCGTCATCACCGTTGAAGATGGCAAGTCGCTGAAGAACGAACTCGATGTCGTCGAAGGCATGCAGTTCGACCGCGGCTATCTGTCGCCCTACTTCATCAACAATCCAGACAAGCAGAGCACCATCCTGGAAAACCCCTTCGTGTTGCTCTTCGACAAGAAGATATCCAACATCCGCGACCTGCTGCCCATTCTGGAACAAGTTGCCAAGGCTGGCCGTCCGCTCTTGATCGTGGCAGAAGATGTCGAAGGCGAAGCGCTTGCCACTCTGGTGGTCAACAACATCCGTGGCATCCTCAAGACCTGTGCCGTTAAGGCGCCGGGCTTTGGTGATCGTCGCAAGGCCATGCTGGAAGACATCGCTGTCCTGACGGGCGGCGCGGTCATCGCCGAAGAAATCGGCCTGACGCTGGAAAAAGCCACCCTGCAAGATCTCGGGCAAGCCACACGCATCGAGATCGGCAAGGAAAACACCACCATCATCGACGGCGCCGGTGAAGCCGGTCTGATCGAAGCCCGCGTCAAGCAAATCCGCGTGCAAATCGACGAAGCCACCAGCGACTACGACAAAGAGAAACTGCAAGAGCGCGTGGCCAAGCTGGCCGGCGGCGTTGCAGTGATCAAGGTCGGTGCCGCAACCGAAATGGAAATGAAAGAGAAGAAGGCCCGCGTTGAAGACGCACTGCACGCCACGCGTGCGGCCGTCGAAGAAGGCATCGTCGCCGGTGGCGGCGTGGCCCTGTTGCGCGCCCGTGTCAGCGTCAAGGTGACCGGTGACAACCACGACCAGGACGCCGGCATCAAGATCGTCATGCGCGCCCTGGAGCAACCGATGCGCGAAATCGCCGCCAACGCTGGCGATGAGCCTTCGGTGGTGGTGAACAAGGTGTTGGAAGGCAAGGGCAACTTTGGCTACAACGCCGCTACCGGTGAGTACGGTGACATGGTGGCGATGGGCGTGCTGGACCCAACCAAGGTCACGCGCACCGCGCTGCAAAACGCCGCCTCCGTGGCTGGCCTGATGCTCACGACCGACTGCATGGTCGCCGAACTCGTCGAAGATAAGGCGGGCGGTGGCGGCATGGGCGGCATGGGCGGTATGGACATGGGCGGTATGGGTGGCATGGGCATGTAATGCCATTCCGCTGATGCGATCCGCCCCGCGCAAGCGGGGTTGCGTCACCAGGCAAGTCAAGAGCCCCGCTTCGGCGGGGCTCTTTGCTTTTGCGCAATCCGTGTGCCGAAGTGTGCGTGCTAAACTCGCAGAACGCCGTTAGCACGGGTATCACATGCGCATTTTGTTAGCGGAAGACGACCGCATCATCGCCGACGGCTTGATACGCAGCTTGCGCAAGACGGGCTACGCGGTCGACCACGTTGACAATGGCGCCGATGCCGACGCGGCCGTACTGTCCCAGCAATTCGATTTACTCATCCTCGATCTCGGTTTGCCCAAGCTGCATGGCATCGAAGTGCTGAAGCGGCTGCGCGCGCGCAAGTCGCCATTGCCGGTGCTGATTCTCACCGCGCAGGATGGTGTCGAAGAGCGTGTGCGCGGGCTGGACGCCGGCGCCGACGATTACCTCACCAAGCCCTTCGCCCTGCCCGAACTCGAAGCGCGGGTGCGCGCGCTCACCCGGCGCGGCACCGGCAACCCGACGCGCATCGAATTCGGTGCGCTCACCTACGATCAAGCCGACCATAGGGTGAAGATTGGCGCTCAGGTTATCGATCTCTCTGCGCGCGAACTGGCCTTGCTGGAGGTGCTGCTGTTGCGCGCCGGTCGTCTTGTCGGCAAGGAGCAATTGGTCGATCACTTGTGTAGCTGGGGTGAGGAAGTCAGCACCAACGCCATCGAAGTCTATGTGCATCGTCTGCGCAAAAAAATCGAAGCAAGCGGCGTGAAAATCACCACGGTGCGCGGACTGGGCTACTGTCTAGAAAAGCCCCATGCGACAAGGTAAATCGAAGCGGCTGGAGGAACGCACCGAGTTCAATTCTTTGTTCGGGGAAATTCTCGACTGGATGCTGGTGCCGTTCTTGCTGATCTGGCCGATCAGTATTGCCCTCATTCACAGTGTCGCTAACGACATCGCCGATCAGCCCTACGATCAGGCGCTGGCCGAGAACGTCCGCGTTTTATCCCACCTTGTGCGCATGGAGGGCAACGTGGTGAGGGTGAATTTCCCCATGCCGGCTCATGAAGTTTTGCGCGCCGATGAAGAGGACACCGTCTATTTCCAAGTGCTGGGCCTCAATGGCGAATTGGTATCGGGTGATCGCGATATGCCCGGAATAGCCATGTCCGAGGACGTACCGTCCGAGCAGGTGTTTTTCCGCGACGCCAAGATTGGCGGCGCGGATGTTCGCGTGGCCTATTTGTTTGTGCGGCTTGGCAGCCACCCGCAACGCGTCACCATCCAGGTCGCAGAAACACGCAACAAGCGCAGTGCGCTGGGTAGCCGCATTATTTCCGGCGTGACGCTGCCACAGTTCGCCATCATTCCGCTTGCGGCGATCCTGGTGTGGATCGGACTTTCGCGCGGCATCGAGCCGCTCAACCGTTTGCAGCGACTGATACGCCGACGCCGACCGAGCGATCTCTCGCCCATAGGCAGCAAAGGCATACCCGAGGAAGTCAGTCCGCTGATCTTCGCCTTCAACGACATGATGGCGCGGCTGGAGCAGAATCTTCAGGCACAACAACGTTTCATCGCCGACGCTGCGCATCAAATGCGTACGCCGATCACCGGGCTCAAGATGCAAACCGATCTCGCCCTGGTGGAAACCGACCCCGAGCAATTGCGACAAAGCCTGCGCCAGATCGCCGCCAGCGCCGACCGCGCCGCCCATCTTATCAATCAGTTGCTGGCCTTAGCGCGCGCCGACTCCAGCCATCAGAAAATCCACGCTTTTGAACGCATCGATATCGAATCGCTGTTGCGCGACGCCACGCGCGAGTGGGTGCCCCGCGCTCTCGAAAAAAATATCGACCTCGGCTTCGAAGGCAGTGGCTGGCCGCTTTACATCGACGGCAACCCGTTGCTCTTGCACGAGATGATCATCAACCTGATCGACAACGCCATCAAATACACACCGCGTGGCGGCAAGGTCACCACCCGGGCGCGTGCCGCGGAGTTTGCGGTACTCGAAGTCGAAGACGATGGCATAGGCATCGGCGAAACTGATCGCGAACTGGTCTTCGAGCGTTTTTATCGCGTACTCGGAACCGAGGCCGTGGGCAGCGGGCTGGGGCTGGCCATCGTGCGCGAGATCGCCGACCTGCATGGCGCCAGCGTGCAGATCAAAGCCAACTCCGCAGGCTGTGGCACCCTAATGCAAATCGTTCTCCCGCGCAGCGGCCAGCACGTCGGCGCGCTGCCGGGGTAGGGAGCGCCGCTGCGGGAGCAACTGGTTTCCCTATTTTTACGACGGCCACCGCCGCACATGAAGGCCTCAAAAAGATCCTGTCTGCCTGTAAGCGCCGGGTAAGGATGGGTAAGTAGCTTTCCGGACTGTCAGGACTTCCTGTGGAGGCATCATGGCGGAAACAAACATGAATTGGGCGGCGATTGACGCCGATCCGCGATTTCAGGATTTGCATCGCCGTAAGGTGCGTTTTCTTTTCGGGCTAATGTTGTTCTCCATTGCCTATTACTTCCTATTGCCCGTCGGGGCTGCGTACTTCCAGGATTTATTCAAAGTGAAAGTGTGGGGGCCGGTGAATGTCGGGCTGCTCTTCGCGCTTTCCGAATTCATCGTTGCCTGGGGCATCGCTTTCTTCTACTCGCATCACGCCAACAAAGTGTTCGACGAGATGGCGAAAGAACTTATCCGCGATGCCGAGCGGATCGGGAGGTAAATCATGAATACTCCACGCAACAAGATGCTGCTCGCTTTGTTCGCGGTGGTCATGCCGCTGCTGACTATGCCGGCGCTGGCGCAACAGGCCGGTGCGGTGGCCGACAAATGGAAATGGCTGACCTTCACGGTCTTTGCCGTCATCATCGGCTTAACGATGTTCGTCACCTACATTGCCGCCAAGCGCGTTAAAACGGCTGCGGATTTCTACACTGCGGGCGGCGGTGTGTCGGGCCTGCAAAACGGCTGGGCTATCGCCGGAGACTATCTGTCGGCGGCGTCCTTCCTCGGCATCGCCGGTTTGATTTCGCAATACGGCTACGATGGCTTCATGTATTCCGTGGGCTGGCTGGTGGCTTACATCACGGTGCTGCTGGTCATCGCCGAGCCCTGCCGCAACATCGGCAAGTACACGCTCTCCGATATTCTGGCCTATCGCAACGATCCGAAGAAGGTGCGCATTGTCGGCGCGCTGTCCACCGTCACGGTGTCCACTTTCTACCTGACTGCGCAGATGGTCGGTGGCGGCGTGCTGGTGAAGACGCTGATCGGCATCGACTATGAGGTGTCCGTCATCGTCGTCGGCATTCTCATGCTCGGCTACGTGCTCTTCGGCGGCATGGTGGCAACCACCTGGGTGCAGATCATCAAGGCTGTGCTGCTGGTGACCGCCTCGATCCTGCTCGTCATGTTCGTGTGGGCGCCCTATGGCTTCAGCCTCCCTGCCTTTCTTCAAGACGTGGTGGGTGATTCCAAAGTACAAGCGCGTGTCGCTTCGCTGTTGGGCGATGCGGCAAAGAATATGTCGCCGGAAGAGCTCGGGCAGCGCTTCCTTGAACCTGGCCTGTATTTCAAAGCGCCCATAGACCAGATTTCCCTGGGCATGGCGCTGGTGTTTGGCACTGCCGGCCTGCCGCATATCCTGATGCGCTTCTTCACTGTGCCGACAGCTCAGGACGCGCGCAAATCGGTCATTTGGGCTATGGGCATCATCGGCGGCTTTTATGTGCTGACGCTGTTCCTGGGCCTGGGCGCCGCCATCAAGGTCGGCCCCGCCAACATCTCGGCGGTGGATGCCGGCGGCAACATGGCCGGGCCGCTGCTTGCGCAATACGTCGGCGGCGGTGCGGATTCCTTCCTCGGCAACTTATTCCTCGCCTTTGTCGCGGCGGTGGCTTTTGCCACCATAGTTGCGGTGGTAGCGGGTCTGGTGCTGGCGGCGGCCTCCGCCATGGCGCATGACATTTACGTCGGCGTCATTCGCGAAGGTCACGTCAGTGCGGAAGAGCAGATACGCGCTGCACGCATCGCGACGGTCATCGTCGGCGCCATGGCCATTACTATTGGCATTGCCGCCAAGGGGCAGAACGTCGCGCATCTGGTCGCGCTGGCCTTCGCCGTGGCCGCTTCGGCCAACTTCCCCTGCGTGCTGCTTACGCTTTATTGGAAGAAGTGCAATACCGGCGGCATCGTAGCGGGCATGGTGATCGGCACGCTCGCCGCCATCGGCCTAGTGCTGGTTTCGCCCAACATGACCTACCCCAAAGCCGTCAAAGCCGCCGCGCAGAAAGTGGTCGATGGCGAAGCGGCCAAGCGTGCGGCATTCGAATCCAATCTTGCCGCGAGCGACGCCGCCGTGAAAGCCAAAGCGGAAAAGGACAAGGCTGCGCTCGACAAGGCTGTCGCCAAGGCCAAGGGCGATCTGGATAAATTCAAGAACGATGAAACGTCATTGGTGGGCCTGGAAAAGCCGCTGTTCGCGCTGAAGAACCCCGGCCTCATTTCCATCCCGCTAGGTTTTCTCGCGGTAATAATCGGTTCACTGCTTTATCGCGACAAGCGGGCCGACGACATGTGGGATGAACTCTACGTACGCCAGAATACCGGCATCCTCACCGCAAAAGCCGTTTCGCATTAATTCAGGCTCGGAGCGCTTTTCGTACGTTCCTGATGGGCGGGGCGCGCTATTGTGGTGTGGCGTCCGGACGACTATCGGATAGACATCGGATAGATACCGCGGCACGCATAGGCGCAATTGCTGGCTGATTGAAAGCGCCTTTGACGGTCCGTACCAGCGTCGGTATAATTCGCCCTCCTCGCAGGCCAAGTAGCTCAGTTGGTAGAGCAGCGGATTGAAAATCCGCGTGTCGGTGGTTCGATTCCGCCCTTGGCCACCAGATTTCGACGAGCTTCTGGCGCAAGCCAGGAGGTCGGCAAAATCGGCCAAGGGTGATTCCGCCCTTGGCCACCCAACAAGAAAACGGCTCTCGCTCGGGAGCCGTTTTCAATTTTTGCACTCATGGCCCTCACTCATACTTGCCGCGCGCGAAGAAGTTCATCAGTTTGTCGGCGGAGCTGCGTTCCTCGACTTGATAGCTGGCGAGGAATTTTCGGTAAGCGTTGGGATCGCTACGACTGAATTTTTCGAGTTCTTCGACTGACATGCCGCGCTGAGAAGATTCGCCGGGCTTTAGCAGCATAGACTGGACCGGGCGGTCCGCATTGGCAGTGGCGGATTTGAGCATTCCCAGGGCATTCATGAGGTCATCGGCGCGCCAGCCAACGAGACAGATTGCGACCAGCAAAACCAGCAGCAGATGTTTCATGTTGAGCCCCCTCTGAGCAAATTGTAAGAATGCGGCGGGGGCCAGTGCCTGGCTCTTCCTTGGGGCGTATTGGAGCGCCCCGGTCCACGCTCGGCGCGTACTATACCATGCGCATAGAGTGTGCGACCAACGGTGATTTACATCGCGCCAGCCCACAAAAAAATCGGCTCCCAGAGGGAGCCGTAAGAGGGGTTATGCGTGACTTCTACTGCGGAGGGTGCTGCGGGTAAAGCGGTTACCTCGGCGCGGTTGCACCCGGCGGCGGTGGCGGGGGATTACCGGGCGGCGGAGGCGGAATGTTGGTGACGGACTGTGGTGCCGGATTATTGATATGACGGCCGGCCACCGGGACGCTGTGGCCCTTGGCGTACATGCATTGGACGTAGGCGTTGTCATAGCGGCGCTGTGTGCCGTAACCCGAGCTTTGGCCGGCGCCCGCACCAGCGACGGTGCCCATAATCAGGCCCGCCCCTGCGCCGGCTCCCGCGCCTTGATGACCACCCATGGCTGCGCCAGCGGCCGCGCCGATTACAGTGCCGAGGACGGCGCTTTTGACCACGCTATCGGTCTGATTTTGGTCGGCGGTCTTGCCTTCCATCTGGCCGCTTGCGTAGTATTTGCAGTCGGCATCATCAAAGCGGAATTGATCGAAGTTCTTGTTGCTGCCCGGCAACACCATTACGCTGGGCCCGCTAGGTATGGAGGCACAGGCGCCCAGCAGGGCGGTGAGCAGGATCGTGGCTGTTTTGATGCGTAATGACATACCAATCTTCCTTTTTATCTTGAAGCGGGCGCTTGTTGTGGCTGGGGCGCGACCGCCTGCCATTCGCTCGGACATTCACGAACGTAGGGGTAATAGCCCTTGGCGGGGGCGCAGTAGTACCAATAGTCTTGCGCCGCCGGTGCGGCCTGAACATCCGCCCGCTCAACGTATACCGGCGCCGGCTGAACTACTACTTGCGGTGTGTAGTAAGGGTAGTACTGCGGGGCAGCGGGATAGTAGGGTGAGTAATAGGGCGAATAATACGAGGGCGAATAATACGAAGGCGACGAATACCCCCATCCCAAGGGCACGCCCACCGACACGCCGAAACGGAAACTGGAGTGACCCTGATGACGATGATTACGATGATCCGCCCATGCCGCACTGCTGGCCACTGCGGCGGCCATCATTGCGAATACTAATGCGAGTTTTTTGAGTTTCATGATTTGTCCTTGCTGAAAAATATCAGCGCTCACTTACCTGCTCATCCGTGCAGCCCTTACCTACTTACTTGTAGACGCGTTTCACGCGTCTTGGTTCGCCTTCACTTCAAAAACTGCCTGCAAGCTTCGGCCGCTATCTATGGTCACCATCTATGTAAGTCGATGTGAGTCGAGATTCGCGCCCTGTCGTATCAAAAAATCGTATCGAAAAATCGCCATCATCGAAGCGGCCAGCAGGTCTTTAGTCACGATGGCGATTGTTCCAGTCAGTGCCACGCCCATTGCGGCGATTATCCCAATCGTGGTCGTGGTCGCGGTCATACCTGTGATGCTTCCAGTGTCTGCGGTCATGGTCTCGTTCCCGATAGGCCGGTACGTAATACACCCGCTGTGGCACCGCGACGGCGTGGGCCGGGTAGTAGACGCGGCCTGGAGAGAATTCCATCTCCGCAATCGGCGCGTAATACCTTTGCTGCGGCGGCGCGTAATACTGTTGAGGCTGGGCGTAATACTGTTGAGGCTGGGCGTAATAC
>Ga0335397_10000543_pt1 | contig 49393 bp, 39 predicted proteins | sample MAT04_FD_205740 | JGI IMG/M metagenome (GOLD analysis project Ga0335397, IMG submission 205740) | Freshwater microbial communities from Lake Fryxell liftoff mats and glacier meltwater in Antarctica - MAT-04 (spades assembly) (version 2) ...
CGGATCGGCGCCCACCACGTCGGGATCGCAGGCGGTCATTCCACACGCGGTGGTGTCGCCTCGTGGGTGCAGACACCCTGGTCGCAGTTGTCCAACGTGCAGCTGACACCGTCATCGCACGTCACCCTGACGCAGCTCCGACGCAGGCGGGCAGCGATGATCAGGTCGCGCTCGAGTTGCACGACGTAGTCCTGAGCAATCACCGACGTGCCGGCGAGCGAGAGCGCCACCCGCACCATGTGCCGACCATCGGCGAGCATGATCTCGCGGATCCGCGTCTCGCCCTCGGCTCGCACCCCCGATGCGGAGAAGGGGGCGGCGCGGATGCCGTCGATCTCGATCTCGACCGCATCGAAGTCCGTGCCCGGACGCAGCCCGATTCCGCTCAGCCTGCAGCGTCAGCGTGCTGACTCAGCGTGAAGAGGCGAGGCGCTGCGCCACTTCGAGCGCCGCGTAGGTGAGCACCCCGTCTGCGCCCGCGCGCTTCATCGCGAGGAGCGATTCCAAGATCACTTTGTCCCAGTCGAGCCAGCCGTTCTGCGCCGCGGCGCGCAGCATCGCGTACTCACCCGACACTTGGTAGACGAAGGTCGGGACCGCGAACGTGTCCTTCACCCGGCGCACGATGTCCAAGTAGGGCATGCCCGGCTTCACCATCACCCAGTCGGCGCCCTCGGACAGATCGATGGCCACCTCGCGCAGGGCCTCGTCGCCATTCGCCGGATCCATCTGGTAGGTGCGCTTGTCGCCCTGCCCCAGGTTCGTCGCGCTGCCCACCGCGTCGCGGAACGGTCCGTAGAAGCCCGAGGCGTACTTGGCGGCGTAGCTGAGGATGCGCACGTGATCGTGACCCGCGTGATCGAGCGCGTCGCGCACCTTGCCGATGCGGCCGTCCATCATGTCGCTGGGCGCGATGACGTCGCAGCCCGCGTCCGCCTGCACCAGCGCTTGAGCGCAGAGGCGCTCGACGGTCTCATCGTTATGCACATCGCCATGGCGCAGCACCCCGTCTTGTCCGTGGGTGGTGAAGGGATCGAGGGCCACGTCACAGATGATCCCGATGTCGGGCACCGCGCTCTTCACCGCGCGGACCGCCTGACACACCAGGTTGTCCGGGTTCTGCGCCTCATCGCCATCGGGCGACTTCTTGCTCGGGTCGATGACTGGGAAGATAGCGATCGCCGGGATGCCCGCTTCGCTCGCTTCCTTCGCGCGGGCCACCAGCGCATCGATCGACCAGCGCGAGACCCCGGGCATCGAGGTGACTGTCTGCTCCGCGTCCTTGTCGTGCACGAAGAGCGGCCAGATCAGATCGTGGGCAGTGAGCGCGTTCTCCCGCACCAGATCGCGCGACCAAGGATCACGTCGGCTGCGGCGCATGCGGGTGCGAGGGAAGGGGCCGAAGTGTTGGGTCATTGGGCGGACCATACCGCGGGGACCCCGCGTCAGCCCTCGGGGTCGCAGACGAAGCGGTCCGGGGCGCCCGCTGCGAGTCGGAGGCAATCATCGGTCGGAACGCAGCGTCCCACCCCTCCCGGATGCGGTCATGCGAGGGTGGGGCGGGCGGAGGTGAGCTTGCGATCGAAGGGGAGGATACCGAGGCCGTCGAGGAAGTGGCGCACCACCTCGCGCTGCATGGCGACGCGGCGGGCTTCATCGAATCCCATCCAGGTCTCGACGCACACCCCGACACAGCCGACCGCATCCACGATCACCTCCGTCGAGGACGTCGCGACCGGGTAGTACTGGGTGGCCCAGACTTCTTCTTCGCCCAGCTTGCTCGCGTTCATCTTCGCGACGACCTCGGTGATGATCTCGGGACAGGGATCGACGCCGTACACCAGCGTTTGCCCGAAGCTGGGCTTCACCTCGGGGGAGTAGCGCTTGTGACTCTCGTGCAGGGTGCACACCAGTGCTGGCCGCTCGTCCTTCATGAGCTGCATGAAGCGGTGGGCGAGCTGCTTCTCCAGCTCGGGCGCCTCGGGATCGCCGGGGAACGATCGGTTGAGATCGAGCCCCGCCCAGGACCCAATCGGCGGGGTCATCCGCTGCCGCGCGCGACACGCCGCGGGGTTCATCCGGGGGACAACGATCAAGCGACCGCGCTCGGGAACAAGGCCGCTCTCGAGCAATTCTTCGAGCGCATGCACGCCCGCTATCTCGTCGCCGTGGATCCCCGCCTCGATCACCGCGGTAGGACCCTCCTGCAACGCATCCATCACGTGGACGGGGAGGGTAGGAAGAAACCAGTGGGTCCCAGCAGCCAGCCGCATGCCCGCTGTGTAGCAAGGTTCCGCCCACATGGGGACGCAGCGTGGGCGCAGCCTGTTACGCTCGCGTCCCATGAAGATGGCCGTGTTGGGCGCGGGTGGTGGACTGGGTCGCAACGTCGTGGACGCTGCGCTCCGCGAGAGACACTCGGTCACGGCACTCGTCCGCGATGCGCGCCGCGCGCAGCTGCCCGATGCGGTGCACCTGGTGGTGGGCGACGCCAGCCATGCGCCGGATCTGAACGCCGCGATGGAGGGCACCGACGCGACGCTAGCGAGGCGTGCGCGTGCCGAGGCGCGAAGCGCGACGGTGGTGCTGCGCAAGACCCAGCTCGGTGACGAGCGAGACCTGTCCCCCGCGCGCGGCCTCGAGGGAATGATCCTCGCCGCCGAGCTCACCCGCGCCGCGTGGTCGATGGCCTCCCACCCACCGCCACCCGCGTCACCGCGCGAGGTCGTGGTGCTGAAGGGGAACCCGTTAGGCCCCCTTGACTATAGGCGCTGCCTTGAGTGAGCCTCACCGTGCTCGGCAAGAGAGCCGAGCACCCAGGGAGGTCACCATGAGCTCGTCGCCCGTCGCCCGTCGCCCGTCGTCTGTTGGCTGCTCGGCTGGCTGATCCCGGGTTGCTACGTCGCGCAGGGGGCCGAGTACGAAGTCGACGAGTACTATCCGCCCACGGTCGTCGGGGGCTACGTCCGGGCTGCTGACTTCGTGCCGGCTGAGGAGGCGAGGGAGATCGAGCGAACCTTCAACTGGTCGGACACTAGTGTCGTCACAGAGACGGCTCCCGACGGCTCGCCGGCTATTCACTATGTGCTGTTGCGCGTCGACTCCACGGAAGCGGCTGAGGCACTCGATGCCGCGCGCCTTCCTTGGTCGGTCCAGCCATTCTTCGAATCCGAGCGCGCTGCCCTCGAGGCCTTGCCGGCCGAGGCGATCCGTGGTCCGGTCATCGCGACAGGCCAACATGCGGAGGCCCTCACTGTCTTCAACGGCAACGGCTTCGTGCTGGGATTGGGAGGACGCAATCCGGCAGAGCGACTCGCGAGCGACATCCTAGACACCTATCTGCTGGGCCTCACCGGTGGCTTGGCGTCCCTCGCGTTGCCGTTCCGCGTGGCGATGAACGTCGACATCGTCTGGCCGCCTGGAAATCCGTCGCGCCTCGTGTTCGCGCACGAGTTCGGTCACCACGTCTTCTATCAGTTCATGGTCAACGCCACGCCCCCCTTCAATCCAGCGCTCTACGGGCAGCATCTGAACACCATTTTCGTCGGGACGATTGCGATGGCTGGCGTCCCCGGATCACCCTTCTTCGAGCCAATGCTGATCAACGAGGGCATGGCGGACATCATGGCCGAGCAACTCGGCGGTGGGGCAACCGACTCGCAAACGTGGCCGGCACCTACCCAGGAGATGGGGTGGGGACTCCTCCCGCGCTCGGGGTCAATGAGGTCTATTGCGATCCGACAGTCGTGCCGGGCTGCTTCGAAGTGAACATCAACGGCACGGAGGCTGTGTTCGGCCTCGGTATGAACGGTCCGCTCAACGCGGGGGCCTCTCGGTTGTCCACCACCATCCATGACATTACCGATGATTTCAACTTGGGGGTGAGCCACAACGGCTACGTCTGGGCCCCCGTGCCGTGTGGCGCTGGGATGTGTCCGTCGCCCACCACTCTCGTCCCCCTCCCAGGCCCCTCGGCCGGGCTCGGTGAGGAGTCGGTCACCCTTCCACTGATCACCATACCCACAGGCATCGCGCTGTGGATGAACGACCAGATCATCGGTGTCGCGTTCGCCACGGACACGTTGATGCTCGGCCTCACGCGGGCGATGCGATTCTTTGGCGTTCCTGACATGGTGATTTGCAACCTCTACGCGCTGCACTCGCCTACAGGAGCCTGCCCACCCAACTGGATGGCACTCTAATTGGCGATGAAGTTCGGGCTCCTTCCTTGGAACGGAAGCGCCGTCGTCGCCAGCGTTGGTGTGGTGCTCTCGTGCTGGTACCTCATCGGTGCGATCGGGTGTCGCGGGGAGGTGCAGAACTGCTATGAAGGCCAGGGCATCGGGGATGTGATCGACGTTGCGTTGATCGCCCCCTACACCGCGGATGGGGACTTCGTGTGGATGCCCTCACTCGAGACGACCAATCCCTCGTGCGAGGCGCGTGACGGCATGCTGACTGGGGGGACGTACCGATTCGTCTCGGTCGCTCGGCTCGCCCCGACGGGCTGCTGGGCGTACGGTAGCGTGGCGGTGACTCCGCTCGAGGGTGTTTCCTTCGGCGACGACCTGAGGTTCGGTGCCGGCATCGTCTCGTCGTGGGTTCCCATCGACGACGGCTACTGGCAGCTTCTGGTGTATCCGGGTGTCGTGGGTACCAGGATTCCATTCGACATCGAGGCGCGACCTGGGGAGCCGCCGCCGGTGGTGGTCCAGCGAACGATGTCGAATCTGCGGGACCCGGCGTGTATCGACAACTGGGGGGGCGAGCTCCGGCGAGCCACTACGACGCTCGATGTGGGCACCCGGCCCTAAATAGAACCGCGCAATCACAGCCCCATCTGTTTGGCGATGATGATCTTCATGATCTCATTGGTGCCCGCGTAGATGCGCTGGACCCGCGCATCCATGTAGGCACGCGTGACCGGGTATTCCAGCATGTAGCCGTAGCCGCCGAACACCTGAAGACAGGTGTCGATCACCCGCTGGGCCATCTCGGTCTGCCAGAGCTTGGCCATCGAGCACTCCTTCACCAGGTATTTGCCGGCGACGTGCTCGGTGGTGAGCCTATCGATGAAGGCGCGCCCCACCTCCAGCTCGGTGGCGCACTCGGCGAGCTTGAACTGAGTGTTCTGGAACTTGCTGATGGGCTTGCCGAACGCCTTGCGCTCTTGGGCATACCGAATGGTGTCCTCGAGCACCTGTTCGGCCGCGCTCTGACTCCCCAGCGCGACTACGAGACGCTCCTGCTGCAGCTTCTGCATCAGCACGATGAACGCGCCGCCCGAGTCCCCGAGTAGGTTCGCGGCGGGTACCCGGCAGTCTTGGAACGAGAGCTCACTCGTGTCCTGCGCGGCCAGACCCATCTTCTCGAGCAGCTTGCCCTTCACGAAGCCGGGCGTGCCCGCCTCCACCACGAAGAGCGAGAGCGAGCGATGGGCGTCGCCCTCGACGTCGCCGGTCTTGGCCACGACGATGCAGAGATCACAGAGCTGACCATTGGATATGAAGGTCTTGGCGCCATTCAGGACGTAGTGTTCGCCGTCTTTGCGTGCGGTGGTGGCGATGGCCGCGAGATCGGAGCCGGTGCCCGGCTCGGTCATCGCGACCGCGGTGATGAGCTCGCCACTCGCGCACCCCGGGAGCCAGCGCTGCTTCTGTTCATCGCTTCCGAAGCTGTGCAGATACGGCACCACGATGTCGGAGTGCAGCGAGATGGCGAAGCCCGGATCATAGGAGCGCGCCATCTCCTCCATGATCACTACCGAGTGGAGAAAGTCTCCGCCGGCGCCGCCGTACTTCTCCTCCAGCCAAGGGCAGAGAAATCCGGCGGCGCCCGCTTTGCGCCAGGCCTCTCTATCGACGCACCCCGCCTCTCGCCACGCGGCGTAGTGGGGCTTGGCCTCGCGATCGAGGAACTGCTTGAACGCTTGGCGGAAGAGGTGGTGCTCTTCGGAGAAGAGGGTGCGGTCCATGGGCTGCGGAGGATAGCAGCGCCGCCGCGGTCAGTCCGTCTCGCTGTAGCGTGGTGAGCCGAGCGTCCAATCGAGGGTGACTCGGATCATGGAGCGCAGCGTCGCGACGTAGCGCTTCACTTCGACGTCCTGGGCGGCGCCGAACGACGGGAGCTTCTCCTGCTCCTCGATGAAGTCGGCGACCGACGCGTTGTTGAAGCCCACGGCTTCGGCGAGCGCGCGCGCGGGTGAGAGGCCGCGGTGATGCTCGTAGATGTACGCGAGGTTGTGCACGTCACCCTTGGCGCGCTCCTTCTCGTACGAGAGGACATCGTTCGTCCAGCACACGATGCCGCCCGCCAGGCGCACCAAGTTGGTGATGCCAGGGTGTTGGCGCAGCTCGTCCGTGAGCTCGATTCCCTCGAGCGGCTCCACCATCGCGAAGAACGGAGGCACGGCGCCCGCCGCGGGGCGGAGCATCAGGTAGGTGCCTTCGTCGGGCACCATGCGCCCATGGCGGTTGTTGGCTTCCCACAGCATGGCGCCGAAGTAGGCGCGGTTGCCCGCCGCGAAGGCCTCGAGCTTGTCCGGAGTCGCGACCTTCGCGAGTCGAGTCACGATGTCGTCCAGCGCTTCGGCCTGCGGATTGCCAGCAGCGCTGCGACCCGAGAAGACATCCTCGAAACGGCCGAAGAGTTCGAGCAGGCGCTCGGGGCGCTCGCCAATCGCCGTCTCGTCGCCGACGTCGTCCAGGCCGAACGCCCACGACAGGTAGTCGGTCGCGATGCAGAGGCGCGACAGATCGCAGGTCGGATAGAAGCCGGCGACCATCCAGGTCATGCGGGCTCGCTTGGCGCGCGGCACCCAGCTCGGCTCCGAGTGGACCGTGAAGCGGTCGAGCCAGTCCAGAGCGTGCAGGTGCGCGCTCACGACGTTGGGGTTGGTCACCTCGGGGAAGGGACAGAGCAGGCTCTTGGCCACGGCCTCACGGCTCGGTAGCGATGAACCCTTCCACGTAGGCATCGTGTACAGCACTGACGGACGCAATCTCGGCATGCTCGCCTCCTTTTTCTGGACCTTTCCAGACTCGGGGCGCGAACGACAACTTTCCGGATGATCTCGTTCGAGGATCCGATCCATGCTCGCCCTCCGCATGGCACGCGCCACACCACAACGAGGCACCCTAGGCAGTATCGAGACTGCCCAGATCGGCCCGAACGTCGTGCTGACCACGATGGTCGGTCACGTGACCCGGATGCTCGCAGAGGACCAGTGCGCCCAGTTCGGCTCGGTGCTGGGGCGCCTGAAGGATCCCACCTGGATCATGGATCAGACGGACCTCAAGACCTTCGAGCCTTCGGCGATCAGCGCCGGGTCGCGATGGTTCGATGCATTCCGCAAGAGCGGGGGCAGTCGCCTGTTCTTGGTCTCGCGCCTCCACGCCGCGCGCATGGCGGCGGCGACCATCGCGTTTGGGGTGGGCCTCAAGGTGCAGAGCTTCGATGATCTCCGCGACGCGCTCGACTCGCTCGGGCTACGCCCGAACGCGGCGCGCTGACGCGTCAGCGACCGAGCTCGCCGCGCGCATCCAAGAGCTCGATCTCGGCGGTCCGGAGCGCCACCAGACGCTCGATGCGATCGAGCTCGATCCCGTTCGCGGTGCGGGCGGCGTCCACCAGCTCGAGCACGCTGGCCGCGCCAGAGCGGTAGGCGGCCTCCGTCATCGCGCGCAAGGGCGCGCTACGCTCGAGCACCTCGTGATCGAAGCGGGTGAGATCGCCGCGCAGCTGCTCGACATCGGCGTGCGCACGGGCCAGCCGTGCCTGCGCTAGACGGTCGATCGCCGTGAGCTCGTCCTCACCCGCGCCGACCTCGGCCAGCGCGACGTCGATGGCGCGGCCGTTCTGATCGAAGACCGGTAGCGGGATGTCGAGGCTCACCATGAGCGCGCTCGCGTAGGCGTCGGTCGCGAATCCATAGCCCAGGCCCAGCACGGGAACGGGGATGGCCTCGCGGCGCTCGCGCTCGACGTCGGCGCGTCGTGCGTCGATGGCGCGCGACACGGCCACGTGCGCCGCCAGACGATCGATCGCCGAGTCGTCGTGCGTGTCGGTGTCGATCAAGGTCGCATCCAACGCGGCGCTCGGCGTCGGGGCCCAGCCCGGCTCACCGAGGAGCACGCCCAATGCCCGTGCGGCAGACAGCGCTCGGCTGCTCGCGGCGATACGGTCGGCCTCGGCGCGGGCGACCTCGAGCTCGACGCGGAGCACGTCGTAACGGCTCCGATCGCCCGCGCCCGCGCGCGCGGTGACGATCGCCAAGAGCGTGTTCAGCTCATCCACCGTCCGCTGGTACGCCTGGGCTTGGGTCTCGGCGGCGAGCGCCTCGAAGAACGCGTCTGCCACCACGCGAGCGAGCGCGACGCGGGTGACGCCGATGCGCGCGTCCGCGGCGTCGGCCTCGAGCTCGGCGACGCGGCTGCGGGCGCTCATCGGGTCACCGACCGCCAAAGGGATCCCCAGCGCGAACGTGTGCTGGTAGCCATTCCAGGCGTCGTTGAAGCCGTCGATCGTGAACCAGCCCTGCCAGGCGAAGCTGGGGTTCTCGTAGTCGCCCGCATGAGCGATGCCGGCGCGGGCTATCTCTGCGCGGGCCTCCGCAACGCGCACCGTCGGGCTTCGCCCGGCCCACTCCAGCGCTTGGTCCAGCGTGATCGTGTCGGGCCTGGATTGGGCGTGGGCGAGCGACGGTGTGAGCGATGGTGCAGCGAAGGCGCAGGCGAGCAAGAGCACCACCGCAGTCACGGGTGACCCGTCACCCACCACTCGTTCCTCACCCTCGTCGCCATGCTTCTTCTTCTCGGCCACCCACGCGTAGAGCACGGGCAAGACGAAGAGCACCACCAAGAGCGTCGTGCCAAGGCCGCCTATCAAGACCAGCGCGAAGGGACGCTGGGTCTCGCTGCCGACCCCGTTGGACATCGCCATCGGCATCAGGCCGAGCATCGCCAAGAACGCGGTGAGCACGACCGCGCGAAAGCGCGCGGACGCACCCTCTTGGATTGCCTGCAGTGTGGGCATCCCCCCGAGGCGCCGGGTCTCGATGGCGCCCAAGATCAAGAGCGCGGCGAGGCTCACTTGGCCCAGGAGCGCGATGAAGCCGATCGCGGCGCTCACCGACAGATGCACGCCCGCGAAGAGCAGCGTGAACACCCCACCGGTCGCCGCGACCGGCGCGACGACCAGCACCGAGGCCGCAGGGCGGAACGAACCGAGTGCACCGAAGAGGAGCGCGAGCACCAAGAGGAGCGAGATGGGCACCACCACCGAGAGACGCTCGACGGCGCGGGCCTGGTTCTCGAACTCGCCCGCCCAGACCATGTAGTGGCCTTCGGGGGAGGGCACGTTCTCGTGCACCGCGGCCATCGCTTCGCTTATGACCGAGCCGAGATCGCGTCCCTCGACGTTGAACTTGAGCGCCAGTGAGCGGACGCCATTCTCTCGATTGATCGAGGCACGTCCCGGGGCGATCGCCACTTCGGCCAGCGCCGAGAGCGGCAAGAACGAGCCGCCCTCGATGGCGACGGGCAGATCGGCGACGTGCGACGGATCGCTGCGCTCGGCCCGCGCCATCCGCAAACGAATCGGGACCGAGCGACCGCTCTCCCACACCTCGCCCAACACCCGACCACCCAGCGCGGTCTCTACCGTCGCCTGGAACGAGGCGATGTCGACGCCCGCGCGGGACAGCGCGTCTCTATCCGGGCGGATCTCCAACTGGGGCACGCTTCGATCTCGGTAGAGCGAGAGATCGACGATGCCGTCGATGTGCCCGAGCACCTCGAGGGCCTGCATCAACGTCGCGCGCATGACCTCCAGATCGTCGCCGTAGATCTTGAGCACCACCTTGCCGCGCACCCCGCTCATGGCCTCCTCGACGTTGTCGCGCATGGGCTGCGAGAAGGTGAAGCGAACGCCCGGGACCTCTTCGAGCAGCGCGCGCACCTCTTCGATGAGGCCCTCCGTCGTCATGCCCTCGCGCCACTCGCTGCGCGGGCGAAGCCGGATGGGCATCTCCGCCATGTTCACGCTTTCGTTGTCGGTGCCGTCCTCGGGACGTCCTTGCTGGGTCTCGACTTCGCTCACTTCGGGGACGGTCAACACCCGCTCTCGGAGCGCGGCGAGGATGTCTTGCCCGTTGCTCAGCGACGTACTCGTCGGCAGCTCGACGAAGACCAAGAGATCCCCCTCGTCGAGATCGGGGAGGAACTCGCTGCCCAGGTGCGGTGCCGCGAGCGCCGCGCCACCCAGCAGCAGCACGACCAACGCGATGGCGAGTTGAGGGACGCGCAGGAGCACGGCGAGCAGTCGCTCGTAGCCCCGGCGGACCGATTCGATCCACTGCGGGTCCGCGCCGATGGCGCCTCGCTTGAGCGCGTAGGTCGCGAGCGCGGGGACGGTGGTGAGCGCGAAGACGAGCGCCCCGATCAGCGCGAAGGTGTAGGTCAGCGCGAGCGGGCGGAAGATGCGGCCTTCGACGCTCTGCAAGCTGAAGACGGGGACCAGGGCGGCGATGATGATCGCCATGGCAAACAGGGTGGGGCGCGCCACCTCGACGCCGGCCTTGATGATCACCTGCTCGACCTCGGCCTCGGTGCGGTGCCGATCGTGACGCAGGTGATGCACCACGTTCTCGACGAGGATCACTGCGCCGTCGACCAGGATGCCGAAGTCGATGGCTCCCATCGAGATCAGGTTCGCGGGCAGACCCACCAGATCCAGGCCGATGAACGCGACCAGCACGGAGAGCGGGATCACGATCCCCACCACCAGCGACGCTTTGAAGCTGCGCACGAAGAGCCAAACCAAGCCCACCACCAGGAGCGCCCCTTCGAGCAGGCTGTGGTGCACCGTGGAGAGGGTGAGATTGACGAGCCGACTGCGATCGTAGAAGGGCACCAGGCGCATGCCCTCGGGCAGCATCCCGCCGTTGAGCTCGTCGATGCGCTGATGGATTCCGTCGAGCACCGTCGAGGGGTTCTCACCGCGCCGCAGGTACACCACGCCTTCGACGACGTCGCGGTCGTGATCGTGTCCGACCGCGCCCTGCCGGGGAGTGTGCGAGAGCATGACCGTGGCCACGTCCGAGAGACGAATCGGCGTCCCGCCCAGGTGCGCCACCAAGACCGAGCGCACCTCGGATAGCTCCGTGAACGCGCCGACGCTCCGGATGACGAGCTGCTGTTCGCCGACAGGCAGCATGCCGCCGCCGACGTTGAGGCTAGCGCGCTCGACCGCCTCGCTCACGTCCTCGATGGTGAGATCGAAGCGTCGCAGGCGCGCGGGATCCACCTCTACGTGCACCTCCCGAAGAAAGCCGCCGCGGGTGACCACGTCTGCGACCCCTGGGGTGCGCCGCAAGTAGGGCCCGATGACCCACTCCTCTTCGGAGCGAAGCGCGTGCAGGTCGTGGCGATCGCTGACCACGTGGTACTGAAAGACCTGTCCGAGCGGTGTGGCCTCGGGGCCGAGCTCGGCGACCACGCCGTCGGGGAGCTCGGCGGTGGCGATGCGCTCGGACACCCGAGTGCGGGCTTCGAAGGGATCCGCGCCGTCCTCGAAGGTCAGGTACACGAGCGAGAGACCAAAGAGGCTCTCGCTCCGCATCCGCAACAGATGCGGTGTCCCGTTCAGCGCGCGCTCGAGGGGAATCGTCACCTGCCGCTCGATCTCGGGAGGCGCCAACCCTGGCAGCCGGGCCACGACGTTGACCTGCAGGTTGGTGACGTCGGGAAAGGCCTCGACGGGGGTGCGCCGGTAGGCGGTGAAGCCGTAGACGGCGACGCCCGCGGTCATCACCACGACCAGCAGCCGACGCTGCACACAGAAGCGAACCAGGGACTCGAGCAAGACGTACCTCCGCAGCGCGGCGCGAGGCCGCGACAGGATTCATGGTGAGCGCGAGGTCCGGGTGAGCGCGAAGGGGACGCCGTCACGCCCAGCCGGACACCGCACTCGGCGAGGAGCGCGAGGCGGATCGAGATCCACCGAAAATGAGCAGGCCGAGCGGCCTAGAGGAGAAAGTCGGCGGCACCGTCGAGCAGCAGCGCGCCGCGCACCACGACCCGGTCGCCGGGCATCAAGCCGCTGCGAATTTGCACCCGCTCACCGATGCTCGAGCCGATCTCGACCGAGCGTCGTACGAACGCGCCGTCCTCCTCTTCGACGAAGACGGCGTAGCTCCGGCCATCGACCACCAGCACGCTGCGGGTCGGGACGGTGATGCCCGCGTCGTCCACCGCGACGAAGGCCCAAGCCACCATGCCGGGGCGCAGCGTGGGCATCAGCTCGTCGAGCTCGATGCGGATGGGCGCCGCGCGGGTGACCGGATCCACCACGGCCCCTACGCGCACCACGGCACCGTGGACCGGCTCGGCGTGCGAGAGGAGGGAGACGCGCACGGCCTCCCCGTCGTGAACCAGATCGAGATCACGCTCGTAGAGATCCGCTTCGATCCACGAGCGACCCGGATCACCGACCTCCACCAGCGGGCCTTCGCCTTCCGCGACTGCTCCGCCCGCGGTCGCGGTGCGCGAGAGCACGATGCCCTCGAGCGGCGAACGCAGCACGAGCGTCGCCCCGCCCCCCGATCCCAAGAGACCCACCGTCGCGCGGGCTCGGGCCACGTCGGCCTCCAGCTCGGCGACCCGGGCCTCCGTCTCCACGAGCTCGCGCTCGGTGCCCACCCCGTCGCTCATCATGCGGTGGACGCGCTCGACGGCGCGCCTCGCCGCGTTGAGGGATGCGGTACCACTCGCGAGTGAGGCGCGGCTGGCGGCCGCCTCGGGACTGCGCAGCGTGATGAGCGCCTGACCCGCCACCACGTGATCGCCCACCCCGACGTGGACCTCCATCACCCGGCCCGAGACCGGCGCGCCGATGCGGGCGAGCGCTTCCTCCCGAAACACTACCCGCGCAGGGAGACGCAGCTCGAGGGCCTCGGCGCCGGCTGCGATCGTCTCGACCTCGATGAACTCGCGCGACGGCCCGCGCAGACTCACGTGGCCTGTTTCGGTAGCGGGCGTCTCCGCGAGCTCAGTGGCGTTGGGCTCTACCGCCTCGCCAGCGTGGGCGCCGCATCCGACGAGCATGGTGAACAGCGCGACGGCGCCGGGTAGGGACATGCTCCGCCGGCTGCGGGAGCCGGGAGCGGGGAGGGCGGGGAAAGGTACTGCGTCGATCACGGCCGGCGCCGAGCACATGCCGTGCCGACTGCTCACTGCGCGCAGCGGATCCTCACCGATCGCACCGGGTGTTGCAGTGCGCGACATGCTCGCGGAACGCGACACCGCCGCCCCGCGATCCGCGTCACTCGTGGGGTGCGGACCAGCGCTCGAGCTTGCGGTACAGCGTGCTCCGATCGAGCCCGAGGATCTCCGCCGCGAGCTTCTTGTTGCCCTCGACCGCCTCGATGACGCGCAACACGTGACGACGCTCGACGGCCTCGAGCGGCTCGAGCTCCTCGGCGGGCGAGAGGGTGCTCGATCGCTCGCGCAGGGCCTTCTGCACCCGCTCGGGGAGGTCCTCCACCGTGAGCGCGCCGCCGGCCTGCAATGCCACCGCGCGCTCGAGCGTGTTCTCCAGCTCGCGTACGTTGCCCGGCCACGGATAGCGGAGCAGCGCGCCCGCGACCTCGGGGCCCAGGGTCGGCTCCTCGCGCCCGAATCGCCGCGCCGCGCTGCGCAAGAAGTGGGTCGCCAGCAAGAGCACGTCCGAGCCTCGCGCGCGCAGCGGCGGCAGGTGCAGATCGACCACTTGGAGCCGGTAAAACAGGTCCTGGCGGAAGCGCTTGGACTCGACGTCGGCCTCCAGATCGCGATGCGTCGCGGCCACCAACCGGACATCGAATGGTACCGGCCTGTCCGCGCCCACGGGTCGCACGGTGCGCTCCTCCAACGCGCGCAGGAGCTTGGCCTGCATCGAGAGCGGCATCTCGCCTATCTCGTCGAGGAAAAGCGTCCCTCGGCTGGCGCTCACGAAGAGCCCGGGCCGTGCCGTGCGCGCGTCGGTGAACGCGCCCTTGGCGTGCCCGAAGAGCTCGCTTTCGAGCAGCGCCTCGGGCAGCGCAGCGCAGTTGATGGCGACGAACGGCCCATCTTTTCGAGGACTCTGCTCGTGAAGGGTGCGCGCGATCAGCTCCTTACCGGTGCCGCTCTCGCCGGTGATCAGCACCGTGGCGTCGGTGGTCGCGACCTTGCTGACCTGGCTCAGGACCGAGCGCATCGCGTTGCTCTTGCTGACCAAACGCCCCTCGGGCGAGACCTGTTCGCGCAAGGACGCGAGCTCACGGACGGTGCGCGCCCTCATCACCGCTCGGTCGAGCGCGAGGATGACGACCTCCAGATCGTACGGCTTGGTGAGGAAGTCCCACGCGCCGCGCTTCACCGCGTCGACGGCCAGCTCGATGGAGCCGAACGCAGTGATCACCACGACGGGGAGCTCGGGCGCGGTCTGCTTGGTCTGCTCCACCAGGTCGAAGCCCGAGAGCGCTCCCATCCTCAGATCGGTCAGCACCGCATCGAAGCGCGACGCGTCTGTGGCGAGCTTCGACGCGGCGAGCTCGCCGGACGCGGCGACCTCGACCGAGAATCCTCGCAGCGTCAGGGCCTCTGAGAGGACCTCGCGGGCCGAAGCGTCGTCGTCGACGACCAACACGCCACCTCGCTCACCCTGTGTTGGAGTCACCCCGCGTCGTGTCTCCGATGGTGGAGACGCGCAAGCCCGCGTCCCGAACCGGACGCTGGCACGGCGAGTGCTGAGGGCAGCGTGCGCTCTGCCCGGTGGGGCAGTCGCAGGAGGCATCATTCATGTCCGTGTTCGCTCCCCTTCGCACCGTTCCCTTCGTCGTCCTCGCGCTCACCGCTTGCGGAGGTCCTCCGAGCACCACCGCGACCACCACGCCCGCTCGCACCAGCGACAGCGCGGACCGGCGCCCCAGCGCGGCGACCACGGCCAGCACCGGGGGCGACAGTGGCGCGTGCACCCTCGAGAGCGTGTACTTCACCTACGACTCGAACAACATCGAGGGCGGCGCTCGCTCGGCGCTCGCGAACGACGCCGCGTGCTTGCGTGCGCGCCCCGAAGAGAACGTGATCTTGGTGGGCGGCGCGGATGAGCGGGGCACCGAGGAGTACAACCTCTCGCTCGGTGACCGGCGGGCCCGCGCGGTGCGTGTCTACCTGACCGACTCGGGCGTGGACGCTGGCCGGATGTCGGTGAGCACGATGGGCGAAGAGTGGGCGAGCGGCACCGACGAGAGCGCGATGGCGCGCGACCGGCGGGTCGACGCCCGGACCCGGCGATGACGGTCACCGCGAAGGCGCGGCCGGCCCGGATCCTGGTGGCGGAGGACGACACGTCCGCGCGTGAGGTGATCGAGATGTTGCTCTCGCACGCGGGTCATCAGATCACCGCCGTCGCCGACGGTGACGCGCTGGGCCGCGCGCTCGACACCGCGCACCGCGACGGCGTGCCCTTCGATCTCCTCTTGAGTGACGTGCGCATGCCGGGAGAGGGCGCGTTCAGCGTGCTGCGCCGGGCCCATCGTCCCCGGACCATCTTGCTCACCGCGTATCCCGAGGACTGGGTCTTCTTCAACGCGTACCAGCTCGATTGTCTGTGTGTCATCGCCAAGCCGTTCGATGCGGGTGAGCTCCGGCGCATCGTGTCGCTGGTCCTCTCGGACACACCGCGGCCGGCGCGCACGGCGACGGGCTGACGTGGCGGCAGGCGCCCAAGCGGCCGGCACGGCAAGCTCGGCCCACGCATGCGCCTGACCTCCAAGCTCACCGTCGCGGTCGGCCTCGCGATGTTCTTCGTCCTGGCGACCAGCGGCTTTCTCCGGGCCCGGGCCGAGGTCGCCGCGTACGAGCGCGACATCACCCGCGACCACGACACGATGTCACGCGTCGTCTCCGAGGCCCTCGAGCACCTCGCTGCGCGCGAGGGCCGCGCGCGGGCCCGTGAGCTGGTCGAGGATCTCAACGAGCGCGACGCGCGGCTCGAGATCACTTGGCTCGACTCCCCTCCACCCTCGCCCAGGACACACTCGAGCGTCGAGGTCATCGCCGGCGAGCGCTTCCTCGTCACCCATACCCCCATGCTCGACCGCGCTGGGACCCCGAGCACGCTCCGGGTCGTCGAGGCGCTGTCCGATGAAGACGCGCTGGTCGTCGCGTCGTATTTGCGGGCGGCGGTCGCGGCGCTCGCGCTCGCGCTGGTGTGCACGTTGGTGATGCTCGCGCTGGGCACGGTGCTCGTGGCGCGTCCCCTCGGCGCGCTCGGCGCACTCGCTCGGCGGGTCGGTGCGGGTGACCTGTCTGCGCGCGCGGAGGTAGGAAGCGACGAGATCGGCGACTTGGGCCGCGAGCTGAACGGGATGACTGCCGCGCTCTTTCAGACCCAAGCGCGGCTCGACGAAGCGCAGGGGGCGCGGGTCGCGATCCTCGAGCAGCTGAGGCACGCCGATAGGCTCCGGGTGGTCGGTGAGATCAGCTCGGAGGTGGCGCACCAGATAGGGACCCCGCTCTCCGCCGTGCGGGTGCGCGCGCAGCTGCTCGCGCAGGGGGAGATCACGGAGCCACGCATTCCAGAGACCGCACGGAAGATCGTGGACGACGTCGATCGGGTCTCGGCGATCGTTCGTCGTCTCTTGGACTTCGCCCGCCGTCCCACCGGGAAGCGTCAGTCGGTCGACGCGGCCACGTGGGCCGACGCGACGCTCGACATCTTGCGCCCGTTGGCGAGCAAGCAGGGTGTGGCGCTCGCGCTCTCGGTGCCGGCGGATCGCGTCGAGGTGACGATCGACGCGATCGAGATGCAGCAGGCGGTCACCAACCTCGTGATGAACGCGCTCCAGTCTTCGCGGAGCGGGGCGAAGATCGAGGTGCGCGTCGAGGCCGAGCCGAGCGCGCTGAGCATCCACGTACAGGATCACGGCGCGGGGATCGCGCCCGACGCGCTCGGCCACGTCTTCGAGCCCTACTTCACCACCAAGGCCGTGGGTGAGGGCACGGGTCTGGGGCTCTCGGTGGCCCACGGCATCGTGCGCGAGCACGGCGGCACCATCGATCTCGAGAGCGAGATCGGCGTGGGGACCACGGTCTCGATCCACCTGCCGCGCACGGCGAAAGCCAGTCGCGCCGACGGCAAGGCGAGCTGGACTGCGAGGCCGCGCCGGCCGGAGTGAGCGCAGCCTGTTGGTCTATCGAACCCTGCCTATCGAACCCTGCGGGGCCAGGCGGCGAGCAACACCACGACGCAGGTTCGTCCTTCGCTGTCCGTCGCGCGGCCCAGGCCCGCGTCGGTGAAGCGCCTGTCGAGCAGCGCGCCTCGATGCGATGGGCTGCTCGCGAGCGCGCGCCACGCCGCGGCTTCGTCGTGCCCGCGGGCGACGACCTCGCCCACGTGACGCGCGACGACCCCTTCGCGCTCGAGACGACGTTCGGCGTCGCCTTCGTCGAGCACGTGCGCCACCCGACCTTCGCGACACACCGCCTCGGCGTGGTGCTGGGCCACCCGGGCCAAGAGGTGGCTGGTCCGCAGCGGCAAGACCTCCGCGCGGGCGCGCATCGCCCCGATGACGCGCTCGAGGCTCGCCCCTTCCGCGAGCGGCGCTTCTTCTCGGGCGGTGCCCACGGTGCGCTCCGCGACGGGACGCGGTCCTTCGGGGCGCGCGGCCACCAGCTGCAGCGAGAGCGGTGCCAAGAGGTCTTCGGGCAGTTCGATCTCGGTGGGCGATCCCGCGACCTCGTACGCGGAGGTCTCTCCGCGCCCATCGAGCACATAGAGCACCGCGGCACCCGTCGAGACCACAAAGGTGGCGCGCACCCGCACCGGATCGGTCGAGAGCACGGTGAGCGCACCGAGGCGCGGCGCCGCCAACCAGAGCGCGCCCTCGTCGGTGTCGGCATGGGCGCAAGCGAGCGGGCTGTCACCGGTCGCGAGGCGCGCGAGCCACGTCGTCACCTGCGCCGCGCGCGCCTCGCCGTGCACTCGGAGGCCGTGCACCGTCGGTGCGTCGGAGCCCTCGCGTCGGGCCGCGTCCAGGATCTCGGGAGCGCTCGGCGTCGTGCCCCGCGCCACCAATTCGGCGGCCGCCCGAGCCAGCGCGTCGTCGTGAACACAGTCCTGCGCGCGACTGAGCGAGGGTGTGAGGAGCGCGGTCAGCGCGACGATCGAGACCAGGGACGCGAGGGTGGGGCGCACCGCCCGAGCATCGAAGAGCGTCGGCCCGTAGGTAAAGAAATCGGCGCACCGAGCTTCAGTCGGTGGCGCGGGCCAAGCGCACTTCGAAGCGGGCGCCCTTGCCCCCACCGCGGCTGGTCCCTGCGCGCAGCGCGCCGCCTTGGTTCTCCACCAGCGCGCGCGCCAGCGTCAGCCCCAGGCCGAGGCCCAGGGGTTTACTCGTCACCAGCGGCTCGAAGAGCCGGCTGATCACATCGCGTCGAAGGCCCGGCCCCGAGTCTTCCACGGCGATGACGACGTCGAGCCCGTCGGCCTGTGCGCTCAGCCGGATCTTGCCGCCGTTCGGCATCGCCTCGAGCGCGTTGCGCACGAGGTTCCCCACCGCGTCGCGCAGCTGCCGGGCGTCGGCCAGCACCTCGAGCTCCTCGTCCTCGACGCGCTCCATCACCACCGTCTCGGGGACGTGCAGCTGCTCGATCACCGCGTCGAGCAGATCGTGCACGAAGATCCGCTCCTTGCTCGCAGGCTTGATACGGGCGTAGTCGAGGAGATCGGTGATGATCCGGTTGGCCTCGCGCACCTCCTCGCGGATGGCCACCAGCGCTTGCTGCACGTCGGGATCCTTGGTGAGGTCGAGGCGCTTGAGCAAGATCGCAGCAGCGGTCGAGATGGCGGCCAGGGGGTTTCGGATCTGATGGGCCAGGCCGCCCGCGAGCTGTCCGAGCACCGCGAGGCGCTCCTTGCGCAGGAGCGCTTGGTGGGCGGACTCGATCAAGAGCTGGCTCTCTTCGGACGCGCCCGTGACGGTGCCGCGGGTCCGTCGCAGTTCTTCCTCGGCGGCGCGGACCTGGCTCAAATCGGTGATCACCCCGACGACGTGGGTCACGTGCCCGTCCCGATCGCGGATGGGGCTCTTGATGGTGCGCAGCTTGCGCACGTTCCCCAGCGCGTCGGTCGCGGGCTCTTCGGGGATCACCGTGGCCTGGCCGCTCTTGAAGACGTCCCGGTCGACCTCGCGAAAGAAATCGGCCTCCGTCTTGGGGAAGTACTCGTAGTCCGTCTGCCCCAAGATGGCGTTGCGGGGATGGCCGAGGAGGTTCTCGAACGCGCGGTTCACCAGGACGAAGCGATAGTCCTGATCCTTGACGAAGACCGGCTGCGCGACGTGGTCGAGGATCGACGCGAGGAAAGGCGCGGAGACCTCGGGGGCTTCCTTCGCTGCCGTGCGCTCCGCGTCGTCCGGAGCACGCCGGCGGGAGCCCTTCGGCGGCGTCTGCTTGCCGGATCCGTCACGATTCACGGGCGCGAGCCTACCAGGTTCACGCGACGGATCGGGCTCCGATCGCTGCGGCGTGGTCAGCGCGCGCGACGTCGGCTAGAAGCCGCGGGTGAAGCTCGTCGTCCTCTGCTCCGGTCGCGGTTCCAACCTCAAGGCCATCGCGGCCGCCATCGATGAAGGGCGCTGCGCCGCGTCGATCGCCGCGGTGATCTCCGATCGCCAGAGCGCCGAGGCGCTCGCGTTCGCGGCCGACCGCGGCATCCCGACCCAGGTGGTCTCCCCCAAGGCGTTCGAGGATCGCTCCGCCTGGGACGCCGCGCTCGCCGACGCCGTCCACGCGCACGCGCCCGAGCTCGTGGTCCTCGCGGGCTTCATGCGGATCGTCGGCAGCGCGATGCTGAAGCGGTTCCCCTACCGCATCGTGAACGTGCACCCCGCGCTCCTGCCCTCGTTCCCGGGCACGGACGGGCCAGCGCAAGCGGTCGCCAAGGGCGTGCGCATCAGCGGGTGCACCGTGCACCTGGTGGATGCGGGCGTGGACACCGGACCCATCCTCGCGCAGGGCGCGGTCCCAGTGCACGCGACCGACGACGCAGCGACGCTTCACGCCCGCATCCAAGGGGTCGAGCATCGCTTGTTGCCCTTCGTGATCGACGCGATCAGCAAGGGCACCATCGTCCCCAGCGAATACCCACGCTTCGAGCTGAGCCTGGCGTGGCCTGAGGAAGCGTTCGATTCGCCTACCACGAGCAGCGCTACTCGGTGACGGAGCAGGTGTAGGAGCGGATGTAGATCCCAGGCGCATCCACCCGCTCGTCGCGCCAGGCGAGTACGACGTGGTTGCCCTCGCTGGCGGCGCTGACCGTCATGTCACCGGGATAGGGACCCGAGGTGTCCGCTCGTCGGTCGAGCGCCGTCCCAATGATCGTGGATACGTCGCTGGTGACACGCACTATCTCGCTGCCTCGCCTACCGTCGGGGCGAATCATGGTGAGATAGATGCCCTCGTCCCAAGGGGTGTCGAGGGTAATCTGCGTCAGGTTGTCGTTCTGCCCCAAGCGCGGTCGCTCGGCCCACGCGAGTGCCGCGTATCCGTTGGACAGCTCCAGGAGGCGCGCCGAGCGCGTGACCCGTGCCGAGCGCATGCACGCGAGCTGGAACGGAGTGTCGTGGGCCCCACTGCCATCCTCCTCGAAGGTGCGGAGTCGATAGCAGAGCATGTAGCTGTCGGACCGGTGCCCATCCGAGAGCTCTCGAAATAGCACTCCACTCTCGCCGAGCGGCACCCCGTGTAGATCGAAGCCCGAGTCAGCCATCGTGCCTTGCTCGTCGGATCCGACCAGGGTCTGGGGAACAGTGATGGAACCCGTTCCATCGACTGCCAGGTAGTGGACATACCCACCGGCCACCGGCGTCCCGACCCGGTGCAGCATGCCGATGTTCCCGTCCGACCGGCGCACCAGCCCGAAGGAATTCGGGTACCGCTCGCGCTCGTCGATACACGACGCCCGGGTAAACACCGTGGCTTCAACCGCGCCGAACAGCATCGGCTCCCAGTCCGACCCGTAGATGGAAAGGCACCGCTCGGGAATTCCTCCGATGGCCGCCACCCCGCCCGCGCGGGTGGCGAGCATAGGGAACAGAGCGTCCCGGCCGGCAGACGCGCCCGACGTGCTGTTGCCCACCACCGAACAGAACTCACAGTCATGCGAGCGGTATGGGGTGAGTGGGAGCGCGACCCGCGTGATCTCAGAAGGGAGTGCAGGTCTCGTTCGGACGAGGCTCAGCCGGTCCTCGAGGCGCACCGGAAGCGGCTCAGGCTCGAGGGTCACGCCGCCCATCGCGGTCACGAGGGCGTCGCCGTCGCGTACCCAGTTGTCCCCAGACCCGCGCCGGTAGCCCACGAACTCGTCTTCACCGAGGTCTCCATTCGGTCGCAGCCAGGTGATGTGAAACGCCCACTCGGGGCTGCCGTCCTCACCCACCCGGCTCGTGCTCTCTACCCACGAAACGAGGATTCGACCGTCGAGCAGACCCACACGCGCGCTCGCGCTTCGATCGTGAACAAGATGCGCCTCGCCATCGGGAACACACTCCCCCACCACTTCCGCGTCATTCACGCAGCCGAGCGCGGTCATCGTGCACCCCGTTGACAGTAACATCCCGATGAGAGCACGCTTCGTGTTCCTCGCCGCCGTGGCGGTCTCATTCCCTTCGGCGGCATCTTCGATCCAGATCCCGATCCGCCGGCGCCCTTCGACAACCTCGACGTGGTGGTCGACCGCGAGCTTATCACCCTCGACGCCCGTTCGATCACGCTGCGTTGGCAGGAGAGTACGCCTGACCCAGACACCGGCGAGACCTATCCCGTGCTCGTGATCAGCACGCCCTATCTGGTCGACATCGACGAGGAAGACTACCTGAGCACCCTCACCGACATCCACCCAGGAGTCGTGGTGTTCGAGCACGGGATCGCGTTCCGGCCGTGCGCGACCGGAAGGTGCCTCACCTCGGGCCCGCTCGTCGAGGCCTACCGAACGGTGCTCACGCTGGAGGGCCGCGACGCGGCGCTCCCCGATCTTGGACTGGAGCTCATCCATCAGGTGCGCTTCGTGAGCAGCACCGTTGGAGCGAACGTCCCGGTTGGCTGTCCATTGACGCTACTTACCGGGGCAAACCCGGCCGGGCTCACCGCCCTTCTGTCCATCGGCGTCCCGCCCCAGGCATACGATCCGATCACCGTTACGATCGGGTGCTTTGTCATTGCGGACGTGGTCGCGGGCCTTCTGAATCAGAAGCTCGCGGACCTTGCGGGCACGCTGGACACCATCGGTGATCTCTTTGTGAACCCCCCCACCTTCCGGACTGACCTCGAGACGGTGCTTGTGGCCGGCTTCGATGGTGTGGATGAGACGCTGCGTGATGGGCAGATGAGCGTAGACGAGACGACGGCGGCACTCACAGCGCTTGGGTTCGGGAACCCAGGGACCACCGCGTTCGGGCTCTTCGGCCTCGATGACCGGGAGCTGCAGCCGTTCAACGTCATCTCCGCGCAGCTCTTGCTCACGGGGAGCTTGGCCGAGCTCGACGGGCAGCCTGCGGACTCCGCGCCAGACGCGCTCGGTGCTGTGGATGGCGCGTTCACCGATCGAACCTTCGACATGTTCCGGCGTGGCACCCTCGAGGATGTTCGGCCGTCGAGTGTTCGCTTGGACCTCACGGTCCTTCGCGGGATCTGCGAGAGTGGCGACATCCCGCGGAACTTCGTCCCCATCTGCGGGGTGTGTACCGGTGCAGAGCCCGACCCAGCGTTCTGCGAGGAAGGCAGGATTCGAGATAGGGTCATCGACCCGATGGCGGCTCTCGGCTCGGACCCGAGCTCGTTCACGATCCCAGCAGGTACGATCGACCCATTCACGGTTCCGAGCGTTCCTGGGCTTGCGCGGCTCATCGAGGTCGCACCGCAGTTCGGACAGGCGCTTCGACGCTTGCTCCTCAACTCCACCGGAACTGACGCTCGGTTCTCCGAGGCGCGCTTCGAGGCGGGTGCGGCTCGCTTCTCGTATCGCATCGACCCGGACTTGGACGGGGTCGACTCGTCCATCGACAACTGCCCGCTGGACTTCAATCCGGATCAAGCAGACACGACCGAGGGGCTCCCGGACGGAGTCGGTGACGAGTGCGATGTGTGTCCGGAGTATCCGGGAGGCGTGGGGCCCGCTGCGTGCAGCTGCGACATCGACGGCGATCTCTGCGTCAACGCGCCGCCCTTCGGTCCACCGCTTTCGTGCGGCCTCGAAGTCGGCCGGGTCTACGATCGCAACCCCACCCTCGTCGGAGTCGCGGACTTCGATGGGGACGGCGCCCCCGACGACTGCGATGCGGACACGGATGGAGATGGTGTGCCCGACGCGCTCGACAACTGTCCTCGTGGTGATGGGCGGGGCGGGTACGTCGTAGGGCTGGATGACAATCCCGATCAGACGGATAGCGGCGGCGCCGCGGAGTTCGGAGATATATGCGACGTGCTCTGCTCTGGGCCGGATGAATCAGGGTGCGCGCCGCCAGTTGGCGGCGCCGGCGACCGAGTACCGGATGGTGCCTTTGCGCTGCCTGGGTATCTGCCTGAGTCGGGATGTTTCGCGGACGGATGCGGACTCGGTCTACTCGCGATCTGCGGCGGACGGTCGCTCGCCGATTGCGCCGGCCTACCGTTCGGGTTCGGCCTCATCGATCCCATCGGTCAGCCGCTCGCACAGTTTGGAGGCCAGTCGGGCGCATCCATCGTGCGTGCTGGCGTGGGTGACTTGGACGGAGACGGGGTCTCCGACCTCCTGTTGGCGAATCCCGACGCCGTTGGCGAGTGCACCCCGAACGGGTGCCTGCCCCAGGTCGGCGACATCGCGCTGATCAGTGGAGCGACTGGGGCCCATCTCGAACGCGTGTCCTTCGGTGAGCCCAGCTCTCAGTTCGGGGCCGCGGTCGTGACCAGCGGGACGCTGCTCTCGGTGGGTGCGCCGACAGCTACCGACCCATCTGGCGCGGTCACGGGAGCAGTCCACGTGTTCGACACCGCGTCGGGGTCGCTGGTGTACGTGACAAGCGTGTACGGGCGCAGCGCCGGCGACCGATTCGGCGAGGTTCTGGCGCCAATCAGCACAAAGCGGGGCCGAGCGCAGTTGTTGATAGGAGCCCCCGGCGCGGGAGAAGTCACCCGGTGGGATCCTCGGCGCGGAAGTGTTGCTCGCATGAACCTTGGGGGTATCGGCGAGCTGACGACATTGCTTGCGGTCCGAGAGGACGACAGGCGCCACGGGCACCGCGGACCGGTGCGGGTCGTAGTCGGTGTCCCCGAGGCGCGTGCGGGGAGCGGGGCAGTCGTGGTGTTCGATGGTCGCGGCCGCCGGCGCGCGACCACCTACGGGCGTGCGTCCGAACGTCTCGGGACCGCGATCGTGGCGGGCGTCGGCAGTCCCGACCGCCTGTTCGTGGGAGCGCCTGGATATCGGCACGGCCGGGGCGCGGTCGTCGTCATGAGCTTGGTCGGGCGACGCATCGAAGAACTCGTGTGGTACGGACGCGGGCTGAGCTCACGGCTCGTGCAAACGGGGGATGTGGTCGGGGACGAGGGCGACGATCTCCTGGTGGGCTTCGAACTCGACGGAGTCGCGGCAACGGCCGTGTTCGGTGACCTCACTCGTGAGAGGCCGCGACACGGGCCTCGATGGTGTTGGCGTTGACTCGATAGGCGATGAGCGGTGGCCCGTGGCGACCACGTCCCGGGTCACCGCATCGCGCCATCCCAAGCCGCCGCTGCCAGCGAAATCAGGGCGCCAGCGGGACGTGACCCTCAGCGCCGGATGAGGTGCTCCTCGAAGAAGTCGATCATCCGCTGATTCAACCGCGCGGCGACCGCGGGCTCCGAGGCCATGTGGGTCATGTTGGTCAGCGGCAACAACTCGAAGGGTCGGCCCGCGCGGAACATCGTGTCGCAGAGCCGGACCGCGTGAGAGAAGTACACGTTGTCGTCGGCGGTGCCGTGCACGATCAAGAGCGGTCGCCGCTCGCCCTCGGTCTCGGCGGCATACGTCAGCACGGAGCTCGTCCCGTACGCGCCCTCGGCGCCTTCTTCTTCGGGCAAACCCACGTAGCGCTCGGTGTAGTGGGTGTCGTAGTCGCGCCACTCGGTGACCGGCGCGCCCGCGATCCCTGCGCGGAAGATGTCCGGCCTTCGGATGGTGGCCATCGCGCTGAAGTAGCCGCCGAACGACCAGCCGTAGACGGCCACCCTGTCCATGTCCATCTCGGGGTGCGCGGCGCCGAGCGCGGTGAGCGCCGCGACCTGATCTTCGAGCGCGATGGTCGCGAAGTCTCCGTCGATGACCCGCTCCCAATCGCGACCGCGACCGGGGGTGCCGCGTCCGTCGGCGCTCACCACGATGAACCCGTGATCGGCGAACCACTGAGGCAAGAGCCAGCGATCCCTATCGGCGAGCACCATGCGTGTCGTCGGTCCGGCGTATACGTAGAGCAGCACGGGATAGCGGGTGCCCTCGACGTAATTGCGAGGCCGCAGCACCGCGGCGCGGAAGTCGCGCTCACCGACGGTTTCGATCGACACCGAGGGTGAGAACGCGGGCTCTTCCGCGTGGCTCTCGGGCGTCGCGACCGTGCTTCCATCGGGGCGCCGGACGGTGATTACGCGCGGGCCCTCGAGCCGTCGATGCACCTCGACGTACTGGGTCGCTTCCTTGGAGAACGTCGCCTCGTGGATGCCCGCGCCCTCGTCCATCGGGGTCAGTTCGGCCTCGGCGGAGCTCCCGTCGAGCGCGATGCGGTAGAGGTGGGCCTCGCTGGTGTCGCTCCCCGCGCTCACGAACACCGCGCCGTTGCGCTCGTCCACACCGAGCAAGGCGCGGTAGCGGAACTCGCCCATCGGGGTGAGCGGACGAAGCCGCGAGCCGTCCGCGCCGCGCAGCTCGAGGCGCCAGTCGCCCTCGCGCTCGCTGGTCCAGAGGAACGTCCCGTCGTTCAAGAAGCGCGGCACGTCCTGATCGAGGTTGAGCCACGCGGCGTCCTCTTCGCGGAGGATCTCCCGGGTGACCCCGCTGACGGGATCGACGCTCAGCAGCACCTGGTGCTCTTGCAGACGATCCTGCACCAGGATCACGGGCCCGCGGTTCTCCGGCCAGCGCACGGTGGTGAGGTACGGGTACGCCGTGCGATCCCACTCGAGGAAGCGGATGCTGCCGCCGCTGGCCGCGATCACCCCGAGCCGGACGCTCGCGTTGGCCTGGCCGGGCCGCGGATAGGGGCGACTGGCGGGCGGTGTCGCAGGGTGATCGAAGTCGATCGTCGTCATGGGCTCGACGCCCTCGGTGTCGAACTCCTCGACCAAGAGCGAGCGCGAGTCGGGCGACCACCAGTAGCCCTCCATCCGCCCCATCTCTTCTTGAGCGACGAACTCTGCGGTGCCGTACTCGATGGTGGGCCGAGGCCGGGTGGTGAGGCGCCGCTCGGCCCCGCTCGCGACGTCGATCACGTAGAGGTCGCCCTCGCGCACCACGGCGATCTTGTTGCCATCCGGGGAGAAGCGGGGATCGGTGGGGAAGCCCGCGCTCGAACTCAGCTCACGCACCGAGCCGGCCTCACCTGCGTGCGCTCGATCGATCAGAAAGAGGCGGCCCGAGAGCGGCACCAGGATGCTGTTGCCATCCGGGCTGAGCTGGTAGCTCGCGATGCCGCGCGCTGCGCTGCGGGTCCGCTCACGCCGCGCGCGCTCCTCTTCGGAGAGCTCTTCTTCTGCGCCGTTGAGGATCGAGTCGGCGGTCAGGAGCACCCGCTCGGTGCCGCTCGCGAGATCGAGCGAGTAGAGATCGTTCACGTTGCGGCGCGCGTCGGCCCGCAGGAACAAGAGCTGGGTGTCGTCCGGCGTGAAGGTGAAGCTCCCCGGGTGACCGAGGTTGAAGCGATACGTCAGGGTGTACGCTTCGATGAAGTCGGCATCGGCGACGCTCTCGGGCACAGGCGCCTCCGTGGGCTCGGGGGTGGTGGGCGCGATCGCCTCGCTGCTTCCGCAGGCGAGGAGGAGGACGGACAAGGAGGATCCGAGGAGGGTTCGGGCGCGCATGGCGCCGGAGGATAGCCCTCGATCCCCTTCGGGCGCCCCCCAAAGCGAGCCCCCGCTGGAACACGCTCTCGCAGGAACACCCGACGGAAAGCGAAACGGCCGGTCGCCTCGATGGGTGACCGGCCGCTCGTTCACGCCAGAGGCGCGCTCACTCTTCGTCGTCGTCCGCGTCGTCCGCGTCGTCCGCGTCCTCTTCGGCGTCCGCCTCTGCGGGCTTCTCTTCTCCGTCGTGCTTCTTGAGCGTCTCGGCGCGCTTGGCCACCAACGCGGCCGCGCGGGCCCGGATCTCCGGCTTGGGCGCGAGCAGGATCGTCATCGTCTTGCCCTCCATCCGGGCGCCCTGCTCGATGATGGCGATGTCGCGCGAGATCTCGATGAAGTGAACGAGCTGACGCTCGGCGGTCTCGGGGTGGGTGATCTCTCGACCGCGGAAGCGGCAGGTCACCTTCACCTTGTTGCCGGCCTCGAGGAAGCGGCGGATGTGGCGGGCCTTCACGTCGAGGTCGTGATCATCCGTCTTGGGACGGAGCTTCACTTCCTTCAGCTCGACGTGCAGCTGCCGTGTCTTGGCCTCGTTCTCGCGCTTCTTCTCCTCATACTTGAACTTGCCGAAGTCCATGATCTTGCAGACCGGCGGGACGGCTTTGGGGTTCACCTCGACGAGGTCGAGCCCCTTGCTCTTCGCGGCACGCAAGGCTTCCTGGGTCGACAGCACACCGAGCATCTCTCCCTCGGATCCGATGACACGGACCTCCGGAACACGGATGCGGTGGTTGGTACGGGGACCGAAGTTGGTTCGAGCTTGGCGGGGATCGAAACGCGAAATAACGCTACCTCCTGGTGTCTCTCCCTTTTGGGAAGAGGCGGGGTCTCAGCACGAAGGCTCGGGACCGACGGCGGCGATGATAGCCGCCTTCGGGCTGGCCACAAGCGGGCACGGAGAAAGAGCCTCCTCTGCCCCGGCGGCCCCTCAGTCGGTGAGGTAGCTGCAGGTCGAGTCCTCGAGGCAGTGGTGGCCGTCGGGGTCGCTCAAATACGGGATGTCCGTTCCGTCCGTGGACACGTACCGGGACAGCATGTTGAACATGTAGACCGCCATGTCGAAGCCCACATCCTCCACGAACAGCTCGGTGAATCCGTGGATGCCCGCCGGCTGGACGTAGGGCGAGACCATTCCGCTGTTCGCGGCGTCCGCCTCGTAGGTCCACACCGCCACGTCGCTGGGTGAGCTCATGGGCCGGCTGCGCCGTGACCAGCGAAGGCCCGGGGTGACGCGGACCGGCGCGATGCCGCCCTCGGACGCGGGGATCTGGGTCTCGCCATCCGTCGCGAACGTCGCGCGCCCCTCGGCGAGATCATCCACATCCACCAGGAACGCCTCCGCGCCGGGGCCGGCGGGGTGACGCAGCAGGCGCGGCAGGCCCTCGATCGCGTGGAAATCGATCAAGAGCTCGTTAGGCGATCGGTACCCGCGCGCCGCGAAGAAGTCGGGCGGCGCACGGAAGTCCGCCAGATGTGCAGGCGCGTCCGCGGGCAAGAACGGGATGACGCCCGCCGCGCGCGCCATCGCGTAGCCCGTCGCGATCGGCACGTTGGGATCGCCGTTGGTGTTCACGATCAGGATGCTTCGGGGACGCGGGGTCACGTCCTCGACCTCCAACGGGTGCAGGAAGATCCGGTCGACGTAGTTGATGGGATCGCCTCGCTCGAGACCGACCTGCGCCAGCATCACCAAACGACGCAGCTCGGGGCTCTGGCGACGACGGCCATAGCCGGCCGCGGGTGCGCTGAGCGGAGCGGCCTCTTCGACCGGGACGCTCGCTTCTCGAAACACGATGCCCGCGAACTCGGCGCAGCTCGAGCAGTTGCCCGCGCCGGTGTTGCCGTGGGCCGACTCCCACGTCTCGATCACCCGATCCGGCGCGGGGTCGCCGTCGATGGCGCAGGTCCCGAAGTCGGTGTGCAGGCGCGCATCTCGATAGAGCTCGACGACCCAGTAGTCGCCCTGATCGGAGGGGATGCCCACCCGGAAGGCGCCGAGTCCGCCGCGCGTGGTGCCGGCGCAGCGCACCTCCCCGTTGGAGAGGTTGCGGACCGTCAGCACGTCATCCGGTCCCAGCATGGACGCGGGCACGCAGGCGAACTCGGTGCGCTCGTCGTCGTTGAGGTGGGTCGCGAGGATCTGAAGCGAGAGGTCACCCGCGGCGCACGCGGTACTGCCGGTCGGGCCCGCGCTGATCCCGCCCACCACCAAGGGACCCATCAAGCGGAGCATCATCGCGGGACGCACGGAACCGTTCTCGGTGCGGACCGCGACGTCGGCCAGACCGCCACCACCGACCACCGGCGCCGACGCGACGATGTTCGGCTCCACCCCGGCAGTCAGCGCGGTGATGATCCCGCCGAGCGAGCCCCCCGCCATTCGGTAGGAGACGTCCGGCCCGCCGACGTCGGGCGTGCCGTCCGCGTCGAAATCGCCTGCGAGATCCGCGGCGCCATCTCCGTCGTGATCTCCGTCGAACGTGAGCGGTCCTTCGGGTCCTTCGAGGTTGCGGGCGACGGCGCGCCGGGTCCCATCGAACGAGCGCAGGATCCGGAAGACCTGCATCTGATCGATCACCGTCTGACGGACCGCGTCGCGGGTGTGAAAGACGTATGCGGTCCAGAAGTCCGCGCCCGAATCGAGGGTGCCGTTGCCGTCCAGATCGTGGGCCCGGCCCATCATCAGCGCGTCCGCGGTGCCCGCGATGCAGTTCGCGGCGAAGTAGCTCCGCACCAGCGTGCGCTCGAGCCGACCGAGATCGAGGCCGTGTCCCTGCGCGTTGACCGCGACGAGCGCCTGGCCGTGCTGCAGGACCAAGCCGCCATAGATCAGCACCTCGGCAGCGTTCGATCCGTGTCCGTGCACGTAGACCACAGGATCGAAGGGCTGGTGATGATCGGCGTCTTCGAGCGGGACGTAGATGGTGATGGTGATGGGCTCGGGGACGATGCGCGCGCGGCCGGTGCGGTAGTCCATGTCGAACACGTCATCGAGATCCTCGTTCGCGGGATCCGCGAAGAAGGACGGGGTCTCGGTCACGATGGTCACCACGTGCGAGAGCGACGCGTAGCTCTCGAGCATCGCGGCGAGCGAGCTCTCGGGCAGACCGAGCGCCTCGACTGCGGCCACCGCCAACGTCTCCCGGAATGCATCGCCCGGGGTGATGAAGGGGAGCTCGGGGGTCCCGCAGCCGCTGCCGCCCTGCATCGGGAGCGGGATCACATCGACGGGAAACGCCGTGTCCAGGCGCGCCATCGTGCCGCGCCCGTAGAGACCCTCGCGGATCGTATCGAGATCATCGGTCACCGACTGGGTGGTGAACGTCCACGCGAACGCGACCCCGTTCCACCCGCGGCTGCTCAGATCGCCATAGAGCTCGGGGTGTGCGGCGAGCATGCCTTCGAGCGGATCGAGATCGCCCGTCTGCCGCACGTGGTGCACGTGATCGAAGGGCGAGCGCACGGGCGCGCCGTCTTCGCCCACCAGGCGATCGGTGAGCACGACCGCGTACGTGGTGCGCTGCGAGAGCGGGATGAGCGGACGAACGATGAGGGTCTTGGTCTCGCGCTCGTAGAACCACGCCATCCCATCCACGGTCTCGAGCGGATCGCCGGTGAGGGTGCCATCGATCGTATTGGGATGATCGAGGACGCCATCGAAGTCCGTGTCCTCACCCGGGTCGAGCACTCCGTCGCCGTCGAGATCCTCTTCCACCGTCTCGAGCAACAGGTTCGACTCGGTGCTGCGGGGATCGTTGTCGTAGTACTGGTCGGTGTGGGTGGTAGCGTAGGGGAAGCTGCCGCTGTTCAGATCGAGGGGCACCGGCAGGCCCGTGCTCAGATCGATGAGGTAGATGGCGTGGCCGGGGAAGTCGCTCTCCGCAAAGTTTTCCGAGCCGCCTTGGCGTGCGAGCAACGCGTCGAGATCGAGATCCTCCTCGAAGGCCACGGTGATGGGCGCGAACGTGCCCCAGCCATCGAGCTGATCGAAGAGCTCACGGGTGCGCTGCTCGAGCGCAGTGGGCACCACCATGCTCGCGTTGATCCGGCGCCCGGTGGGCGAGGTGGGATCGGGCCACGTCGCCGTGTCGTTCGGCAGCGGCAGGAGCGGCAGATCCTCCGCGTACGGCTCCCAGACGATCAGCGGCCCGGTGCCGTCGGGCGTCGCGCGATGACCGCGGGGGATCCCTCCACCATCACACGAGGTGAGGGCCAAGAGGGCCGCGAGAGCGAGCAGAGGGATCGGGGGAAGGGATTCGCGCACGGTCGGAGTCTACCTAGCCGCGTGAAGGGCCTCGTGTGTTTCCGCATCCCGCGCTCGACGTCACCCGCTTCGTGTACCGTTGGCGGATGCACCACCGGACCCTGTCGCTCCTCGTCGCGTCCCTCGCATTCGTCTCGCTGCTCGCCCTCGCCCCAACGGCTCAGGCCCAGCGGGACCGCCCCCTCTACGCCGGGTTCGGCGGCGGGGCGTTCTTGGACTTCGACTGCTGCGCCATCCATGGACGCATTACCGGCGAGTTCGGCTGGCACTTCGGGCGGGAAGACACCGGGTTCGTGATGGCCATCGAGGCCGCTACCAACTTGGGCCCCGACTACTTCAGTTTCCTCGGCGGCCTGCGCCTCGGGGGTGACATCGAGGTGCACGGCAACCAGCGCTTCGGGATCATGTTGCGGCCCAGCGGCTTGGTGGGGGTCGCGCTGCGCGACTACGCGAACGACGGTCGCGAGGGCATCTACGGGAGCTTCGTGGTGCAGCCTGCGTTCGATATCCGCTTCGCGGTCGCCGACAGAGCGGTCGTTTTCTGGCTGCGCCCGGTGGCCATCGACATCCAGTTCTACTGGGCCGACCGCGCGGGCCGCGACTGGTACGCGCGCGGGGCCTACCAAGCACTTGCAGGCATCGACTTCCAGTTCTGAGCGCCTTTGAGTCTTGCGAAGGAGAGGCGTACCCTGGGCGCTCCACTCGAAGGAGGCGACATGGCAGCTCGAGGCCCGCTCCCCCACGCACGCAGACTGCTCCTGCTCGTCCCCCTGCTCGCACTCGCGTGCAACGGCGAGATCGATGGAGGCCCGGTCTCCCCTGCTGGAACCCTCCGCGACGTACGTCTGCCGGCGCGGGTCTGGCGGCTCACCACCCCGCAGCTGGCCGTCGAGGTCCAGCGCCTGTTCGGTGAGGGCGCGCCCCCGATCGATCTCGGGGTGAGCGCGCCCGAGCACCACCTGAGCAACATCGCGTCCGCTGCCGGGGTGGACAACGGCAACGTGAATGACCTCCTCAACGGTTCGAGCGCGGTCGCCGCTTGGGTCGCGACGGAGGGCGCCAGCCGCACCCACTGCGCAGCGAGCTACGGCACCGCGGCGTGCATCGACACGCTGCTCGATTGGCTCCCCGCCAGCGCCTACCGAAGGCCTATCGAAGCGAGCGAGCGGGTCGAGCTGCGCGCGCTCTACGACGCGCTCGTACTCGAGTACGACATCGAGGCGGGCATCGTCGGCATCGTCCGCGCCGTCCTGCTCTCGCCAGACTTCCTGTACCGCACCGAGCTCGGGCCGAGCGCCCCGGAGGCGCCCAGCGAGATCACGCTCACCAATCACGAGATAGCGACGCTGCTCGCGTACGCCATCACCGATGCGAGCCCCGATGACGAGCTGCTCGCGCGCGCCGCGGCGGGCACGCTGGACGATCCTGAGGTACGCGAAACCGAGGTCCGACGCTTGGTCGCCAGCTCGGGTCCGATGTGGCGCCGCTTCTTCGGCGAGTGGCTGGATCTGAGCACCTTCCGCAGTCAGGCGACGGAGGTCGGCCTCACCGGCACCCTCGCCGATCAGATGGAGGAGGAGTACGCGGCCTTCCTCGAGGACGTGATCGTGACGAACGACGGAAGCCTCGAGGACGTCTTCTCGAGCGCCCACAGCTTCACCGGGCCCGAGCTCGCTGCCCACTACGGCGCATCCCACCCGGGCGTCGGCCTCTCGCGGATCGAGCTGGATCCCGCCGAGCGCGGTGGTCTGTTGACCCAGGGCTACTGGCTGGTCGCCCACGCCAAGGACGGTCGCGACAACGTGGTGCGCCGAGGCATGAACGTGTTCCGCGAGGGCATGTGCAACGAGATCCGGGTCCCCGACGGCGTCGATGTGGCTGCCGCGCTCGCTCGCCTCGCCCCAGCCGACGCGACGGTGCGCGAGATCTCCGAGATCCGAGGCAGCGCGGGATCGTGCGCCGGCTGTCACCGCATCGCGGATCCCGCGGGCCTGGTCTTCGAGAACTACGCGAGCGACGCGAGCTGGCGGACCTTCTATCCCGATGGCCTCCCCGTCGAGCCCGTGGTCGAGCTCAACGGCCTCGGCTCGTTCGCGAGCGCGCCCGAGCTCTCGCTGGCGCTGACCCAGTCGAGCACCTTCCGCCGCTGCTTCCTGCAGCGCTTCACCCACTACTTCGTGGGTCGCGATGTGGGGACCCCGAGCCAGGCGCTCTGGCTCAACGAGACCGCGACCACCTTCCGCGACGAAGGCGATCAGCTCACCGAGCTCTTGGTCGCCTTGGTCCGCCACCCCGCCTTCATCGAGCGAGCGAATTGAGGAGCACGCCATGACCATCTCCCGACGACAGTTCGCAGCGCTCCTCGGCACCGGTGCCGCTGGCGCCGCCATCGCGCCTTCGCTCATGCGCGGCTCGCTCTTGAGCCGCGTGCGGGCGCAGGACGAGGGTCCCAAGCGCTTCTTGGCGGTGCGCAGCCCGCACGGCGTCGATCGAGACGCGTGGATCCCTCGCGAGCCCGGCGGCGCCGAGCCCCGCAACGCCGACATGGATCTGATGGATCTGGCGTTCGAGGGCGGGAACGCGATCCTTCCGCCGCTCACGCCGTGGCGAGATCGGATCACCATCCTCGATGGGCTCGACACCCAGGTCTGCAAGGAGGGAACGCGGGCTGGCGTGCGCACGTTCCACGGGCACAACGAGCAGGGAACGATGCTCACCGGCGCTCAGCCGCCCGAGGATCGCGACAGCGGCAACTTCGACAACCACCCGTCGCTCGACTTCTTCCTGCATGGCGAGCTCGGTGCGCGGGCGCTCATCACGGCGAGCGTCGAGGGCACCGGCACATGGAAGTGCATGAGCTACGGCGAGCGAGGCCTGCCGCGCGCCCCGCAGGCGGATCCCCGCACGGTCTACGACAACGCGTTCGCGGGCTTCATGCCGGTGATGCCCGGCGTCGATCCCGACGAGGCCGACAGGCTCGTGCTCGGACAGAACGTCGCCGCGTTGAGGCGCTTGCGCGATAGGCTCTCGGGGATCGAGCGCGAGCGGCTCGATGCGCATCTCGCGGCCATCTCATCGCGGCTTCCTGGGCCGGGCGGCTTCATGCCGGGGGCGTGCGGCATCACCGATCCCGCGAGCGCGCGACCGACCATCAGCGGCAACGTCGGCGCGTTCGCGGACGTCGAGCGCGTCACCCGCGCGCACTCGCAGGTGATTGCGAACGCGTTCGCCTGTGGGGTCTCGCGGGTCGCGACGCTCCAGATCCTGAACGACTACCCCAACTGGCACACCCAGCTGCCCGACGTGCGCACGCCCGAGATCTTGGCGCGCTACGGAGACGACACCTTCCGGTTCCACGAGAACCTGGTGCACGACTATTGGAGCGCCGATGGCGACGAGCGCGCGATCCGTCGAGTCGGCTACTGCGCCGGCCTCCGCTACAACGCGAGCTTGTTCGCCGCGGTGCTCGAGGAGCTCGACGCGATGCCCGATCCCCAGGACCCCCGCGGCGGATCGATCCTCGATAACACCATCGTGTTTTGGCACAACGAGTTCGGGCACGACGGCCACGACAACCAGCACACCCGGCACCCCGCGATCATCGCGGGCGGCGGCGGCAGCGTGTTGAAGCTGGGTCGCTACCTGCGGCTGCGCGACATCGCCAGCAGCGATCGGGTCCCCCACAACCTCTTGCTCACCAGCATCGCGCAGGCGATGGGGCGTACCGAGGTGAACTACTTCGGCGATCGCGATCTGGTCGCCCGCGCCAACTACCAGGGACCGCTGCTTCCGTTGATGGCCTGAGCGTTGATGGCGCGCGCGTTGCTGGGCTGAGCGCTTTCAGCTCCCGACGAGCTCGGCTATCCCCGCTTCGATCACGCTCTGCTCGCTGGGCGCGAAGCCCTCGCGCTCCCAGGTGATCCGACCCTCGCGGCTGATCCACACGCTGAACGGCGCGGCCCGACGAGGGTTCAGCTGCGAGGTCACCCGGGTGTCGAGATCGGTGACGACGTCGAAGGTCACCCCGAGCCTTCGCGCCGCCGGTCCCACGCGGGTGATGGTGCTCGCGCCGTCCATGCTGATGGCCACGATCTCGAGACCGCGTGCGTGGTAGCGGGTGTAGAGCGTCTGGTAGTAAGGCAGCTCGGTGCGGCAGGGGACGCACCAAGTGGCCCAAAAGAGGATGACCACTGGGTGGTGCGCGCTCAGGTGCGAGGCCAAGCGGAACGTCCCGCGCGAGGGGCCGCCCGTCGCAGCAGGCAAGGTGAACGAGGGGGGCGTGCCGCCCACCCGGGCCAGCGCCAGCGCGGGTGCGAGGAGCTCGGCGAGCGCGTCGCTGGGGGCCACCCGAGCATCTGCATCGCGGGATCTCGACGGCGACTCGACGAACGCGGCGGCGATCAGAGCGCTGATGGCGAGCACGGTAGCGATGGAGAGCGGCGTGAGACGGGAGCGGAGGTGCATGACGGGCTCCTACGACGGAAGGCCCCCCGAGGCTATTCGAGGGCATCTGCCCACGCACCCGTTGCAGTGCGCCCCCCGGGCCAGGTATGTCTCAGCCCCCCATGCAGGAGCTAGGACACGCAGAGCGACAGCGGCTCCTGGAGCGCTTCGGACGGACCCTCGCCGCAGGCGACGTGGTCTACAACGAGGGCCAGCCCGCCGATCACTGCTTCTTGCTGCACGAGGGTCGGGTCCGACTGGTGAAGCGCATCCGCGGCGCCGAGCGCAGCCTCACCGTGCTGAAACCCGGCGATCTCTTCGGCGAGGACGCGCTGCTGACCAAAGTGAGCCGTACCGCCTCGGCCGTCGCGCTCACCGACGTGCGCATCCTCGCGTTGGATAGGCCGACGTTCGGAGTGCTGCTCTCGACCAACCCCGAGGTGGCCACCCGTCTGGTGGAGCAGCTGGTGCGCCGCCTCCGCAGCGCTGAGGAGCAGCTCGAGAACGCGATGCTGCGCGATCATCCGTCGCGGGTGGTGAACACGCTGCTCAAGCTGGTGAACGCGTCCGAGCCCACGCCCGACGGCTACGTCGTGAGCGTCTCGCCGCTGGAGCTCTCGAGCCGCGTGGGCCTGGATGTCGATGCGGTGAAGAAGGCCGTGCAGCAGCTGCGCGACGGCGGCTACCTCCGCATCGTCGATGAGCGCATCGTAGTCCCCGACGCCGAGGCGCTTCGTCAGCTGTATCAGCTGCTGGGCACCAAAGAAGAAGTGCGCGGAGGAGCAGGCGCAGCCTGAGTGGCGCCCTCTCAGAGGGTGTCGGCGACCGCGCGCAGCGTGTCGGCTGGCCCCTCCGTGATGGTCTCGTGGTGCGAGACGATCACCCGTCGTAGCTCGGGCGTCTGCGCGAGGCGCCGCAGCTCGCCCGCGAACGCGGCCTTGTCCTTCAGCAGGAAGAAGCGGGCGACGCGGGTGAACTTGGGGCCGCCCGACGACTGGGTGACGTGCTTGAAGACCATTCCTTCGAAGCCGCCGCGGTGGGGCATGTTGAACACGGCGTCGTTGAAGATCACGGTGCTGCCCGACTCGCTCTTGACCACCATGTGGCCCTCGAGATCGGCCATCCCGGGGAGCGGCGCGTAGTGCACGTTCGGATCGCTCGGCAAGACGTCGTAGCTCCCGTCGAGCCGCACCTTCTTGGCCACCGACTTGGCGGCACCGGGAGGACAGAGGACCTTCGCGTTCGGGTAGCGCTCGGCGAAGCGGGGTGCGTCGATGCGGTGAAAGCCGTTGGGGACGATCACGAACGCTACCTCGCCGAAGCGCTCGATCTCTTCCATCGCGGACGCTTCCAACGCGACGGCGTTGTGGATCACCAGCCGTCCGTCGCCGAGCTTGAGGACGCTCATCACGCGCTTCAGGCCCATGCCCGGCACGTCGCCCTCGACGCGCCAGAGGTTCTCGGTGAGCTTCTCGAGCGGGTGGTGAGGCATGACGGTCCAGGGCTCGCTCATGACGCGAGCCATACCACGACCGCCTGCCTCACCAGAGCTGGGGATAGAAGCTGGCGCCGATGGTGAAGAGCACGTCGCCCTCCGCAGGCGCCCAGCCCGTACTGAAGCGCAGGTCCATCAACGCGCGGTGGCCGTTGTGCACCACGATGTTGAAGAAACCGTTCACGCTGCCTTGGGCGACGTTGCCGTCGATGAGGCCTATCCAGCCCTGCGCACCGAACGTGAACGCGCGGGTGACGTTGAAGGCGAGTTCGGCGGGGACTGCGAGCATCCAGGAGACGTTCGCGGTGAAGAGCAAATCGAGATCTAGCGACGCGCGGAACCGGATGCCCGAGCCGTGCAGCATGATGGGCACGCCGATCCGCGCGTCCGTGTTGCCGGTGGTGAAGGCTGGGACCTGCACCGCGCCGCGTAGCCCCACCTCGAGCACGTCGCCCCGATAGAGACGTCCGGTCGCGTGCAGGATCGGATCGCGGGCGATGGTCCCGATGACGCCGACCGGCAAGGTCACGCCGATCTCCAGATCGTCGGTGACGCCGATGGTGGCGCCAAACGCCAGCTGCAAGATGATGCTGGAGCCGAAGAGGATCCCCTGATCGAGGCGGAGCGTCCCTTCGGTGAGGGTGAGCGGGCGATCGGCGAGCCGCAGCGGATAGCGGTGACTTGAGGCTTCCGCTGTCGGCTCGCTCGTCTCGGACGTCGACGCGCTCGTCTCGGCGTCGCGCGACGGTGGCGCCAAGTCGTGGCCCGTGTAGCCGTCGGGTACCGTGACGTCACCGGGGGTCGCGCCCGTCGTCGAAGGCTCGGCGACGCTCGCCTCGGGGCTCGCGTCCGCTTCGGCCGCGTCCGCGCTCACCCACGTGTCTGCGGCGGCTGGCGCGTCCTGCGCTTCGGCGTGCAGGCCGAAGGGCAGGATCACCAGGCTGCCGACGAACGCGAGCAGCGATAAGAATCGGCGCTTCACCTCAGCGCCAGCGGCGCTTGGTCAGCACGAGACCCAGCGCGCCGAGCGCGAGCCACATCGCGCCGCCCTCAGCGCGAACCGGGCTCGCAGAGCAGCGCGAGGTCCCCGACGAGCCGCGGCCGCCGGGGCCGGGCTCGATCCCCGTGGGCATCTCGCACACGGTGGGACACGCAGGCTCCGGCGCTCGGTTGAGCTCGTGGGTCACCAAGACCTGGGTGCCGAGATCGACGTCGTCCGTCGCGCGCAGGAGCAGATCCCGATCGAGCTCACTCGGCGGCAAACGGGTGCGCAGCCGGGTCAGGTACGCGCCCGAGGGGAGCGCTTCACGGACCACCGCAGTGTCCTCGGCACCGGAGTGCTCGGTGCCGCCATCGTCGCTGAAGCTCCGGTAGCTCTCGAGCTGTCCCAGCGGCGCGTCGGCCGCGAACTCGGTGACCCAGTTGGTCCCTGCACTGGTGCCCGCGAAGAGCGCGTCGTCGAAGTTCGCGTCGTAGGAGAAGGCGTTGGCGGCCCAGTCGTAGGTGATGGAGTCGCGATCGACCTCGGCGTTGCCGTAGTTGGCGGCCTCCATGCGGCCCTCGGCGAAGACGAAGAGCTCGAGATCCACATCCACGCTGATTCCCGCCGCGACCATGCGCAGAGGGAACGCGAGCGAGAGGCCAGGCGAGGTGACGCGTACCGGCTGCATGCGATCGACGCCCGCCTGCGGAGAGAGGCGAAGCGCGACGAAGTTCATGCTGTGCTCGGTGTAGTAGGTGATGACCGGCAAGAGACCCGGGTCGACCGGGTAGCCGTGATCCTCGAGCCACAAGAACAGCGCGTTGGGATCATCGGAGCCGATGGTCGCGGTCTCATACGGTCCGACCACACCGGTGTGATGCACGATGACGCCGCCGCCGTCGTCGGCGTCGCGCTCCGAGACCGGAGAGCCCGAGCTCGCGAAGCCGAAGGGCGCGTTCCAGGGCTGGCAGGGATCGCCGCAGGACGTCCGGGGCGGGGTCGGCGCGATCATGGTGATGACGGTGCTCTCAGTCAGCGCCTCGAAGAAGCCCTCGTCCGCCAGCTCGACCGTGGGAGTCCCGCTCACCGGCAATACCCAGACGAAGTCGCGCGGATTGCCCGTGTACTGGATCTGATCCCAGAGCGTCGTGCCCGACGGCGAAATGGCGACCGCCATGCGATGGGCGTTCACCACGCTCGGCATCCCGGTGGGCGGAGGCGGCGCGAAGCAACCACCACACGCCGAGGCGGGCGTGGGCTGGATGCCGAGCACCACCAGCAGCGCGACCAACGACGAAACCTTGCGAGCCAACTCTCCACCCATGACGGACCTCCATGCGGCGCAACCTGGCACGAAGCGAGGGACGCGCCGGCGGTTGAGCAGGCTCTGTGCCAGTGCTCGCTCTGCACCACCGCGCGCATAAAAATGGGCTCCAAATAGGTGACGGGCGCTGACCGAAGCCAGCGCCCGTGGGCATCACAGGATCGCACCAGGGAGGAATGGAGCTGCCGCGATCCCGCGGATCGTCTGGTGTCTGCTTCAGGCGGCGGGTGGCACGATGCTGCGGCGGACCGCCATCGGGTGTTCGCTGAGCTTGGTGAGGCGATCCTCTCCCTCGAGCACCAACGACTTTCCCTCGTGCTTCAGCTCCGCGACGAGATCGTGCAGTCGCTCGAGGCTGGTGTGGTCGACCAGCTTCGCCGCCGAGAGGTCGAGCACGATCGCGCCCTTCTTGCTCGCCTCCAAGAGCAGTGCCTTGAGCGAGAGGTAGTTGGTGAACATGGCCGACGAACGCAGCGTGATGCGCTGGGTGCCATCCGCCTCGATCGTCGTCTCGGTGCGGACTCGGACTAGGTTCTTCACCCCGGCGCCCAGCGCCAGCTCGATCAGGAGCTTGACGATGATGCCCAGCGCGACGCCAACCAACAGGTCGATCGCGATGCAGCCCACCATGGTCACTGCGAACACCACGAGCTGCTCCTTGCCGATCTTCCACGCCTTGATCAGCTCGCCGGGCGAGGCGAGGCGGGTGCCCGTGTAGACCAGCATCGCGGCCAGCGCGGCCAGCGGGATGCGATGGATCAGGAAGGGGAAGAGCGCGACGAAGAAGAGGAGGAAGGCCCCGTGGGAGAAGTTCGCCCAGCGCGACTTCGCGCCATTGTTGAGGTTGGCCGAGCTACGCACGATCTCCGAGATCATGGGGAGCGCGCCGATCAGGCCGCACAGGGTGTTGCCGATGCCGGTGGCCAAGAGATCGCGGTCGTAGTCCGACTTGCCCTTGTTGGGGTCGAGCTGATCGATGGCGCGCGCGGAGAGGAGCGACTCGATCGAACCCACGAGCGTGAGCATCACGATGTAGCGGACCGAGGTGCCGCTGAAGATCTGCGACCAGTTCGGGAACGTGATCGCTGCGAGCAGGCTGTCCGGCAAGGTGATCAGGAAGTTCGGTCCGATCTCGTAGTCGGTGTGGGTGACCTCGAGCGTGTAGTGGTGGGCGTGCTCCAGATCGAAGTAGAGACCCAGCGGCACCGCGACGAGTAGGACCAGCATCGGGGCGGGGATCTTCTTGGCGAGCGGATGCGGGATCTGCGGGAGCGCGAAGAGGATCACCAAGCTCAGAAGACCGATCAGCGCGATCTCGGGGTTCATGTTCATCAGGCTGTGGGGGATCTCGGCGAGCGCACCGAAGGCACCGCGCGCACTCGCGCTCACACCGAGCATCGTGTGCGCCTGCTTGGCGAAGATGATGACGCCGATCGCCGCGAGCATCCCGTGCACCACCGAGGACGGGAAGAAGTCCGCGACGCGTCCTGCGCGAAGCAGCCCGAGGCCGACCTGCAGCAGGCCCGAGAGCACGATGCAGGCGAGGGTGAGCTGGTAGCCGAGAATCAAGTCGCCGCCGCCGAGCTCCGTGACCGCGCCGATCACGATGACGATGAGACCCGCGGCCGGACCTTTGATGGTCAGCGGCGCACCCATGATGGGCGAGACGATCAGGCCACCGACGATGGCGGTGAGGATGCCCGCGACCGGTGGGAAGCCCGACGCGAGTGCGATGCCCAAGCAGAGCGGCAACGCGATCAAGAAGACCAGCAAGCCCGCGAGTACGTCGGTCTTCAGGTCGCGGGTGGCGCTCGGACTGGGGCTTGGCGGGGCGGAGGACTTCTCGGGATCGGGGCTTGTCGCGTTGGACATGGCGCGCCCATTCGCACGGCCCGTGCCACGCCCATTCGTCATGAAAACAGGCCTTAACGCGTGCCGGGCCGCCCGGCCTCCCGTCCCCTACCCGGGCCGATCGACCCGCGCGCGGCGAAACGACACGCGGTCATTCGGGGCACCCCGTCGGGATTCAGCTCCGGTGATCGGGGTCGCTGTGGCGGTGCGATCCCTCGGGCAGGAACCCGTACTTCTCGAGCTTGCGGTAGAGCCGCTTGCGATCCCAGCCGAGCACGTGGGCGGCTTGGGTCTTGTTGCCGCGGACGACCTCCATGACCTTCTCGAGGTAGCGCCGCTCGATCTCGTCCATGTGCACCAGCTCGTCGGGCTGATCCGGAACGACCACGACGGTGCGACGCTGGTGATCGCGCACCTTGGGCGGCAGATCTTCGACGGTCAGCTCGTCGTGACGGGTCAGCGCGACCGCGCGCTCGATGCTGTTCACCAGCTCGCGCACGTTGCCCGGCCAGGGATAAGCCAGCAGCCGCTCCGCCGCTTCGGGGCGGATGCCGTGCACGTCCTTCTGCGAGCGCTTGCTCGCCAGCGCGAGGTAGTGCTGCGCGAGCGCGAGCACGTCGTTGCCCCGCGCTCGCAGCGGAGGCACGTCGATGCTCACCACGTTGAGCCGGTAGTAGAGGTCCTCGCGGAAGGTCCGGTCTTCCACCATCTGCTCGAGATCACGGTGGGTGGCGGCGACCACCCGCACGTCGATCGGTACTTCCACGTCCGCGCCCACCGGTCGAATGACCCGCTCCTGTAGCGCACGCAGGAGCTTGGGTTGGAGCGCGAGCGGGAGATCACCTATCTCGTCCAAGAAGAGCGTGCCCCCGTGGGCCTGCGAGAAGAGCCCCTTGCGTGCGCCGCGCGCGTCGGTGAACGCGCCCTTCTGGTGCCCGAAGAGTTCGCTCTCGAGGAGTGACTCGGGGACCGCGGAGCAGTTGAGCGCGACGAAGGGCCGAGCGACCCGCCGCGATTGCCGATGCAGCGCGCGCGCGACGAGCTCCTTGCCCGAACCGGTCTCGCCGGTGACCAGCACCGAGACCTCGGCGTCGGCCACCCGCGCGATCAGATCGTAGATGCGCTGCATGGCGGGCGAGCGGCCCACGATGTCGTCGGAGGGCGAGGCGGTATGCACCTCGGCGCGCAGGCGACGCACCTCCTCGCGCAGCGCCTTGTGCTGGATGGCCCGCACCAGGGCCATGTGCAGCGCGTCCAGCTCGAAGGGTTTGGTGATGAAGTCGTACGCGCCCGCGCGGATGGCGCGGATGGCGACCTCGAGGCTTCCAAATCCGGTCACGACGATCACGGGCAGCTCGGGGTTCGTCTCCGCGATGCGTTCACAGAGCGCGATGCCATCGAGCCCCTTCATCTGGATGTCGGTGACGACCGCATCGTAACGGTGCTCGCCCTCGAGCAGAGTGAGGGCTTCGTTGCCGCTCGTGACCACGCTCGTGGTCAGCCCCAGCTTGGCCAGGCCGCGCACCAAGGTGGCGCCCATGTTCTCGTCGTCGTCGACCAATAGGACGCTGGGTTCGCTGTTCATCATTCTGCCTTTGGCGTGTTGGCGACGTTGGGAGGGGTGGCGATCGAGGCGCCCTTGCCCTCGAGCGGGAAGACGAGATCGAACTGCGCACCTCGCGTGGGCACGTTGCGGACCTGAACGAACCCGCCGTGATCTTCCAAGATGCCGTACACCACGGAGAGCCCCAGACCCGTTCCCTCGCCGACATCCTTGGTGGTGAAGAACGGATCGAAGATGCGCGAGCGCACCTGCTCGGAGATGCCGGGGCCATCGTCCGTGAGGGTGACGACCGCCGAGGGGACACGCTCGCCTCCGTCGGGGCGCGCCACCAAGCGCTGCGTCACCGCGATGGTGAGCCGGCCGCCGGTGGTCATCGATTGCAGCCCATTCACGGCCACGTTGGTGATCGCTTGCTCCACCAAGAGCGGGTCGCCACGCATCACGCAGGGGCCCCCCGGCACCACCAGCTCGATCTCCGCGCCGTGCTTGCTGGCGAGCGGCTTGAGCATCTGGGTCACCCGCGCCGCGGCGCCTGCGACGTCGGCTTCTTCACGCTCGGGCTGGCGCCTTCGGGCAAAGCCGAGGAGCTGCTTGACGAGGCCGGTCATCTTCGCGGTCTCGTCGCGGATCACCCGCGCGTCGCTCTGGAGCTCCTCGCTCACGCCCTCCGCGGTCTCGATCAGCCGGGCTCGCCCGGACACGACGTTCAGCGGCGTCCCCAGCTCGTGGGCCAGACCCGATGCGAGCTGACCCACGCTGCGCAGGCGGTCGGCGTGACGGAGCTGCTCGAGCGCCCGGAGCTTGGCGCTCTCTTCCGCTTCGCGCCGCTTTCGCTCCGCGGCGAGCTGGTGTCCCATCTTGCCCAGCTCGATCGCGAGCTCGCCGAGCTCATCGTCCTGGTGGATGTCGGGCTCGGCCTCCAGCTCGCCGCTCGCGATGCGCCGGGTCGTCTCGATCAAACGCTGGATGGGCCGGCCCACGAAGAGCCATCCGAGGATGCTCATGAGCAACCCCGACGCGAGCAACACCGTCGCGGCGTGAAGCGCGCTTATCTGCGCCGAGCGCGCGACGATCGCCTCGAGCGCGTCCAGCGGCTGGGTGATGCGGATGGCGAGGCCAGGCGCTTCGGGGATCCCGAGCGGCTCGACCACGATCATGTGGGTGCCCTCGACGGTGACCGTCTCCTCGGTCCCTGGCGCGACGTCGGTCAGCAGCGAGATCACGAAGTGCGTTCCGGTGCTCTCGTCGGCGTGCTCCACCACCCGGCGCATCGCGCTCTCGCCCCGCTGATCCCACACCTCGGTCAGCACGCTGCGGAGGCTGCGCGCGAACTGCACGTAGTCCTCGCGGGTGTCGTCGAGCAACGCGCTCCGGAGCTCGGCGACCCGCACCAACGTCTCCATCACCGTCACCGCCAACACGGCGCAGAAGAGCGCGAGGAGAAGGCGGCGAGTGAGGCGCACGGATGCAACGATGCAATGAGCGCGCCCCCACCGCCATCCCGCGAGATCGGGTCACCGAGCCCCAATCGAGCGCGAGCGTGGGCTGTTTCGGGTCGCCAGCGTCGTTCCGCGACGTCAGAGCCAGCGCTCGCTACGGTACCAGTCGAAGGTGCGAGGGACACCTGCCCCGATGGTGGTCTCACTCGTCCAGCCCAGCTGGCTGCGCAGCTTCTCCGACGTGCAGGTCCACGCCTCCTGCGCGCCCATCTTGGCCTTCTGACGGTTGAAGAGGCGCGGCTTCTTGTCGATGCGCGAGAGAAGCTCGCCACCGAATGCGGCGACGTCGACCAGCGCCTCGGGCAGGTTCAGGTCGCGGACCCTGCGGCCCGCGGCGCGCTTGATCTCCGCTTGGAAGGTCTCCCAGGTGATCGGCAGGCCGTCGCACACGAAGTAGAGCTGGCGATCGGCTTCGGGCTTCAGCGCGGCGAGCAGGGTCGCCTCGATCAGATCGTCGACGTAGATCGCGGAGAACCAGCGGTGCCGGTTGCCGAAGAAGACGTTCCGCCCGGCGCGCGCCTCCTTGAAGAGGTTGAAGTAGTCGGCGTCGCCAGGCCCGTAGACCCCGCTGGGCCGCACGATGCTCCACGAGAAGTCCTTCTGCCCCGAGACCGCGAGCTCGGCCTCGAGCTTGCTCTGTCCGTAGAACTCGATGGGGCGCGCGTTGTCGGTCTCCCGCATCGGGCGCGAGGGCGTGCTCGGGCCCGCCGCCGCGAGCGAGCTCATGAGCACGAAGCGACCGAGCCCTGGGTGCGCCTTCGCCGCGCGCAACAGGTTCACGGTGGGCACCACGTTTCCGCGTCGAAAGTCGCCGTACGTGACGCCCTTGGTGACCCCGGCGACGTGCAGCACCAGATCGGGTTTCTCGCTCTCCATCACCCGCGTGAGGGTCTCGGGCCGATCGTAGTCGGCCTCCACCGAGCGGCCCTTCTTGCTGGCCGGCGATCCCGGACGGCGGATCGCTACGACGTCGGCCCCTCGTGCGAGGAGCGCGTCGCGCAGGCGTCCACCGATGAAGCCCGAGGCGCCGGTGAGGAGCGCCTTTTTTCCAGAGAGATCGTCAGTCATCGGCGCCTTCCATGTCCTGTCCCCGCCGATCCGTCGAGCCCGACCGTTGGCGGTCCTCGGAAGACCGCTGGCCCGCTGCCGGGAAATGTCTGCCCGCCCGTGCGACGTTCCGCGGCCCGTGAGCTCTCCCGCATCGAACGTCCCAACCTCTCGAGCCTCCATTCGCCTCTGGCTCGCGGGGCTCGACGGACGGATGTACGCGTGGCTCGCGGCGGGCTTCGGCGTGGTGCTCTTGGGCATTCGCATGTGGCCTGGTGCCGTGGATCCGGGTGGATCTGGACGTGTCGGGCGCGCCGCTTCGGCTGTATGCGTTTCATGCGCACCCGCCGATGGGGGCCGAGGCGCTCGCGCTCTGGGAGCGTCAGCTCGATGCGCTGCTCCTCGCACCTCGAGGCCGATGTGGCCGAGGGGCGCGCGGTGGTGCTCACCGGCGACTTCAACACCACCTCGATGACCCACGGCTACCGCCGCCTGATCGCGGTGGGCCTGCGCGCCGCGCACGAGGACGCGCTGAGGCCTTGGGCGAGCACCTGGCCGAAGGGCACGCGGTTCTTTGCCCCGGTGCGGCTGGATCACCTCTTCGTGCATGGGGCCTCGGTGCGCTCGGTGCGTGAGGGAGCGGGCGAGGGGAGCGATCACCGGCCGATCATCACGGATCTGCTCGTGGAGCTCCCCGCAACGGAGCGGTGACGGAGGCCGATCGTTGCGACCGGGGCCAGACGCCTCGGGTACACTCGCAGCCTCCGTGGAACTACCCATCGACGAGCTGCTGTCGCTCGCGCGCTACCTCACCCAGCGCCGCTCGCTCGGCGATCTCTTGGTGGTGATCGTCGAGCGCTGCTCCGTGATGCTGGGCGCCCGCCGCGCCAGCATTCGGGTGCTCGATCCCCAGCGCCGTGCGCTGGTCGCGACCTGTCGTAGCGGCGAGCCGTTGCACGAGGACCCCCGCCCTTTCGCCATGGGCGAGGGCCTGCTCGGCTGGGTCGCCGCGCACGAGGAGGTGATCCGTCTAGCCGACGCCGAGCGCGATCCGCGTTTCGCTTCGCGCGAAGACGTCAAGGAGCGCGTGGGATCGTTTCTCGGCGTGCCGCTCGTCGCTGGCTCGGGCTGCCTCGGGGTGCTCTCGTTCGCCTCGCCCGAGCTGGATCATTTCGACGAACGCGACGAGTCGGTGGCGCTCTTGATCGCCGCGATGGTCGCGCCGCATCTGGAGGTGGCGCGCCTGGCGCGGCTGAGCAACCTCGATCCGCTGACCGGGCTCTTGAACCGCCGCGGTCTCGACGCGCTGGCGGGCGAGCGCGTCACCGATCCCTCGTTCACCGCGGTGATGGTCGACATCGATCACTTCAAGCGCGTCAACGATGCGTATGGGCACGACGTGGGCGATCGGGCACTGCGCTTGGTAGCCGATGCGCTGTCGCACTCGGTGCGGCGGGGCGACTCGGTGGCCCGCTTCGGCGGCGAGGAGTTCGTGCTCTTGCTCGACGGCGCGGATACGGACGTGGCCCTGCGGATCGCCGAGCGAGCGCGTGAGCGGCTCGCGCACTCGTACCTCGACGTGGGCCGCAACCAGATCGCGATGACCGCGTCGTTCGGAGTCGCGCTCGCTCGTCCTGGCGAGTCGGTCGAAGCGGCGGTGAAGCGCGCGGACGCGGCGATGTACCAGGCCAAGCACGCCGGGCGCGACCGGGTGGTCCTCAGCGAGTAGTCAGCGGCGTCGCCAGGTGCGCACCACCTCGCGGTCTTCGATACGCCATGCATCCGGTCCGTCGTCCGCAAACGTGTAGCGCGCCCGCACGAGACGGACCGCGACGGGTCGCTCGCCGTGAAGCGGCAGCGAGCGAAACAGGGCGCGGGTCTCGGACCTGTCTTCCAGCAGACCTCGCGCGATGTGGACCACCCAGGGATCGAGGGCACCACTCCCGGGGATCGGCTCGGGGATCGCGGCGAACCAGAGCATCCAGTCGACCCGCGGCATGTGTGGCGCGCAGAAGCTGGGGCCGCGCGCAGGATCGCCGGGCTTGTACCAGAAGTCGTACGGCTCCCATTCGAGGCCATCGCTGGAACCCTCGAACACCAGCTCGGGGCGATCGACGGTCATTCGCGCGAAGAGCCCGTAGTGGCCTGCGACGTGGGTGCGGTAGAGCGTGCGGTAGGCGTCCTCGAGTGGGGTGGGGACGGGGGCGTCGAGCGACGTCGCGAACTGGATCGCGGCGCACGCGAGGTAGGCCACGAGCAGCGCCCGCTCAGGCTGGCTTTCGTTCGGTGCTCTGTGGGTGTCTCGGGGGCTCGGAGGCCGAAGGGCCCGAGGCAGGAGACGCCCGAGCGCCGCGTCGTCGAGCAAAGGAATGCAGAGCACCACGGTGAGCAGGTTGAAGAAGCCATAGCTGCCGCTCAGCGTGATCACGGTCATGAGGAAGACGACCGCGGCGGCCATCGCGCGGCGTCCTCGCGCGCCCGCGAACACGAGGAGCGGCGCACCGATCTCGAGCAGCAGCGTGGCGTACGTCTCGATTCGATGGACCCAGGCCGGCAGCGCGTGAAGGAAGGGCGCGAGTGGTGATGGCAGTGGCTGGCTCCAGTGATGGAACGCGAGGGCCGTCCCATCGAGCCACGCGGGATCACCCGACAGCACTTTCACGAGGCCGCTCGCGAGCATCAGCCGAGTGACCAATGAGAAGCCGACGATCTGGGCGAGCATCCCCGGGGGCTCCAGCGGCAGCGACGCACGTGGGTTGCGCCATCGACCCAAGAGCGCACCCACGACCAGCGCCTCGAGCAAGAGGGTGTCCCACTGGAGCGGCAAGAACGGCCACCCGAGCGAGACGAACGACAGGTAGAGGACATAGGAGAGGAGGGCGAGCGGGCCCGTCGCTACTCCGAAGATCATCCCCAGCGCGGCGAGCTCACCGAGGATGGCGAGCGTGTGCATCGCACCGGAGCTGCCGCCGATCGCATGCAAGAGGCTCGGGGTCTCCCAGAGAGCGCTGGCCCCATCGCGCGCCTCGAGCGCCTCGATGCGCAGCGTCATCGGCAACAGGCCATTCGGTCCGAAGAGCCCATCGATCTGGATGTGCAGCGAGAGCCAAGCGACGAGCGCAGTGGCGCCGAGCGCGCGCAAGTAGAGCTCGTGGCTCAATGCGTGAGGGCTCAACGCGTGAGGGTTCAGCTCGTCAGACACGCGAGCAGCGTCGACAGGTGCTCGCTCGCCTGTCCGAGGAGGACCTCGCCTTCGGGCACACGTTGTGCGAGCTCGGTGAAGGGGCTCGCCTCCTGGTTGATGCAGATCAGCGGGATGCCTCGCTGGGCTGCGATCTCCACCACCATCGTCGGCAGGTTGGTGGCGCCCGAAGTCCCTATGACCACCACCATCGCTGCACTCGCGGCGGCACGAAGCGAGCTCTCGAAGCGAAAGAGGGCCTCGTCGTACGTCTCGTCGAAGAAGAGCACGTGAGGTCGAGCCCAACCGTCGCCGTCGCAGCAGCGCAGTAGCGCGCGCTCGCTCGCCTCGAGCCGCTTGCCCTTGGGCCAATCGAGCGGGAGGCCCTCCGGCAGACGACGCACCTGCGGGTGCTCGTGCTCGCAACGGCAGAAGTCGATGTTCCCGTGAATCTGGTAGGTGCGCTCCGGCGAGCTGCCGGCGCGCAGGTGCAGACCGTCCACGTTCTGGGTGACCAAGAGGAAGCGCTCCTCGAGCACCTTCTCGAGCTGCACCAACGCGAGGTGGCCCGCGTTGGGCCGCGCGGCGCGACAC
>Ga0335397_10000544_pt1 | contig 49378 bp, 32 predicted proteins | sample MAT04_FD_205740 | JGI IMG/M metagenome (GOLD analysis project Ga0335397, IMG submission 205740) | Freshwater microbial communities from Lake Fryxell liftoff mats and glacier meltwater in Antarctica - MAT-04 (spades assembly) (version 2) ...
CATCGAGGTGCTCCTCGACTCCGTTCGTCACGTCGAGGTCGCGCGCGGCGAGCACGTCTATCGCGAGGGTGACCTCGCCGAGGGCGCCTTCCTCGTGGCCGACGGCCTCCTCCAGGCCCAGAGCGACGACGACGGCAAGCCGCGTGTCGAGGCCTATCTGACGCGCGGCGATCTCTTCGGTGACGACGAGCTCGAGGACCGCTCGGTGCGCCGCGTGGCCGTCGTCGCGTCGGGGCCGACCTGGCTCGTCGCGATCCCGCGCGACGTCTTCCTCGTCGTCGCTCGCCGCAATGCCGCCGCCCTCGCCGGCGTCCGCCGCGTGCGGGCCGAAGGGCTGCCTCCGCGGCTCCTCGCCGGCGGCGCGCGCACCACGGCGCACGTCTTCCAGGACCTCTATCGCATGCGGGTTGCGCGCTCTCTGCTCGTCATCGATCAGGACTCGTGCGTGCGCTGCGGGCATTGCGCTTGGAGCTGCGCCAGCGCCCACGACGACGGCATCTCGCGCCTCGTCCGTCGTGGTGACAAGGTGGTCGTCCAGCGCGAGGAGGAGCGCGCGCCGCGCGCTGGCGAGGACGTGGTGGCGCGCGTCGCACGGCTCGCCAAGGAGGTCGAGTGGGCGCCGCTGCTCGTCCCGAACAGCTGCCAGCACTGCAAGAACCCGAGCTGCATGATCGACTGCCCGACCGGCGCGATCGGTCGCGACGCGCGCGGCGAGGTCTTCATTCGGGAGGACCTCTGCACCGGCTGCGGGAGCTGCGCGAAGGCGTGCCCCTGGGACAACATCCAGATCGCGCCGCGCAGCGGGAACGGCAAGGGCCCGAAGAGCCCGTTCCCCGAGGTCGCCGTGAAGTGTGATCTGTGCGCGGGCTCGGCCGCCGGACCTGCATGCGTGGCCTCGTGCCCGACCCAGGCGATCGCGCGGATCGATCCGAACGAGGCGCTCGTCGAGCTCCGCAACGTCCCGCGTGCGACGCTGCTCGGCGGCGCGGCGGCGGGCGCTCCGGACAGCAGGCCCGTGGGCCTCCTTCCGCGAAAGCTCCCCGCGTGGCCGTGGGTCGCCGGCGCGGCGCTCGGGGCGCTCGGCCTCGCTTCCACGTCGCTCTCGGCGTGGACGAGCGGTGTCTTCACGGGCGTGCTCGTCGTCGCGCTCGTCGGCTACGCGGGCGTGAAGCGCGCGACACGCCTGCTCGCGCGCATCCCGCGCTCTTCCAGCGTGGGGCGGATCCTCTACGTGGCGCATCTCGCGCTGGGCGTTCTCGCGCTCGGCGCGACGCTGGCCCACACGCGTGCCGCCGTGCCGGGCAACGTCGCGGGGGCGCTCGTGCTCGCGATGAGCCTCGCGCTTGGCACCGGGCTGTTCGGCGCCGCCCTCCACGTGGTGTTGCCGCCGCGGCTCGCCCGGCTCGAGCGCGGGAGCGTGCTCCCCGAGGAGCTCGCCGCGCGCCGTCGCGAGATCGACGAGCGCATCTTCACGCAGCTCTCGGGACGCAGCGAGGTCGTGAAGACGCTCTACGGACGCATCCTCAGACCCTACCGCTCGTCGAGGCTCGGCTCGCTCCTCCTCGTCGTCTCCGGCCGTCGCCTCCGCGACGAGGAGAAGCGCGTGCGCGCCGCGCTCGGCGGCCTGCTCGAAGGACGCAAGAGCGAGCGGCTCGACGGGCTCGATGAGCTCGTACGGCTCGTCGTCGAGCACCGCGCGGTCGGTTCGCTCCGCCTCCTCACGTTCGCGCTCCGTGGCTGGCTGCCCGTTCATCTCGCGGCGACCGCCACCGCGATCATCCTCCTTCTGGCGCATGTCGTCGCCGTCCTGGTGCGCAAGTGAAGGAGCGCGCGCGATCGAAGGTCATCCAGCGTGCGACGCGCACGAGCGACGTCACCCGCGTGCGCACGATGGCGCTCGCGGCGCTCGGCGCAGCGGTCGGCGCGGGCGTGGCGCTCGCCGCGGGGGTCACGCCGAGCGGCAGCGAGCGCCCGCTCGCGGGGCCGCATGCGCACGCGAAGGAGAAGATCGCCTGCGCGAAGTGCCACGAGGCGCCGCCGACTTCCGCGAGCGCGACCCCTGCATCGGTCGCGTCGAACGGCGCCGCACGGACGACCCCGCCGTTCGCCGCCGCCGGCGCATGCAAGGCGTGTCACGGGGCGGGCGCGCAGCACGCCTCCGCGCGGTCCGCGCATCGAGCGCTCGCAGCGCGCGGGGAGCTCACATGTGCGACGTGCCATCCCGCGCACGAGGGCGCGCAGGGAGTGACGTTCGGCGAGGACGGCAGCTTCGTGCGCTGGGGCGCAGGCGCCGACGTCCTTGCACGCGCGCACGTCGGTGGCGGCGTGAAGCCGGGCGCGACCGTCCCGCTCATCGCGCTCTCGGCGTGCGCGCGCTGCCACGACCCGACGTCGGCGAGGGACCCGATTGCCGCGTGCGTTCCGGCCGAGGTCCGCGGTGCCGCGAGCCGTGATGCCGGCGCCGAGGCGCTCCTCGCGCAGACGCCGAGCCTCTGCTTCGACGAACATCGCACCGTGGCCGCCGCCGAGGGGAGGCGAGTCGCCTGGGACGCCGCGCGCGAGGCCGCGACCACGACCGCGTGGGTGGGAGCCGAGCGCGCGAGCGGCTCGCCATGGCTTCCGCTCGGAGGCGCCTTTGCCGGCGCGATGGCTCTCGGGGCCTCTGCCGCGCTCCTCGAGCGCCGCAAGCGGGGCAAGTCGAGCACGCTCGCCCCGCAGCCGGCCGCCCCGGCGACCCGCAAGCGGCTCCCGACGATCAACCCCGGTACCTGTCTCGGTTGCTACGCGTGCGTCGATGCGTGTCCGTTCGACGTGCTCACGATCGAGCGCTACGTCGCGGTCGTCGCGCGTCCCGAGGAGTGCTGCGGCGTCGTCCTATGCGAGCAGGTGTGCCCGAACGGGAGCCTCACCATCACGGAGGGCGAGCCCGTCCTCGACCGGCCCGCGGTCGACGCGCACATGGAGAGCGTCGACGTGCCTGGACTCTTCCTCGCGGGCGACCTCACCGGCTTGCCGCTCATCAAGAACGCCATCCATCAGGGCGTGCGCGCGATCGACCGCATCGCGACGTCGCTGCCGAAGAAGGGTAGAGAGCCGTTCGACGTGATCGTCGTCGGCGCCGGTCCCGCCGGCCTCAGCGCCGCGCTGCGTGCGCAGGAGCGCGGCCTCTCGTGCGTCGTCGTCGAGCAGTCTACGGTGGCGGCGAGCATCAAGAGCTTCCCGCGCGACAAGATCGTCTACGACCCGCCGCTCGACCTGCCCGTCGAGGGCGGGCTCTGGCTCAAGGAGGCGACGAAGGAGGAGCTCGTCGCGCAATGGACGCGCATCGTTCGAGCACGCGCGGTCGACGTCCGCGAGGGTCGGCGCGTCACCGGCATCGACCGCGACGCCGGCGCCTTCGTCGTCCAGGGCACGCGTGAGGACTCCTCCGTCGAGACCTTCCGCGGCTCGCGCGTGGTGCTCGCGATCGGTCGCCGTGGCACGCCTCGGGCAATCGAGCTCACGATCGAGCCGGGCGCCGAGGGCGCGGTGAGCTACGCCCTCGCCGACGCGCGTAGCTTCGCGGGCAAGCGGGTCGTCATCGCCGGCCTCGGTGACTCCGCGATGGAGGCGGCCGTCGCCATCGCGCGTCAGCCCGAGACGACGGTGACGATCTCGTACCGTGGCTCGGCCTTCGCGCGCGGCAAGGCGCGCAACATCGCCGAGGTGAAGGACCTCGTCGCGAAGGGGCGGCTCCGGATCCTCTTCGAGACCGTGCCGGTCGCGGTCACGCGGACCTCCGTGACAGTGGCGGGGGTCACGTCCGGGAAGGGCCGGCGCACGCTCCAGGCGGAGGCGCTCCTCGTGCTGGTGGGAGGTGTGCCCTCCTGGGATCTCCTGGGTCGCGCGGGGATCCGACATCCCGGAACCGCTGGTAACTCCTCCTGATCCAGCCTCCGGAGGCGTCCTCGAAGGGCGTGTAAGCGCGGCGGCGCCCTGCACGTTGAGGCGTAGATCGTTCCGCATCCACGCACGTAGAAACCAGGCCCCCATGAAGCTCAAGACCACCCTCGCTCTCGCTCTCTGCGGCGTCCTCGCTTCTGCGGCCGGTGCGCTCGCGATTCCGATGTCGCCGGGCGTGGCCACGAAGGAGCCCTGGGTCGACGGCAAGCCGAGCGGTGGAGAGCCCTCCGAGACGAAGGACGCCGCGCGCATCACCGCCGGCGACACCCTCGCCATCGACGCCCGTCTCGGCCATGCCTCGATCGCCAAGAACAGCCGCGGCGAGACGTTTCTGTTCGCGCAGGTCGCCGCCGCCGAGGACAAGGCGGGCACGCCCTCGGCGGTCTCACCGATGAACCTCGCGCTCGTCATCGACCGCTCCGGCTCGATGAAGGGGGACCGCATCGCGAACGCCATGAACGCCGCCGTCGGCGCCATCGAGCGCCTCCGCGACGGTGACAGTGTCACCGTCGTCGCGTTCGACTCGAGCGCGCAGATCGTCGTCCCGCCCACGCGCGTGAGCTCTTCGACCCGCGCCTCGATGGAAGCCGCCGTCCGTAACATCCGCCTCGGCGGCGACACGTGCATCTCGTGCGGCATGCTCGAGGGCATGCAGCAGCTCGCGCAGACGTCGCTCTCCGGCGACCGCGTGAACCGCATGATCCTGCTCTCAGACGGCGCGACCAACTCCGGCATCAAGGACGTCCCCGGGCTCCGCGCGATGGCCAACCGCATGACGAGCAAGGGCGTCACCATCTCGACCATCGGCGTCGACGTCGACTTCGACGAGAAGGTGATGGCGGCGCTGGCTGCCGAGGGCAACGGTCGTCACTACTTCGTCGCGAACGCGAGCGGCCTCCCGGCGGTCTTCTCGCAGGAGTTCGACGACATCCTCGCGTCCGTCGCCAAGGAGGCGGAGCTCTCGATCGAGCTCGCGCCCGGTGTCGAGGTCGCGGAGGTCTTCGACCGTAGCTTCCGTCGCGAGGGCTCGAAGATCATCGTGCCGTTCGGCACCTTCAGCGCGAAGCAGGAGAAGACGGTCCTCGTGAAGCTCCGCGTACCCGCGGATCGCGAGGGCAGCCAGCCGGTCGCCGACGTGAAGCTCGCCTACCGCGACCTCGTGAAGAAGAGCGATGGCTCGTGCGGCGGCAATCTCTCGCTCGCGATCCGGAGCGACGGCACCGAGCAGCGTGAGCTCGATCCGTTCGTTGCCGCCCGCGTCGAGCGCAGCCGTACCGCGTCGACCCTCACCGAGGCGAACAAGCTGTTCGAGGCCGGCCGTATCGGCGAGGCGCGCGCCAAGCTCGCCACGCGCTCCACCGAGCTGAAGAAGACGGAGAACGATTCCCTCGCGTTCGCGAGGGCCACTCCGTCCACGGCTCCGCGTCGCGCGGCCAAGTCGCTCGACAAGGACTTCGAGGACCAGCTCGGCGCGGTCGCCGCCGCCGACCGCAACTTCGCTCCGCCTCCCTCGGCTCGTCCCACCGGCGGCGCCGGCTCCTTCGGAAGCAACGCGCCGGTTGCGGCTGCGGCGGCCAGCCCCCCCGCCCCCGCCGCGACGGTCTCCCCGCAGTCGCGCGAGGGCAAGGCGCAGGTCCGCATCAACCAGCAGTCGGCCTCCGAATTCGGCTTCTGAGCGACCTTCGGGAGCTCGTGTCGTGTGAGTCACACGACCTGATCGCCGCTCCGAGGTAGTCTCGCGGCGTGTCCGGTACTGGTCCGCGCCCGCTCGAGAAGTGGCCCACCGACGAGCGTGGCCCGAGCCCGACCCGTGGGAGGAAGAAGCCCCGGGCGATCGCCTGGTTCGGTTTCAGCGCATTCTGGGGCCATCTCCGCCATCTGGTCGCCTCGGTCATCGCCACCGAGAACATCGACTCGCGGCAATGGATGATCCCCGAGGCGCCCGACGTCCTCCTGGGGCGCGTCCTCGAGATCATCGGCCCCCGCGCCACCCGCACCACCGCCCAGGCGATGGCCCAGCGCGAAGGGACGCTCGCCGAGGCCATGGGCGGCGACGTGTGGATCGACTTCGTCTCCGATTGTGGCGATGACGTCACCGTCAGCGAGACGGTCGCCCGGATGTTCGTCGCCGAGTACGAGGTGGAGGACCCGGACGCGAAAGGGGAGAAGCTCGTCCTTCCGAGGGGCGACATCCTCTTTCTCGGGGGCGACCTCTCGTATCCCGTCGCCACCGTCCTCGAGATGACGCGCCGGCTCGTCGAGCCCTGGAACCGCGTCCTCGAGCAGCACACCGCCGGCGGTCCGCGCGTCCTGCTCGCTGTACCGGGCAACCATGACTGGTACGACGGTCTCGACGGCTTCTCGCGGCTCTGTCAGGCGCCTTGCGCGTTCGAGGACCGCGCGCCGACCTCTGCCGACCCCGACCCTCTCCATCCGCAGCCCGACGAGCATCCCGTGCTCGCCTGGGCGGAGGCCTTCGCGCGTGGCGATCAGGTCAGGAAGCCGACCGCGCTCGCGCTGGCCGGCTACCTCCCCGTGCAGCGGGCGAGCTACTTCCGGCTGCCGCTCGCTCCCGGCCTCGATCTCTTCGCGGTCGATCGGCAGCTCAAGCGGGTCGACCCGCGCCAGCAAGCCTACTTCGCGATCCCCGGCGCGCCGGCTCGGCTCGTCGTGCTTCCCGATCCCGCGCGTGCGTGGGGCGAGGAGCGGCCGCACGGTGTGGCGACGCTCCAGTCGCTCGGCATCGCGATGGACAAGAGCCCGACGCTCCTCCTGGCCGGCGACATCCACCACTACGAGCGCTCCGCCGAAGGCCGCAGCATCCACGTCGTTGCGGGCGGTGGCGGCGCATTCCTACATGGTGCTCGCGTTGCAGGTGACGCGGCGTATCCCGTCCTTGCCGAGTTTCCCGGTCGTCGCGCGTCGATCCAGATGCTCCTCGAGCTGCCGCTCTTCTGCGCCCTCGGCCGCGCCGGCTGGCTGCTGCCCGCCATCTTCGCGCTCGGTGACACGATCGCGCTCGCGGCTCACTTCCGCGGGGGGCCTCGATCGAGCGCCACGGTCGCCCTCGCAATAAGTCTCATCGTGGCGTTCGGCACCGCTCTCCTCGTCGGGTGGCGTCGCCACAGGGCTGCCCGCGTGGTGCCCTTCGCCACGGTGCTCGGCCTGGGGATCGGCGCCATCCCCGTGGCAATCGGCATCGGCACGGACGCTTTGGCCATGCGCGTCATCGGCCAGTGGGGAGGGCCCGTCGTCGCGTTCGCCGGCGCCGTCGTGCTCGCGACCATGGCGAGCAGCTTCCTGTTCGGCGTCATGCTCATGCTCATCGCGCGCCTCGGGCTCAGCCATGCGCAGGCCTACGCCGCGCTGGGCTCGCCTGGGTACAAGCACTTCGTCCGGCTGCGTGTGCGGGCGGGTACCCAAGGTATGTCGCAGGTCGATGCTTGGGTGATCGGCATCGTCGATCCGATCGCACGACCGTCGCCCGTGCTCGTCGACAGCTTCCGTTTCGACCCCTTCGACTAATCGCTCGCGCCTCAACCGACGTCGGCATTGCGAGTGCTAGACCAAAGGTATGAGCGCAATGCAGTACCGGTTGCGCGGCTCACGTGGTCACTCTCCTCGTCCACGCCTCGCGCATCTCGCGATGCCGCTGTTCCTCCTGTCGACCGCCTGTGTGAGGCCGGCGCAAGACCCACTTGCCGACGGAGCGTGGTCGTACGTCGTCGACGCTCCAGCCGAGGGGTCGCGCACGGTCGCCGTCGAGGCCACCTTCGACAACGCTCGGACCGATCGCCTCGCGATCGCGCGCGAGTCGTCGGCCTTCGTTCGCGACGTCCAGGTGAAGGTCGCAGGAGGCTGGCGCACGGTCGAGCGACGCGGCGCGCAGTGGTACGAGCCGATGTGCTCGAGTCACTGCACCGTGCGCTATCGCATCGATCTGGGGGAGCTGGCGGCGGCCTGCGGTGACGAGGTCGATTGCGCGCGGCGCGTCGGCGACGCCACGCTCTCGCCGGCGCTCGCATGGCTCGCGCATCCGTCGCCGAAGACGGACGTGCCGGTCTCCGTGCGCGTCCGCACGTCGAACGTGATGCAGTTCGTCTCGGGGATGCACCCGTCCGACGAGAGCGGGCTCGCCTTCTCGTTCCGCTCGTACGACCTCGACGAGGGGAGCTTCACCGCGTTCGGTCCGCTGCGTCATTATCGCGTCGACGTCTCCGGCAGGACCGGCCAGGCCGGCGCCCGCGTCGACGTCGCGGTGGTGGGCAAGCAGAAGTACGGGATGAGCGACGAGGAGATCCGCGAGTGGGTCGGCGACGCCGCGCAGGTCGTCACGCCGCTGTTCGGGCGGTTTCCCGTCGATCGCTCCACGCTCTTCGTGGTCCCGGCGAAGGGCGAGGACGAGGTCGTGTTCGGCAAGGTGCTGTCGCTCGCGGGCGCGTCGGTAGTGCTCGTCGTCGGCGACAAGATGCCGGCGGCCGCGCGGCATCGCGACTGGGTGCTCGTTCACGAGCTCTTCCACCTCGGCTTCCCGACCTTCCGCGGCGAGGGGCGCTGGCTCGGTGAAGGGCTTGCGACCTACTACGAGCCGATCCTCCGTGCCCGCGCCGGGTGGACGACCGAGCCCGAGGTCTATCGCCAGTTCGCGCGCAACATGCCGCGTGGCGTACCGGCACGCGGATCGTCGGGCGGCCTCGCGCACCGCGACGACCTCGATTCGATCTATTGGGGCGGCGCGCTCTTCTGCTTCGCGGCCGACGTGCGCATCCGCGAGGAGACGCGCGGCAAGCACTCGCTCGACGATGTCATCCGCGCAGCCCTCGCGCGCGGCGGCGATGCGACGAAGGTGTGGACGGTCGCGGAGGTCGTCCTACTCGGCGACGCCGTGACGAGCACGCACGTGCTCAGTACCATGTACGACCGCTATGCAGCGCGAGGCGAGCGCATCGACCTCGACGGCCTCTTCGCTTCGCTCGGCGTCGACCGCGAGGGCACGGCGGTGGGGCTCGACGAGAAGAGGCCGCTCGCGTGGGTGAGGCGGCAGATCGTCGGGCGAGGGCACGTGAGCGTGGCGGCGAAGCTGCCGGTGAGGTGAGGGGCGCGAGAATCGCCGGCCGGCCGCCTCGCTTTTGGTACTGAACCGATGTATCGTATCGATCGATGTCCCTGCGAAACAGGCTCTCTCGCCTCTCGCCCGGCACCATCGCCTCGTTCGGCGCCGCGCCCATGTTCGCGCCCGCCCCCGCCGCGCCTCCCGTTGCAGTGGTCGAACCGCCGCTCGCCGCGGTGACATCGGAGCTGCCTCTGGCCGACGCGCCGTCGCTCCTCGACGATCTGCGACGCCGCATGGATCACATCCTCACGCGCACGCGGAGCGAGCCGGCACGCGAGCTGCCCGCGGTCGATTGTCCCGATCTACCGTTCTGCGTCGAGCGCACCGAGCTCGGCCCCTTGCACGTGCGAACGCTGCGCTTGTCGGGCGCGCATCGCGTCGGGCGCATTCCCGTCACCGGCGCGCGCACCGCGTCGAGCGAGCTGCTCGCGCTGCTCGCGCTCGATCCGCGCCTCGCGGCGTGCGACCTCGCAGGCGCGCTCTACCTCGACACGGAGACGACCGGCCTCGGGCCCGGTGCCGGCACGGTCGCATTCCTCATCGGGCTAGCGTTCTGGGACCGGGAGTGCGGCCTCGTCTGCGAGCAGCTCCTCGTGCGCCAGCTCGGCGAGGAGGCCCCGGTGCTCGCGCGCGTCGCCGAGCGCATCCGGCAGGCGTCGATGCTCGTCACGTTCAACGGCAAGAGCTTCGACCTGCCCGTCCTCCGCACGAGGTTCGTGATGGGTCGGTCCGCGTTCCCCGACGAGCCTCCCCATCTCGACCTCGTCCATGTCGCGCGCCGCCTCCACGGCGGGCGCGGCTTCGGCGCGCGACTCGGTGCCGTCGAGCGCGAGGTGCTCGGCTTCGTCCGCGAGAACGACGTTCCCTCCGGCGAGGTCAGCGCCTGTTACCTGCACTTTCTCCGCACCGGTGACACGCGCATGCTCCTCGGGGTCGTCGACCACAACCTGTGGGACGTCGTCTCGATGGCCGCCATCGTCTCGCTCTACGGCGAGCCGCTCGAGGGAACGCAGCTCCACGCCGAGGACCTCGTCGGCGTCGCCCGCACGCTGAAGCGTGCGGGGCTCAACGACCGAGCCTACGTCGTCGCGGACGAGGCGCTCGCACGCGGGGCAGGGGAGGCCGGGGTCCGTGCCCGTGCCGAGATCTCGAAGGCCCGCGGAGACAAGGCGAAGGCGCTTGCCGACTTCGAGGCGCTCGCGGCCACCGTCGACGACCCCACCGTCCGCCTCGAGCTCGCGAAGCTCTACGAGCACCACGCCAAGGACGCCGCCCGCGCGCTCGCGCTCGTGAACGCGGGCACCGGCGAGAAGGAGGACCGCCGCGCGCATCGCGCCGCACGCCTCACGCGCAAGGTGAACGAGAAGACCGGCAAACTGTGGTAAAAACCGGTCCCATGGACCGCGACCGCGACCGCGACGCCTCAGACGCCCCGCACAGCACGCACGACGCTCCCCACCCGTACGACCCCGCGGTCCTCGAGCCGAAGTGGCAGCGCGTGTGGGAGGAGCGGAAGACCTTCCGCGCGGTGCGTCGCCCCGGGCATCCGAAGATGTACGTGCTCGACATGTTCCCGTACCCGTCGGGCGCCGGGCTCCACGTCGGCCACCCCGAGGGCTACACGGCCACCGACATCATCGCGCGCTACAAGCGCATGCGCGGCTTCGACGTCCTCCACCCGATGGGCTGGGACGCGTTCGGCCTTCCGGCGGAGCAGTACGCCATCAAGGAGAACAAGCACCCGCGCGGCTTCACGCTGACGAACATCGACAAGTTCCGCGCGCAGCTGAAGATGCTCGGCTTCAGCTACGACTGGGACCGCGAGGTCGACACCACCGACCCGGCGTACGTGAAGTGGACGCAGTGGATCTTCCTCCAGCTCTTCAACAAGGGCCTCGCCTTCCAGCAGTCGGACATGGCCGTGAACTGGTGCCCGCAGATGGGCACCGTCCTCGCCAACGACGAGGTCGGCGCGGACGGGCGCAGCGTGCTCGGCGGCTACCCGATCGAGAAGCTCAAGATCCGGCAGTGGTCACTCCGCATCACCCAGTACGCCGACCGCCTCCTCGACGGCCTCGAGGGCCTCGACTGGCCCGAGACGAAGGTGAAGCAAGCGCACTGGATCGGACGCAGCGAAGGCGCGAACGTCCAGTTCGCGGTGGAGGGGCACCCGAACGAGACGATCACGGTGTTCACCACGCGCGTCGACACGCTCGCCGGCGCCACGTACGTCGTGCTCGCCCCCGAGCATGCGCTCGCGCAGAAGATCTGCGCGCCGGATCACCTCGTCGCCGTGACGGAGTACGCGGAGATCGCCAACGCCAAGAGCGACATCGTCCGTAGCGACGCCGGTCGCGAGAAGACGGGCGTGCCCACCGGCGCGTTCGCCGTCAACCCGATCAACGGTGAGAGGGTTCCGGTGTTCGTCGCCGACTACGTCATCGGCAGCTACGGCACCGGCGCCGTCATGGCGGTGCCCGCGCACGACGAGCGCGATCACGCGTTCGCCGTGAAATACGGTCTCCCCATCATCCGCGTCGTCGACGACGCGGAGGCAGGGACCACGCACGTCGACATCGAGAAGGAAGCCTTCACCGACGACGGCGTCGCCAGCGAGGCCGCCGTCACGCGCAGCAAGGCGCCCGTCACGAAGGGGATGCCCAGCGAGCAGGTCCGGCGTGTCGTGACCGACTGGCTCTCCTCGCAGGGGGGGCCAGGGGGGGCAGGCCTCGGCAGCTCGAAGATCACCTACAAGCTCCGCGACTGGGTGTTCTCGCGCCAGCGTTACTGGGGAGAGCCGATCCCGATCTATTTCCCCGTCGAGTGCGAGGGCGACCCGCGCGTCCCCGGCGCGAATGTGATGATCCGCTATGACCAGCCGATCGCCGTGAACGAGAGCGAGCTGCCGCTGCTCCTTCCCGATCTCGAGGACTTCAAGCCCGGCATCGACCCGGCCGGGCCGCTCGCACGCGCCGTCGACTGGCGCTTCTTCCAGCAGGACGGCAAGTGGTTCGCGCGCGAGACCAACACGATGCCGCAGTGGGCAGGCTCGTGCTGGTACTACCTGCGCTACCTCGACCCGAACAACGCCGCCTCGGGCTGGACGAGCGAGGACTACGACGCATGGATGCCGGTCGACCTCTACGTCGGCGGCTCCGAGCACGCCGTGCTCCACCTCCTCTACGCGCGCTTCTGGCACAAGGTGCTCTACGACCTCGGGCTCGTGAAGCACGACGAGCCGTTCACGAAGCTCGTGCACCAGGGCATGATCCTGGGCACGTCGTATCGCTACTTCCAGGCGCTCGAGGGCGACAAACGCCTCATCCCCGGCACCTCGAAGGTCCTCCGGCCGCAGGACCCGCCCGAGATCCGCCTCGCCGAGACGAACGAGCTCGTCGAGGAGAAGTGGGCGCAGGACGCCGAGGTGGAGATCAAGGACAACAAGACCTTCCACAAGGCGCTCGGCGTGGAGGTCGTCATGGTCGCCGAGAAGATGAGCAAGTCGCGCGGCAACGTCGTCAACCCCGACGACATCGTGAAGAGCCACGGCGCCGACGCGCTCCGGCTCTACGAGATGTTCATGGGCCCGCTCGAGGCCGTGAAGCCCTGGCAGACGAGCGCGATCGAGGGCGTTCGCCGCTTCCTCGACCGCACCTGGAACGTCTGCACGAACGTGAGCGAGGCCGCCGCGAGCGAGGAGACCCGCCGTCTCGTCCACAAGACGATCAAGAAGGTCGGCGAGGACATCGACCACCTCCGCTTCAACACGGCGATCAGCGCGATGATGATCCTGGTGAAGCACCTCGGCGCGCTGCCGGGCGGAACGCCCCGCGAGTCGGCCAAGGCCCTCGCGCTCCTCGTCTCGCCGTTCGCGCCCCACATCGGCGAGGAGCTCTGGCAGCGTCTCGGCGCAACGGAGCTGCTCGCCTACGAGGCGTGGCCGCAGTTCGACGCGGCGCTCGTGAAGGACGATGTCATCGAGATCGGCGTCCAGGTGAACGGCAAGGCCCGCGGAAGCGTGCAGATTGCAGTCGATGCCGACGAGGAGACCGCCAAGGCCGCCGCGCTCACGGACCCGAAGGTGAAGCCGTTCACCGACGGCAAGACGATCAAGAAGGTCATCTACGTGAAGGGGCGCATCCTCAACCTGATCGTGGGATGAAGCTTCTCGGTCTCGTCCTCTCGGTCTCGCTCTCGCTCTCGCTCTCGTCGTGCGGCTACCAGCCGGTGCACGGCGGCGCGAGCACACCGCATCTCTCCGTCGTCCTCTCCGAGTCGAAGGTGCCCGACGCGGTCGCCTCCGACGAGGTGCTCGCCGGCGTGCGCGAGGAGTTCGCGCGCGCGGGAGCTCTCTCCTCCGGCACCGCATACCCGCGCTGCGAGGTCGAGATCCTCCGCGTGGACGAGGCGGCCGAGGGCATCGCCGCGACCCCCGGGGGAGGTGGCCAGCGGGTCCCCGAGGCCCGGGCCACGCGAGTGGGCCTCGTCGCGCGCGCGTGGGTCCAGAAGGCCCCCGGCGCGGAGCGCGAGAGGGACACGGGCGACGTCCGCGCCTTCGAGACCGTCGCCATGGCGGGAGACGCTCGAGGCGCCACGTTCCGCCATTCCGACGCGCTGAGGGCGGCGGGCCGCCGCCTCGGGAGGCGTCTCGCATCGCGAATCATGGGGTTGCCGAGCGCAAATGAAGATTGAGACGAATGAGCTGCGAAGCTCGCGCATGTGGTAAAGTCGCCGCCTCATGATCACGGTGGGGTGTGCTGGTTTTCCCGTTCCTGCGACGAGGTACTTCAAGGAGTTCCTCTTCGTGGAGATCCAGGAAACGCACCACGCGCTTCCGGGGATGGGCACGATTCGTCGCTGGCGCCGAGAGGCCCCCGCGGAGTTCGTCTTCGCGATGCTCGCTCCGCGAGAGATCGGTCAAGAAGGCTTCCGCGAAGGCAAGGTCGTCGAGACCGCGTTGAAGACGCTCCTCGAGGTCGGCAAGGAGCTCGAGTCGAGGATCGCCGTCTTCGTCTCGCCGCCCGAGCTCGCCCACAACCGCGCGAACAAGGCCGCGGTGAAGGATTTCCTCACGAGCGTCCGGAAGAAGTTCGATCGCGTCATCTGGGAGGCGCCGCTCACGTGGGACGCCGACGAGGCCGCTGCGCTCGCCGCCGACGTGAAGGTCATCGCCGCTCGCGATCCGCTACTGCACGGTCTCACCACCGCGCCGGTCGCGTACTACCGCCTCGCCGGCCCCGCGGGGCACAAGAGCCGCTACGAGGACCCGGCGATCGAGAAGCTCGCCGCTCTCGCGCGGGACGCGAAGCACAAGGACGCGACCTACGTGTTCACGAACGTCGACATGTTCGCGGACGCCAAGCGCTTCAAGAAGGCGATGAAGCTCCCGTAGCTTCGTCCTGCGTCCTGTTTGGGACCTCCGGTCCCCTCGCTGCTCCGCAGCGAGCCTCCCCAGGCGAGAATCGGCGCTACGCGCCGACCGGCCCGCCAGGCGGGCCGTTTCTCGTGAACAGCCTGCCAGCGAGTGAGCTCGAGACCTCACCAGCGGAAGCTCACAGCCTCGCGCATCGTAGGCGTGAAACCGGCGCCGTCTGCGGCGCCGTTCGCCGAAGGCGAATCTTCGGCCTTGTTGGGACCTCCGGTCCCCTCGTCGCTTCGCGACGAGCCTCCCCAGGCGAGATTCGGCGCTGCGCGCCGACCGGCGTGCGCAGCGCACGCCGTTCCTCGTTCTGCGCGATCGCGAGACCTCACCCGTGGAAGGTCACAGCTCCGCGCATCGTAGGCGTGAAACCGGCGCCGTCTGCGGCGCCGTTCGCCGGAGGCGAATCACGCCGGCCCAGTGGCCCGATGGGGAGGCTCACGCGAAGCGTGAGGGGCGGAGCCCGACTAGGAAGAGGGGCGGAGCCCCAAAAGGAAAACGGGGCGATCCTCGAAAGGACCGCCCCGCTCTCTTCCAACCGCAGCTGACGCCGTAGCGTCAGCTGCCGCCGGTCATGCCGTCACTGGCAGGCTGCGTTCGAGGTCGGGTTATCCGTCGCGCACTTCGTGATCGCATCGTAGGCGTCCTGGACGGCCTTCGGCGCGCCGAGGTCGCACTCGGTCTGGCACTGCTGCTGCTTCGTGGCGTCCGTCTCCGCGCGGCAGAGATCGACGCACTTCGTGTACGTGTTGCAGTCGTCCGTCGCGCCGCCGGCATCCTGGTCGATGACCAGGTTGAAGCAGCCCTTCAGCTCGGTGCAGCACGCCGCGTTGAGCGCGGCCTGGCACGCGGCGTTGACGAAATCTCCGCTGCTCTGCGTGTTGCCTTCGCACTTGGCGGCAACGGCGCTGTCCGCCGTGCTGCTGTCGGTGGCCGTACCGCTGTCCGGATTCGGGGGGTTGCCCGTGCCGCCCTCGGTGTCGGTGGGGTTGCCGCTCGTCACGGTACAGCCCGCGAAGGCAAAGCTGCCCGCGGCGAGCGCCGTGAGGGCAAAGAAAGAAACCGCGGTCCACTTAGCGCTCAACGTCATGATCGGGTCCTCCAATTGGGCACGAGTGCCCGTTCAAGTTCACAAGCCTTCACAAGCCTTCAATAGCCGCACGCCGACCTGCAGCTCGTGAGCGTGCAGCTCGATAGCTCTCTGGCGCTCTCCTTACCGGTCGAGTGCGCCGCTCCACACGCATCGACGCACGCGACGTCGGTGCAACCGTACGCGCATGCGAGGAACAGGCTGCATTCGCTGCCGAGCGCGCAGGCCTTCTTCGGGTCGCCGCACCGGTCCGACGCGCACGTCGAGCAGCGGTCGGCGCTGGGCGCCTCGGGGGCTGCGGCCTCGGCGGCGTCCGCGTCGCCGGCATCGCCCGCGTCGAGGTCGAGCGCGGCGTCGGCGTCCACGCCGGCGTCGTCGAGCGCCGCACCGCAGGAGCCGGCCGTCGTCTTCGTCGCGCCGTTCGCGCAGGTGGCGCTGCAGTCCGTAGCGCACTTGCCGCAGGTGCGAGCGTCGTTGCAGGAGGCGAACGCGGCGTACGCGGCGAGGGGGTCGGCCCCGCCGTCCGGGGTGGCGGCCGCGGCGTCCGCGCTGTCGCAGAAGCACTGGTTGCGCGCGCCCTGCGACTCGCCGAAGGGGTTGTTGCAGGCGCGCAGCGCGACGCAGCGGCTGTCCGTGAGGCAGACCGACCAGGCGCCCGTGCACTCCTGCGTCACGCAGGAGGTACAGGCCGTCGACGGCCCGGCATCGCCGCCGCCCTCGAAGGTGCCCGCGTCGTCCGGGAGGGCGTCGTTCGTCAGGACCGTGCAGCCCGGCGTCCCGATGGCCAACGCGCCCACAGCGCCGGAGGAAATCGCGGCGAAGGCGAGCGCGGGGAGGGCGTAGGACGAACGAAAGCGCATTGGAAGAGAAGCCGATCTCGATAAGGAACGAGGCTGCGGCGAAGGGTTAGACGGGGCTAGGGGCCCCATGCTTCAACGCAACGGGTAGCATACGGGGCGGCCGGAACGGCTGCCAAGGATCCGGTAAGACCTGAAGCCTGGCTCAGGCCGCGGCTTCGGTCGAGCGCGAGCGGTCCGATCGGCGGGGAAACCGCGCGAAGCTCGCGTAACCCATCGCAAGTGCGAGCAGCCACCAGGGCACGTCACCCACCATCTCGTACACGGTGTGGCTGCGCATCCAGCGGACGACGCCTTCCTGGGCCTCGGGCACGAACGTCTTCGTGTGGCTCACGACGCCGCCCATGGGGTCGATGATCGCGGAGACTCCGCTGTTGGTGCTCCGGATGAGGAAGCGCCGGTGCTCGATCGCCCGGAACTTGGCGAGCGCGAGGTGCTCCCAGGGCTCGGTCGTATCGCCGAACCAGGCGTCGTTCGTGATGTTCACGAGGAGCTCGGGGTTCGCGTGCGCGACCATCTTGTTCGTGAAGGACGGAAGGATGTCCTCGTAGCAGATGAGGACGGAGACCTTGTGCGTCACGCCCTTCACGTCGAGATCGACGGGGTCGAACGACGTGCCCTTCGAGAAGCGGCCGCTGTGCGGCGACCACTTGTACAGGATGGGAAAATCGTCGCCGAACGGGAGGTACTCGCCGAACGCGAGGAGATACTGCTTGTCGTAGCGCCCCGTGACCTCGCCCTTGGCGTTGGTCGCGATCGCTGTGTTGAACCAGCGCTCGCGGTCCGGGTCGATGCGGAAGAGCACGGCGCCGAAGATGGTCGGCACGCCGAGGCGGCCCGCGAAGCGGTCGCGGTAGAAGGGCGTCTTCATGCCCATCTCCTCGGGGACCGAGAAGGCCACCGACGACTCGCTCCACACGACGAAGTCGACGCCCTTGTCGCGGAGCTCCTGCGTGAGCTTGACGTGGCGGCGCAGGCCCTCACCGGGCTGCTCGCGCTTCGCCATGAGCCCCATGTTGCCCTGCACGTAGCCGACGCGGACGGGCTCGGCCTTCTCGACGTCGCTCTTCACCATCGAGATGCGTGCCGCTCCGAAGAGCGTCGCGCCGATGAGCGCGATCACGCCGACACCGATGACGCGACGATCGAGCGGCACGTGAATGCGCTCCTCGCTGTTCGTGGAGCCTCGATACGGCGACGGCGCGTTCGGCACGAGCTCACGCCGCGCGGCGAGGCGTGCGCGCAGCGGCTCGGCGACGGCCATGTTCACGGTGACGAGAACGAGCCCGACGAGGATCGGACCACCGAGCTCCGCCGTCTGCATGAGGACGGGGACGTTGTGGACCGTGGCCGCGTAGTACCAGGGGAAGAGCAGCGGGAAGACGAGCTCGCTCACCGCGAAGGAACCTGCGAAGACGACCGGCAGCGGCCAGCCGCGCTGCGAGGCGCGCCCGTAGAGCCAGCCCATGAACGCGAGGCGCAGCGCCTGGTACGAGCAGATGATGACGACGAAGACCAGGCACAGGTAGGTCGGGAACCCGCTGAACGTCTTCAGCATGTTGGTCAGCCAGTAGAAGCCGCCCAGGTTCATCGCGAGACCGGTGAGGAAGCAGAGCCACACGCTGCGCTTGGTCGTCTGCCCGAAGAGCGAGACGTAGAGCGGCACGAGGCACACGAACGAGAGCCACCACTGGTCGAAGCCGGCGAAGGCCACGAAGTAGAGGACGCCGCTCAGGATCGCGCCGGCCTCCGCGAGACGACCGCGCACGAGAGGGTTACCCACGTCCGCCGGCCTTGCAGCCTTCGCCTTCGCGGCCCCCTTCGGCTTGGCCATCACTCGGTGCGCTGGATGATGTGGTAACCGAACGGCGTTTCGACGATGTCGGAGATCTGCCCGACCTTGAGCTTGAAGGCGACGGCCTCGAAGGCGCCGACCATCTGACCCTTGCCGAAGCGACCGAGCGACCCGCCACGTGCGCCCGCGTTGGGCTCGTCGGAGTACTCGACCGCGAGCCGGCCGAGATCTTCACCGGCCCTGGCGCGACGGAGGACCTCCTGCGCGAGGACGAGGGCCTGCTCGCGCGTGCGGAGCACCGACTTGCCTGCGCGGTCGGAGCCCATCCACTGGATGAGCACGTGACGAGCGCCGATGCGCTTGGGGTCCTCGGTCGACTCCCAGGCAGGGGCGGCGGGGGCTGCTGGGGTCGCCGGGTCGCTGGCGGGCTTGCCGGCGGGGGGAGCGGTCGTGCTCCCGCCCAGGTTGATCGCGGTGTTGCTGGTCGGGACGGAGCTCGGCGACTGCGCGGCGGTCGGGTCTCCCGACCGCGGCTCGTTCGCCTGGACGGCGAGATGCGCGGCGTCCGCCCGGGTGTTCCCCACGTTCGCCTGGGCATTCGTGCCGCCGCAGGCACCGCACGCGACGGCCGCAGCGACGAACAGGAAGGCGACCGACGACGGGCTCATTTCTTCTTCACCTCGAGGAGCTCGACCTCGAAGATCAGCGTGGCGTTCGGGGGGATGACGGGCGGAAAGCCGCGCGCGCCGTAGCCGAGGCTCGGCGGAACCGTGAGCTTGCGCTTGCCGCCGATCTTCATGCCTGCAACGCCCTGATCCCAGCCCTTGATGACACGACCGGCGCCGAGCTCGAAGTCGAACGGCTGATTGTGCTTCTTCGAGCTGTCGAACTCCTTCCCGTCGGGAAGTGTTCCCACGTAATGCACTTTGACGGCGTCGCCGGTCTTCGCCTCGGTGCCCTTGCCGACGACGAGGTCCTTGATCGCGAGCTTTTCGTTGCTCGGCGGCGCCTCGGCCGGCTTCTGCGTCTCGGCGGGCTTGGCCGCGGCCGTGGCGGACGGCTGGGCGGTCGCAGAGGCCGCCGCCTGGGGCGCCTCGGCCTGGATGGCCTCTTCCTTGGGGGGCTCCGTCAGCTTTGCGCACCCGGTGAGCGCGAGCGCCGCGAACGAGCACGATACGACTGCGAAAAGACCGACACGCTTCAGCCAAGCCATCGGGGCCGGACCCTACCTTCTCGCGTGGTCGTGTGCAACGCGCACGACACAACCTCCCGAAGATCGGCTAGGGAAAGTAAAGGGTTGGATGCGATGATGCGGCCGTGGCGCGTGTGCTGCACATCGAGGACGACCCGCGCAATCGGCTGCTCGTCCGCAAGCTCCTCTCTGCCGACGGGCACGAGGTGATCGACGCGGCCGACGGTCTCGAGGGCGTACGCCTCGCGATCGCCCAGCGGCCGGACATCGTCCTCGTCGACCTCAACATCCCCGGGCTCGACGGCTTCGAGGTGACGCTGCGTCTCCGCACCGAGGCGTCGCTCAACGGCGTGCCGATCATCGCGATCACGGCCGAGGGCGATCGCGACACGAGCTTCGCCGTCGGCTGCGACGGCTTCATGCAGAAGCCGATCGACGCACGCAACTTCGCGAAGCAGGTCGCCGGCTACATCGGTGGCCAGCGCGAGCGCATGTTGTCGACGCCCGACATGCAGGGCGAGCGCCTGCGCCAGCAGAGCGGGCGCATCGTCGCGCACCTCGAGGAGAAGGTCGCCGAGCTGTCTTCGGCGAACGAGCGCCTCCGCGACATGGAGCGCCTGCGCACCGAGTTCTATCGGAACATCTCGCACGAGCTCGCGACGCCGCTCACGCCGATCGTCGGCTACCTGCGCATGCTCATGGACGAGGAGCTCGGCGAGACGAGCAAGCCGCAGCGCAAGGCGCTCCGCGCGATGGATGACTGCGTGCGTCGCCTCCGCGGGCAGCTCGACAACCTCATCGACGTGACCGGCCTCGAGACCGGCAAGATGCGGTTCTTCCACAAGGAGTACGATTTCCTCGACACCGTCCGGCGCGCGATCGCCTGGCATGCAGACGCGTTCGCGGAGCGAAAGCTCACGATGCTCGAGGAGTTTCCGCGCGGGCCGCTGCCTGGATACGGCGACAGCGACCGCCTCGGCCGCGCCATCTCGCAGCTGCTCGACAACGCCGCGAAGTTCACGCCCGAGGGAGGCATCGTCGGCGTCCTCGTGCGCCCGCACGACGGCACGTACGAGCTCGTCATTGCCGACACGGGCCCGGGCATTCCGAAGGAGCGGATGGATCGCGTGTTCGACCCGTTCTTCCAGGTCGACGGCTCCGCGACGCGCGCGCACGGCGGCACCGGCGTAGGGCTCGCGATCGCGCGGCGTGTGGCGCGCGGCCTTGGCGGCGACGTGAAGCTCATCCCGGCGGGGGCGACCATCGAGGGCATGTTCCTCGGTGGCGCCGCGTTTGCCCTTTCGGTGGCGAAGCGCGCCCCGACCGTGGTGGTCGACAGCGTCTGAAAGGCCTCGCATGGACCCGGCGCGCCGCGTCTACCTCGACTGGAACTCCACCACGCCTCCGTTCGCCGAGGTGCTCGACACGATGCGCGACGTCGGCGCACGCACGTGGGGCAACCCGTCGAGCATCCACGGTGACGGTCGGGCGGCGCGAGCGGTGGTCGAGGACGCACGTGCCGCGGTCGCCGAGCTCTGCGCGGCCGACGCACGCGACGTCGTGCTCACGGGGGGAGGCACCGAGGCGAACAACATCGCGGTGCGCTCGGCGGTGGGAGGCGACGGCAAGCCGTGGATCCTCACGAGCCGCCTCGAGCACCCCTCGGTCGCACGCGTGGCCGAGGCGCTCGAGCAGGAGGGGCGCGCGCGGGTTCGCTGGCTCCGCGTGGAGCCGAGCGGCGTCGTCGATCTCGCAGATCTCGAACGCGCGATCGCCGAGACCCTGACGCGCGGTGAGCCGATCGCGCTCGTGACGGTGCAGGCCGTGAACCACGAGACCGGAGTCATCCAGCCCGTTCGCGAGGCGGTCGCCATCGCGCACGCGGCGGGCGCGCGCGTCCACGTCGATGCCGTGCAAGCGTGGGGGAAGATCGATACGTCGGCGCTCGCGCTCGCCGACTCCGCGAGCCTCGCGGCCCACAAGCTCCGCGGTCCGAAGGGGGTGGGCGCTCTGGTCGCGCGCGCGGGCCTCCGTCTCACGCCGGTGCTGCTCGGGGGCGCTCAGGAGAAGGGCCTCCGTCCGGGCACCATCGACCCCGTCCTCGCCGCGGGACTGGGCGTCGCCGCGAAGCACGCTTGCGGCGGAAGCGTGCGCTATGCAGCCATCGCCCCGCGCCGGGATGCCCTCGAGCATGCGCTCGTCGCGATGCTGTCCGGCGAGGTCTCGGCGCGGGTCGCGGGCGACCCGTTGCGGCGCGCGCCGCACGTCTCGATACTCGTGTGGCCAGGGTGGTCGGGGGCGGAGCTGGTCGCTGCGCTCGACCTCGAGGGCGTGAGCGTGTCGAGCGGCGCGGCGTGCAGCGCGGGCACGGTCGAGCCGTCGCCGGTGCTGGCGGCGATGCTCGGCGACCGCGACGCCGCGTCGGGCATCCGCTGCTCGCTCGGCGAGACCACCGGCGACGACGACATCACGCGCGCGCTCGAAGCCTTCCGCCGCGTCACCCTCCGCGCGCGCCGCGCGTAGCTCGCGCCGCCGCGACTCGAGAAACAAGCGGAGGCGCGGAGACGACGCGGAGAGGTCTCGCCTCTCTTCCCCACTGGACCCGCCCGGGATGCTCGGGAAGCTCCGAAGACGGAGCTTCCCTGCGCGGTGTTCTTCCCCCTCACTTCCGTCCTGCAGGCCTCTATCCGGACGGCACCACCGTCCCGCCAAAGCTGCCCGAATCAACGGTCGATGGGCCGGGAGAGGTGGTCCCCCGGGGAGAGGTAGAATTCGCGCAGGCAATTGCCGTCTGCGGCAATTGCCGAGCATCTGACGAGGGTGCAGGTCGAGGCCGAGGCGGGACCCCTCCGCGTCCCTCCGCGCCCTCTGCGTCCCCGCTTGGTTCTCGGATCCGCGATCCGCGGGAGGTCAGCGCGCCGGGGCGGCGGACGTCGGAGGGGGCGGCTCTTCGTCGCCTTTTCCTGCGGCCGGGGGCGGAGCGGGCGGGGGGCCCTGGACCGCGGCCGAGCCGCCGCCGGCGACCGTGATCGGGAGCCAGAGCGCCTTGATCTTCGTGGTGGGACCGTCGTGGTCGTAGCCGAGGAGACCGAAGAGGAGGTTCGCCCAGCTGCCCGTAGGGCTCTGCCCGTACGAGAACACCGGCAGCAGGTGGAACTGCCAGTCGAGGCCGCCGGGAACGCGCTTCTGCTTGTAGAGCGTGTTCAGCGCGACCTGCATGACGGTCTCGTCCGCGGTGTCGGCGAAGCGCCAGAAGAGCGGGAAGCCGATGGTGGTGCGGCCCTTCGGTGACGCGAAGTCCCAGAGGATCGGCGCGAACACGGTGTGCGTCGAGCGCTCGCTCCGCCCGAGGTAGACGATCGGGTGGATGTCGACCTCCCAGCCCTTGGTGTCGGTGCTGGTCACGATGGTCGGGAAGAACCAGTTCGTGCGCGAGACGTTGTAGCTCTCCGAGCGCGCGAAGAGCGGTGTCGCGAAGGTGCGGCCCGCCGGGCTGCTCGAGTTGTAGAAGAACGGGAAGATCCCGGTCGCGCTGTAGCCGATGTCGACGTCGGTCGAGTGGTAGTAGATCGGCACGATCGGGCCGACCATCGTGAGCGAGGTCGACTTGTTGCGCGTCGACGCGAGCGTGAAGAACGGCGTGATCATCGTGTCCGCCGAGCGGGTCACGCGACGGAGGTAGCCCGGCAGCACGAAGAGCGATTTTTCGGGGTCACGCCCGTAGTGGAAGAGCGGGAAGAGCGTGTAGTGGAACTCCTTCACGCCTCCCGTCTCGGGACGACCGGTGATCGTGAAGAGCAGCGGGGCCACGTCGAACACCGAACGCTTCGGGTCGGACTTGGAGATGACGGGCCCGACGACCGTGAGCTGGCTCTGCTCGATCTCGCGCTCGCGATGGAAGTAGAGCAGCGGCGGGATGAGCGAGTACGTCTTGCGTGCGCCCTCCTCGTCACCGTTGTCGCCGTGGAACCAGAACGGCGCGACGCCCCAGTCGACGTCCTTCAGCGCGCGATCGCGGAAGTACGGACCGACGACGGTGAAGGCGCCCTTCGCGTCCCAGTGCGACGTCGTGAGGGTGAGCGGGGAGTGGACGTACCCGCCGTCCTTGCGGCTGCCTTCGAAGAGGATCGGCGCGAGCCAGTTGTCGTGCTCCTGGGGAGCCTCGCGGTGGGCGAGGGGGCCGAGAACGAGCACGTGATTCTGGCGATCGCGGACGCGCCAGGCGATCGGGAAGAGGACGTCAGCGTCCTGGTTCGGCGAGCGGCGCTGGTAGAAGAGGAGAGCCGCGAGCGACTCGCGGTCGGTCTGCGGCGTGGTCTCACCGGTCTTCGGGTCGAGACCGCGCGTGTGCTCGAGGTAGAGCGGCGGGAGGAGGCGCAGGCGGTAGTCGCCGCGGCGCTCCTCGTAGTACGGGAAGTAGGAGCGGTGGAGCGAGCCCTCGGGTGAAGGCGGCCGTCCGTCGTAGTCGCTGCCGATGCGGTCGCCGACACCCTCGGGAATCGCGAGCGGATCGGTCGGGGCGACGGCGGTGGGCTCGTCGAGCGGACGCGAGGCGGGCGACGTGCCTTGCGGCTCCTGATCGGGGCTCGCGCCGCGCTGAGGGCCGACGGGCTTGTTTCGCGTGGGGCTCGACTGCGTGGGGCCGCCCTGCTTACCGGGCCCGCCGGCGCCCTGCGCGAGCGCGGTGGTCGCGAAGAGAGCGACGACGACCGCCGCGAGCAGCGCGACGAGACGGCGCGCGACCTCCGACTTCGGGACCTTCTCCTGCGAGTGCGCGGTGAGGTCCTTGACCTCGACGACGCCCTCGTCGAGCTCGCGATCGCCGAGGATCACGGCGAAGCGCGCGCCGAGTGAGTTCGCGCGACGGAGCTGCGCCTTCATCGAGGCCTTGCGCGTGTCGACCTCGCACCGGAGGCCGGCCTTGCGCACGTCGCGTCCGAGGACGAGCGCCTCGGAGGTCGCGCGGTCGCCGATGGGCGCGATGACGACGTCTACGACGTTCGCCGGAGCGGCGACGTCACTCGCGATGAGGAGGCGCTCGAGGCCGGCCGCAAAGCCGATCGCCGGGACGTCGGGGCCGCCGAGCTCGCCGATCATGGCGTCGTAGCGGCCGCCGCCGACGAGCGTGCTGCCCGCGCCGAGCTTGTCGTAGGCGCCCTTGATCTCGAAGAGCGTGCGCCCGTAGTAGTCGAGGCCGCGGACCAGCTTCGGGTCGACGGTGTACGGCGTGCCGAGCGCGTCGAGGTTCCGGCGGAGGCCGTCCCAGTGCGCGCGGTCGTCCTCGGAGAGGAGCTCGAGAATGGTGGGCGCGCCCTCGATCGCGGCCTTGTCGGCCGGGTGCTTCGAATCGAGGATGCGCAGCGGGTTGGTACCGAGACGGCGCTGCGAGTCGGCGCTGAGCGTCTCCTTCATCGGGTCGAGGTAGGCCACGAGCGCTTGCTTGTACTTTGCACGGGTCTCTGCGCCGCCGATCGAGTTGACGAACACGTCCGGCTTCGGGATCCCGATCTCGACGAGGAAGCCGACCAGTGCGTCGATCACCTCCGCGTCGCAGCCGGGCCCGGGGTCGCCGAAGCACTCCGCTCCGACCTGGTAGAACTGGCGGTAGCGGCCCTTCGCGGGGCGCTCGCCGCGGAACATCGGCCCGAGGTAGTACCAGCGAGAGACGGGCTCCTCGTTGTGGACCTTGTGCTCGACGTAGGCGCGCGCGGCGCCGGCGGTGCCCTCGGGCCTCAGCGTGAGGGGCTCGTCGTGGAAGACGAAGGAGTACATCTCCTTTTCGACCACGTCCGTCGCCTCGCCGATCGCCCGGACGAAGAGGGGAGTCGGCTCCACGTACGGCGTGCGGACCTCTCGGTACCCGAGCCGTTCCATCGACGAACGGAACGCCGCTTCGACCCGGTGCCACCGACCGATCTCGCCGGGGAGCACGTCATTCATGCCCTTTACGGCACGGACGAGGGTAGGGGCCGTCACGGGGGACTGCTTATCACCTCGCCTGGCATGCGGGGTCAAGCAGAGGATTTGGCTGTTGCCTGTCATCTTGGCCTGTTCTCCAATGCAGGCCTTGGCGCCCCCCGCAGCACCCTCGAAGACCGAAACGTCGCATTCGGCCGCTGGCGCGCCGGGTCGGCGGCGGGTCTGCGCGCTCGACCTCGGGGCCGCACGCGTGGGGGTCGCCCTCTCGGATGATCTCGGATTGATGGCCCATCCTCGCGGGGTCATCGCCGCCCGGCCGCGGCCGAAGCTCCTCGAGGCCCTGCGCGATCTGGTCGCGGCCGAGGACATCGTTCGCATCGTCGTCGGCTTCCCCCTCGACATGCGAGGCACGGAGGGCGAAGCGGCTCGTCGCGCCCGGGCCCTCGCGCAGGACATCGCCGACGCGACGGCGTGTGACGTCGAGCTCTTCGACGAGCGCCTCACAACGGTGCAGGCCAAGCGCGCGCTCGACGCGAGCGAGGTGCACGGCCAGAAGGCTCGTGACCGCATCGACGAGGCCTCTGCGGTCGAGATCCTCCAGGCCTGGCTCGACGCGCGCGCCGCGAGGAAGAAGCGGGCCCGCAAGTGAGCGAAGGGCCGCCGGAGTCCACACGTTCGCCGAGCTCGGGGAAGGGGACAGCCTCGGGTAAGGGCGAGCGCGTGAGGCGTGAGCGCCGGCGCCGCAGCAAGCGCGTCCCGACCGACAAGCCCACGAGCGAGCCGCGCAGCCTCGTGTTCTGGATCGTCTCGGTCCTCGGCGCGCTCCTCGCCGTCGGCGCGACGTACATCCTGGTCATCTACCCGGCGAGCTCGGGCCCCGGCAGCGGCAAGGACGTCGAGGTCACCATCGACCGCGACGAGCCGCTCGCGTCCGTCATCGAGAAGCTCGATCGCGCGGGCCTCGTCGGCTCACGGTCGCGGTTCGCCCTCTACGCACGGCTCGTGTCGCCGACCGTCGCGCCCGGCCCGCACCTCCTCACCGACGACGCCAGTCCGCAGGAGCTCCTTCACAGGCTCGAGCGCCTCGGCGCGGCCACGAAGGCGAAGGTCACGATCCCCGAGGGGTGGAATCGGTTCGACATCGCGAAGCGCCTGCAGACCCTCCACGTCGCTTCGCAGACGGCCTTCCTCGTGGCGACCGCGGACGCGCTGCTCCTCCGCGAGCTCGCCCTCGACGGGGACACGGCAGAGGGGTTCCTCTTCCCGGCGACCTACGAGCTCGCCAAGGACTCCGACCCGCGCGACGTCGTCCGGCGCCTGAAGAGCGAGTTCGACCGCCGCTTCTCGGCCCTCGAGCAGAACCACCGGCTCGGGCGCGCGAACCTCGAGGCGACACTCGGCTGGTCGCGGCGCGACATCGTGACCATGGCGTCGCTCGTCGAGAAGGAGGCTGCCGTCGACGAGGAGCGCCCGATCATCGCGAGCGTGTTCTTGAATCGACTCCGCGACTCCACGTTCAAGCGGAAGGTCCTCCAGTGCGACCCGACCGCCGGCTACGGATGCCTCGTGCTGCGGGAGAAGCTCCCGGCGTGCGCGGGTTACGCGGGGAAGATCACGCATGCCATCAACATGGACCCGCAGAATACGTACAGCACCTACACGCACGAGGGCCTCCCACCAGGGCCCATTGCCAACCCCGGGGTGAAGTCCCTGCAGGCGGTCCTCGCGCCGTCGATCACGAAGTACCTCTACTTCGTGACCCGCGGCGAGGGGCGGCGCCATGCGTTCAGCGAGACCATCGAGGAGCACAACACGGCCGTGAAAGATCTGCGCGACCGTGCCCAGCGTGATCCGCGTGATCAGCGCGATCACGGAGACCACTGAGACCGTTGAACGCCGGCCTTTCGAGGCGCTATTCTTCGGGCATGAAGCTTCGTTCGCTCCTCGCCTCCGCTCTCCTCGCGCTCTCCGTGACGGCCGCGCCGACTGCCTTCGCGGACCCGATGGTCTACACGGGTGACGCGGTACGCACGAAGTCGGTCGGGCCGTTCACGGCGAAGGTCTACTCGATCCGCCATGACATGAAGGAGAAGCCCGCGACGAAGTCGAAGCAGGCCGTCATCGACGCCGACGTCGACAAGAAGTTCACGTGGCGCATGCTCCGCGACGTCGACTCGAAGAAGATCCAGAAGGCCCTCACCGAGGCGCTCCAGCTGAACGGCTTCAACGACGCCGGCCGCACCGGTCAGTTCGTCGGCGCGTTCAACAAGGAGGAGGTCAAGGAGAACTCCGCGGTCGTCATCAGCTACAACGCGACGGCGAAGAACGTGACCATCTGGGTGCAGGGCGCCGGCTCTGCGACGATCGCAGGCGCGGACTTCATGAAGGCGGTCTGGAGCATCTGGCTCGGGAAGATCGATCAGCCGTCGATGGGCGACCAGCTCATCTCCAAGCTCTGAGCGACCTTCGGTCAGGCACGTGTCGTGCGGAATCACACGGCCTGACCGAACGCTGTAGCGCCCGCGCCGCGCGGTCTCTTATAACCCGGCCATGAGCTTGATCCTGGCCGGAGACGTCGGTGGTACGCGTGCACGCTTCGCGATCCTCGACGAGAGCGGTCGCAAGGTCCTCCACCAGGACGTACTCGAGAGCCGGACGTTCCCGACGTTCGAGGCCGCGCTTACCCGCTTCATCCAGGGCGCGCGCGCCACGGCGAAGCTGAAGGGCGCCATCCGGGCCGCGAGCTTCGGGATCGCCGGGCCGGTCGTCGATCAGCGCGTCAAGACGACCAACCTGCCGTGGGTCATCGACGCTCGTACGATCGCCGACGAGTTCGGGATCGCGCGCGTCGCGCTCCTGAACGACCTCGTCGCCCTCGGCCTGGGCGCGATCGCGGCGGGCCCCTCGAAGATCCGCAGCATCCATGCGGGCAAGCCACGCAGCTCGGGCGGCAACCTCGCCGTCATCGCGGCCGGCACCGGGCTCGGCGAGGCTGCGTTCGTCTGGGACGGCACCACCCACGTCGAATGCCCGACGGAGGGGTCCCACGTCGACTTCGCGCCGCGCACGCCGGTCGAGGCGGAGCTCCTCGACGTGCTCACGCGCCAGTACGGCCACGTCAGCTACGAGCGCGTCGCATCGGGCTCGACGATCTCGGTGCTCTACACGTTCTTCGTGCGCAACCAGCGCATCCGCGAGTCCAAGGCATGCGCAGCGCTCGTGGCTCGCGCCCCGGACCAGAACGTCGCGGTCGTCGAGCTCGCGGAGGCCGGCACGAGCGAGGCGGCCATGCGCGCCGTGGAGCTCTGGTCGAGCGTCTACGGCGCCGAAGCGGGCAACCTCGCGCTGAAGTCGCTGGCGACATCCGGCGTCTACGTATGCGGCGGCGCGTCGGCCCGTCTCGCGGAGGTCCTCGCGCACGGGCTGCCCGCGCGGAAGAAGAGCGGCCGGTCCCCGAGCGGGCCCGTTCAGCGGAGCCCGTTCCTCGACGCGTTCATGGACAAGGGCCGCATGCGGCCGCTGCTCGAGAAGATCCCGATCGCCATCTGCACCGAGCCCTTCGCGGGGCTCCTCGGCGCTGCCGCACATGCGGCGAAGCAGGCGGCTTCGAAGTCGGCGGGGAAGGGCGCGGCGGCCCGGAAGACCCGCAAAAACAGGGTCTAGCGACCCTGTGGCGGCCGCGGAGTTCGTGATAGCTTCGCCCCCGCATGAGCACGCTCCCCAAAGAAAAACTCGCCAGCGCAGCCACCATCGCCCGAGGCCTCGCGATCGACGCCGTTCACGCGAGCCAGAGCGGTCACCTCGGCCTGCCGCTCGGCTGCGCCGAGATGGGCGCCGTGCTCTACGGGAACGCTCTCCGGCACGACCCGGCGCATCCCGATTGGCTCGATCGCGATCGCTTCGTGCTCTCAGCCGGTCACGGCTCGATGTTCCTCTACGCGTGGCTGCACCTCAGCGGCTACAAGGAGATGACCCTCGACGAGGTGAAGCGCTTCCGCCAGCTCGGCTCGAAGACGCCCGGTCACCCCGAGCTCGAGCACACCCCGAACGGCATCGAGACGACCACCGGTCCGCTCGGCCAGGGCATCGCGAACTCGGTGGGCATGGCGCTCTCGGCCAAGATGGCCGAGGCGCGGTTCAACACCAAGGACCACAAGATCTTCGACCACCACGTCATCTGCCTCGCAGGCGACGGCTGTATGCAGGAGGGCGTCGCCCTCGAAGCGATGGAGTTCGCCGGGCACCAGAAGCTCGACAACCTGATCCTGATCTACGACTCGAACGCCGTCACCCTCGACGCGATGGCCGAGGCCACGCAGAGCCTCGACGCCGCCAAGCGCTTCGAGGCGCTCGGCTACGACGTCGAGACCATCGACGGTCACGACATGGACCTCTTCGCGACCGCCCTCGAGCGCGCGAAGAAGGCGGGCAGCGGCAAGCCGCAGCTCATCATCGCGAAGACGCTCATCGGCAAGGGCATCCCCGAGGTCGCCGGCACGCAGAAGGCGCACGGCGAAGGCGGCGCGAAGTTCGCCGACGCGGCGCGCAAGAACCTCGGCCTCCCGGCCGAGCACTTCTATGTCTCGCCCGAGGTCCGCGCGTTCTTCTCCGAGCACGCGAAGGAGCTCGGCGCGCAGTACGACGCGTGGAAGAAGACGTTCGAGGCATGGAGGGTCGCGAACCCCGCGCTCGCCGCCGAGCTCGCCACGACGCGCGCATCGACGCAGTCGCTCGCCGCCGATACCGCCCACAAGACGCCCGACATTGCCGCGCTGTTCGCGGTGGTGCCGGAGTTCGCGGCGGACACGAAGATCGCGACGCGCAAGGCCGGTCAGGACGTGCTCCAGCCGCTCGCGAAGGCGAACCCGCTCCTCATCGGCGGCAGCGCCGACCTCTACGGGTCGACCCTCAATTACATCGGGGACATGAAGACCCCGGACGACTTCGTCCCGAACCATCGCGGCGGCCGCAACATCCGCTTCGGCATCCGCGAGCACGGTATGTGCTCGATCATGAACGGCATCGCGGCGGACGGGATCTTCCGGCCGAGCGGCGCGACGTTCCTCGTGTTCGCCGACTACTGCCGCGCCGCGATCCGGCTCGCGGCGCTCAGCCATCTCGCGCCGATCTACGTCTTCACGCACGACAGCGTCGCCGTCGGCGAGGACGGCCCGACGCACGAGCCGGTCGAGACGATCCCCGGCCTGCGCGTGATCCCGAACCTCGACGTCATCCGCCCGGCCGACCCCGAGGAGACCGCCGGCGCGTTCGTCGCGGCGCTCGAGCACACGAGCGGTCCCACGCTCCTGGCGCTCTCGCGCCAGGCCGTTCCGCTGCTCACCGAGATCCCCGTGAAGACCCGCCGGGAAGGCGTCCTCAAGGGCGGCTACATCGCGAAGAAGGAGACGGCGCCCCTCGACCTCATTCTCCTCTCCGCGGGCAGCGAGCTGCAGCACGCGATGAAGGCGGCCGAGACCCTCGGTGCCGGCACGCGCGTCGTCAGCATCCCGTGCTTCGCGCGGTTCGATCGCCAGCCGGCGGCCTACCGCGACGAGGTGCTCCCGAAGTCGTGCCGCCGCCGAGTCTCCATCGAGGCGGCGGTGCCGTCCTCGTGGTCGCGCTACGTCGGGCTCGACGGCGTGACGCTCGGGATCGATCGCTTCGGTATCTCTGCGCCCGGCGGCACCGTGATGAAGGAGCTCGGCATGACCGCCGAGCACGTCATCGAGGCCGCCAGGTCGCTCGCGAAGGCCTGAGCCTCCGCCGGGTCACTTCGGGCCGCCGCCCTCGGTGATACACGCCGCCGAGCAACCGTCACCGTTGGTGCGGTTGCCGTCGTCGCACTGTTCGGCCCCGTTCTTCACGCCGTCTCCGCAGCGGGGCCCGAGCACGCATTCCGTCGTGCAACCGTCGTAGGTGCCGCCGTTGGAGTTGGCCGCGCCCTTGTCACACTGCTCGAAGGGGAAGTCGACGACGCCGTCGCCACACGACCGTGGCTTCTTGCAGGTCGGCGCGCAGTCGCTCGCGGTGGGGTGCTTCACGTAGTCCGTGAGGTTGAAGCCGTTGTCGCACGCCTCGCCGGACACGGCCTGCGTGACGCCGTCCCCGCAGCGCGGGCCGAGGGTGCAGTCGGGCTTGCACTGGCCGTAGCCTCCGAGGTTGCTCGCCGTTCCGTTGTCGCACTTCTCGCCAAACGTGCCTTGCACGATGCCGTCACCGCAATACGCCGGCGTCTTGCAGCTCGGTCCGCACGACATCGAGAGGCTCGGGGTGTAGGCCGTGAGGTTCGTACCGTCGTCGCACTGCTCGGGCGGGTTCGTGGTCGCATTGTCCCCGCAGTACGGCCCGAGCTTGCAGTCGAGCCGGCACGAGCCGTAGGCGCCCGAGTTGGTATTCGCCGCGCCCTTGTCGCACTGCTCGGAGGCCGTCTTGAGCCCGTCCCCGCAGACCTCCGCACAGACCGAGCGCTTCTTCACGAAGCCGCGCAGCGTGAGCTTGAAGTTCGACGCGTTGGTGTGCCGCTCGGCGTGGAAGAGCGCGACCTCGTAGAGTTGCTTGTCCTGCAGGCCGAGCGCCGCGGCCTTCACGGGGTCGAGCACGAACGAGTCGGCAAGACGCGGGTGAAGGCCGCCGATGTCGAGCGCGAGCTTGCCGTTGACGAAGACCCAGACGTCGTCGTCGCCGCTGAAGTCGAGCGACGGCGACTTCGCGGCGTCGTACGTGAACCAGTACCGGAGCTCGCTCGTGAACGCGAAGTTGTGCCCCGTGCTCTGGTTGCCCCAGCCCCTGCCGTCGATCGGGTAGAAGCCGCCGCGCGACTTGTAGGGCTCGTCGGCGTCGCTGTCGAAGAGATACGAGCCATCGGGCTGCTGGGTCAGGCGCAGCATCGTGTCGTCGAAGCGCTTGCCCCGCTGCTTTCCGCCGATCATGGCGTCCGCGTACCAGTCGGTGAAGTCGAGCGCGCTCGTCAGCTGATTGACCGTGTTGCAGCTCGCTTCACCGGGGGACTTCGCGAAGACGGGCACGCGAGGCGCAGCGCCCAGCGTCGCGAGCGTGAGCCCCTTGCTCGCGACTCCGCACCCGTAGCGCTCGAAGTCCGGGTGGCTCTCGCTGTCCGCGCTGTCGTAGTACTTGAAGTCGCGGAATACCGTTGCGAGGTCGAGGTACGGAGGGTCGGCCGCGATGACGGGGTTGCACGTGTAGCCCGGCTCGATCGTGCACGTCGGAGAGCAGCCGTCGCCCGCGCGCGTGTTGCCGTCGTCACAGGCCTCGTCGGGCATGCCGTCGCCGTTCGCGTCGAAGTCGAAGAGCAGGCCGTCGCCGCAGACGGCCACGCACTTGCCGCCCGGGCAGCTCGGCTCGAGCCGGCAGTCGGGGGAGCAGCCGTCGAAAGGCTTGTTGTTCCCGTCGTCGCACTGCTCGGTGCCCTCGCGGACGCCGCTTCCGGTGCCGCAGGTCGTCTTCACGCAGGCGACGCCGGGCGTGGGGCATGCCCAGTTCACGACCGTCGTCTTGCCGCTCGTCGTCGTGGTCGGCGCGACGGTGAGGGTGGTCGTCTGGAGTCGGCACGTCGCGCTGCAGCCGTCGTTGTCCGCGTTGTTCTTGTCGTCGCACTCCTCGTTTCCGGCGACAATCCCGTCGTTGCAGCTCGCGGCGTTGCATGCTGTACCGGGGAGGGGACATGCCCAGCCCGCCTCGAGCTTGCAGAGCGAGCTGCAGCCGTCGGTGCCGTTCATGTTGCCGTCGTCGCACTGCTCGGTGCCTTGCAGGACGCCGTCACCGCATACCATCGTCGAGACGCACTTCACGCCGGGCGTGGGGCAGACGAAGTTTGCTTCGATCGCCTTGCAGTCGAGCGCGCATCCGTCGTTCGCCGTGGTGTTCCCGTCGTCGCACGCCTCGCCGGGGTCGATGAACCCGTCCCCGCAGACGACCGCCTTCGGCGGGATCACGCATCCACCGTCGCCGCCCGCGTCTGCGATGGCCGCGCAGTCGCGGACGTCGATGCACGGAGAGCCGAACGCGCAGGCCCAATACGGCGCCTCGATCTGGCACGTGGCAGAGCAGCCGTCGCCCGCCTTGGTGTTGCCGTCGTCGCAGCTCTCGCCGAGGCCGGCCTTCTTGTCGCCACACACGGAGGGCGGGAGACATGCGCCCGGGTTCGCGTCGCAGTCGAGCGATGCGTCGACCGTGCTCGCCTCCGGCGTGCTCGCCTCCGGTTTATCGCCGAAGGACGACGGCGGCGGCGTCTCGACCGTGCCGCCTTCCTCGAGCGGCGGGACGAACTGCGAGACGTCTCCACCCCCACCACACGCGACCCCGACGACCAGTGCAGCACCCACCGAGCCGCCAAACAGCCATTTGCGCATTACCGCCAAGGGTACGGCGACTGACCAGCCGCGTGGAAGAGCGCGAAAATCTTTGCGGAGGTCACGTGCGCGCGTGTCGGTCCGTTCCGCCGATCGCTGCCTGACGGCCCCCGACGCTTCGTCAGCCCATTCCGCCCGCTGCGCGGTCGATCACCCAGCAGATCGAGCCGCGGAAGCCACGGATGACCCGGCCCGGTGTCTCGTCGAGGTCGCCGCTCGTCGCCCAGATTCGCTCGAGCGCGGGGTGCTTCGCCTTGCCGAGCACGATGACCACGCTGGAGCGCGCGTTCTCGAGCATCGGCGTCGTGAGCGTGAGCCGCGCCTCGCGGTCGGCCGTCGCGGGTACGGCGGCAACGAGCTTGTCGGTCACGTACATCGTGCGGTCGCCGGGGAAGAGCGAGGCGGTGTGGCCGTCGTCGCCGATCCCCATGACGAGGAGGTCGAGGCTCGGCAGCCCGCCGAGCTTGGCCCTCACCGTCTCACGGAGCTCCGCCTCGTAGTCCGCGGCGGCGACTGCGAGGTCCGAGGCCTCCCCGCGCATGCGGTGGATGCTCGACTCCGGGACGTGCGCGGGGTCGAGGAGCGCCGCCTTCGCCTGCCCGTAGTTGCTCCGCTCGTGCGAGGGCGGCACCGCGCGCTCGTCGACCCAGTACACGTGCACCTTGTTCCAGTCGATCGTCGCCTTCGCGAGCAATCGATAGGCGTCGAGCGGCGAGCTTCCGCCCGAGAGCGCGATGGTGGCCGTGCCGCGATCGCGGATGGCCTCGTGGATCGACTTGGTGATTCGCCCGCAGGCTTCGTGTGCGGCTTGCGCCGCGTCCTGCGTTGCGATGAGGAGCCCCGGGACGACCTTGGTTACCACGCGTTCCTCCTTCAGACCGTGAGGCCGTCCTGGACGATGTGCTCGGCGAACGCGACGGACTCGTCGAACGCCGGGTCGTGCTTCGGACGGTGGAGCGTGCGCTCCAGCCACTTTGCTGCCTTGTTCGCGCCGAGGCGGACGCGCTGCTCGAGCGGCGGTCCACCCGAGGTGTGGAGCTTCCAGACCATGACGTCGGCGTCGAGCGTCGCGTCCTCCTGGCCGCTGCCGGCGCCGCTCCCGAGCTCGCGCTCGATCGAGCCGGTCATCGTGATGCCGTCGAGCTCGGCCTCGAGCGCGACGGCCGCGAGCGTCTGCGGAGCGATGCCTTCGGGCAACGGCACCGAGCCGAGCTCGATGGTCACCGTCCCGCCGTCGGGCCGCTTGAAGCGAGTCTTTCCGCCGAGGCGGGACGTCTTCCATTCGAGGCGCGTGGCGATCCAGCCGAGGAGCAACGCGGGCTCGGGTCCGAGGCGTGCGCCCGGCTCGGAGGCCTGCCTCAGCGTGATCTTCGTGATCCTCGACGCGAGGTGGCGCGCCTCCGGGTTGTCGAAGAAGCGTGCCGTCATCTCCTGCCAGGAGGCGAGGCGTGTCCAGGCCATGTCGGAGATCTCGGGGGCATTCGCCTGCTTCCGTGCCCACGACACGACCTGGAGCAGCGAGGCGAGCGACGTGTACATGCTGTCGAGCACGATGCGATGCGCGTCGTTGGCGAGATCCTGGAACACGGGATCGTCGACGTGTACGCGTCCCAGCCAGACGAGCGCGGTCGGGATCTCGGGCACGAGGAAGGCCTCGATGGCGCTCGCCGAGCGCGCGCACGCATTGCCGGTCGCACGCAGCGTGATGCGCTCGGAGCAGATGTTGTGACCGCCCTCGATCGAGCAGACCGCGGTCGCGCTGCCGGTGATCTCGTCGCCGGCCGTGTCCGGCTCGATCGACGCGAGGATGACGCGTGACGGGATGCTCGAGGTCACCTCGTCGATGACGGGCGTGTAGCGCTCCAGCAGCTCGTGCGAGCCCGCGACGACCTCGATGTTCATCGTGCAGACGCGCGACATCGGGATCGCCGTCGGGTCCTCGGGCGGGCTCCAGAGATCGCGCAGCTCCTTTTCGAGGCGCGCGATCAGCCGGGTTGCGCTGCCGTTGCTCACGGCCTCCTCCAGCGCCGCCCGTCGCGTGCGAGGAGATCGTCGGCTTGCTCGGGACCCCACGTACCCGCGGGATAGAGCGGGGGAGGGGCGTTCGCCTCGGCGCGCCACGCGTCGAAGACGTTGTCGATGTATGCCCACTGCTCCTCGACCTCGTCGCGGCGCGTGAAGAGCGTCGCCTCGCCGCGCATCGAATCGAGCAGGAGGCGCTCGTACGCCTCTGGCGTGTTCGAGCCGAACGCGGCGCCGTAACGGAAGTCCATCGCGACGTCGCGGAGGATCGTCGCCTGCCCGGGCTCCTTCGTGGTGAACCGCAGCGCGATGCCCTCGTCGGGCTGGATGCGCATCGTCAGCACGTTCGGCGAGATACCGCCGTCGGGCGCGCGGAAGAGGCCGTGGGGCACCTTCTTGAACTGGATGGCGATCTCGGTCACGCGGCGCGCGAGACGCTTGCCCGCGCGGACGTAGAAGGGCACACCGCCCCAGCGCCAGTTGTCGACGTGCACGCGCATCGCGACGTACGTGTCGATGCGGGAGTCCTTCGCGACGTCCGGCTCCTCGCGATAGGCCGGGACCTCTTCGCCCTTCACGTACCCGCGCGCGTACTGTCCGCGCACGACGTTCTCCTGCACCATCGAGCGCTCCATCGGCCTCAGCGAGCGGAGGACCTTCACCTTCTCGTCGCGCACAGCATCGGCCGCGAGCGAGATCGGTGGCTCCATCGCCGTGAGGCAGAGCAGCTGCATCAGGTGGTTCTCGACGATGTCCTTCGTCACGCCCGTCTGCTCGTAGAACTTGCCGCGACCCTCGACGCCGATCTCCTCGGCCACGGTGATCTGCACGTGATCGACGTGCTCGCGGTTCCAAAGGGGCTCGAAGAGGCTGTTGGCGAACCGGAAGACGAGGAGGTTCTGGACGGTCTCCTTGCCGAGGTAGTGATCGATACGGAAGACCTGCGACTCGTCGAACGTCTGGCCGACGGTGTCGTTCAGGACCCTCGCGCTCTCGAGGTCGTGCCCGAAGGGCTTCTCGATGATGACGCGCGTCCACGGCGCGCCCGAATTCGGCGCGCTCGGAGGCGCAACGAGGCCGGCCTCCTTGAGGTTCTTCATGATCACGCCGAACTCGGCCGGCGGCACCGCGAGGTAAAAGAGCCGATTTTTCGCGGTCCCACGCTCGCTGTCGAGATGCTCGAGGTGCGCCCGAAGATCGGCATACGTCTTCGGGTTCTCGAAGGTGCCGGCCACGTAGCTGATGCCACGCTCGAAGTCCTGCCAGAGCGCCGGGTCGATGGGCTTCCGTCGCGAGAACGAGCTCACGCCCTCCTTCATCTCGCCACGGAAGGCCTCGTGAGACTTCTCGCGACGCGCGACACCGACGACGGCGAAGCCGCTGGGAAGCGAGCGGCTGACGGCCAGGTTGTAGAGGGCGGGCATCAGCTTGCGCCGCGTGAGGTCGCCGGACGCTCCGAAGATGACGACAGCACAAGCGTCGCCCGTACGATCTTCGACGAGCCCACGACGGAGGGGATTCGGTGCCTGCACGATGGTCTTTTCTCCTCGAGGACTAAAGCCGAGCTTGGCTTTTTCGAAGTCCTCCGCGCTCAGCCCCTTGCGCGCGGGCTCGCGAGGATACACGGGTCCGGGGCGCACAAATCGCCGAAACCCGACGCGTCGCTGGGACGTAGGATCGGATGTGACGAAGGCTCTGCTGCCGCCTCCCGTGGGAGCGTGGGTGTCGACAGATCCCTTCGAGCGGCGGATTTGTGGCAAAATCCCGCGAAATTGCTGCGGAATCGCCGCTTGCGCGCCCTGGAATCGTTCTTAGTTTGCAAGACATGCAAAATGGAGCCCAAAACAACGGCGACTCGTTCGCTCTCGATCGCGCCCGTCTGCTCGGCTTCGTTCGCGTGGTCGTCGGGGGTCAGGTCTTCGACCTCGCCGTCCAGTCCTTGTCCTTCGAGAAGGACGGCGACGGTACGGCGGGTGGTTTCTTCTCGAAGGACGGCCAGCTCGGCATCCTCGTGGACGAGTCGATGAGCGCGTCCGAAGCGAAGGCTCAGATCGAGCGGGGAACTGCCGAGGCGGTTCGGCACCTCTCGCAGCGCGTCCTCAACTAGGCAACCAACAACCCCAACCACAACACGCGCGACGCGATGTGGCCCGGCCGCATCGGAACAATTCGGGCGCCTCACGCGTCTCTCCCTCGAGCCCCCAAAGGAACTGGTTCCCGGCGGGTGCTCGATCTCGGGGGGAACGGCGGGGCTACGCCCTCAGCAGGAGCAAAAGCATCATGAATCCTCTCGATCCCACGACTCAGTCCTCCACCGAGGCCTCGGAAACCCCGAAGTCGGAGGCGAACACGTCCGCTCCCGAGCCCCAGAAGCCCCGCCGGCCGCGCGGGTTTGCTGCCATGGACCGCTCCAAGGTCAGCGAGATTGCCAGCAAGGGCGGCAAGGCGGCGCATGCGGCAGGCACCGCTCATCAGTTCTCGAGCGACGAAGCACGCAATGCTGGACGCAAGGGCGGAGTCGCCCCGCACGTCCGCCGCGGCCGCGGCCCTCGCAACGCCAACGTTTCGCCGCCGAAGAGCGTCGAGCCGAAGGAGGGAGCGACCGAGTGATGCCCGCTCTGTCCTGCGCCTCCGGACAGGGATGCGCGCTTGGGCGGAACGACCATCGACAGCGGCCCAAAGGGGGGCCTCCCGACGGGAGTGGAGACGCGCACGACGCGGCTTCGCTCCCGTTGTCTTTCCATCTCGTGATGCCTTGTTTGTTGCCTGTCGCCGGTGCCTCGGCTTCTCTCGTGTCGTGAGTGCCCTTCCGCCCATCCGCGTCCACTACCCGCACGTCGAGGCTCGCCCCGATCTCCTCGCCGGAAGCCCGGTCGTCCGCGGTACGAAGGTGCCTGTTCGTCGACTGTGGGCGTGGCATCGCAAGGGCGTCACCGTCGAGACGCTGGTGAAGCGGTATCCCGCGATCGGTCCGGCGAAGGTGCTCTGCGCGCTCGCTTTCGCGTACGACAACCAGGACGTGCTCGAAGCCGATCTCGAGCGCGAACAGAAGATGCTCGACGCGGAGGCCGAGGAGGTGCCGGGGGCGATGGAGCAGACCCGCCTTCCGTTTGGCGGTCGCCCGCCCGGCGGCCGCGGCGAGAGGTGAGACAGGTAGGTCTCGTGCTCCTGCGGGCGTTTCCGTAGAAACCTCAAAACTTTTGCTTCGCCCGGGCGTCCGAACCGGTTGTCATGGGGACGCACGCCAGGGGTGTCATCGCAGGAATGGGCGCGGGCGATCGAACAGAGGAGCCCCGCGGCAGCGCGGTGATGCGGGAGCACGGTGCGGTCGTCGCGCGCGTGTGCATGGCGCTGCTCGGTGACGCGGCCGCCGCCGAGCTCGCGCTCGAGCGCGTCGCGCGCGAGGTCGGCGTCGCCAAGTTCGAGGACGGCAAGGACGCGCGAACGGTGCTCATGGGCATCGCGCGCGGCGCGTGCGCGAACCAGCTGTCGAAGTTGCCGATTCGCACGGCGGGCTGGGGCGAAGGCGAGGCCAAGCCGGGCGCGGCCCGCGAGCCTGGCCTCGCACGCGCCGCCATCGGCAAGCTGAAGCCCACCGAGCGCGAGGCGGTGGTGCTCCACCTCGTGGGCGGCCTCGACGCGGCGCAGGTCGCGGAGGCATCCGGGGTCGATCTCGCGACGGCGCGCGGCAGGATCGCGCGCGGCGTCTCACAGCTGGTTCAAGAGGAGAAACGACGATGAGCAACACAACCTGTCCGAGGTTCGAAGAGGACATCGTCGGGCTCCTCGAGGGCACCGCCTCCGAGTCGCTGAAGGAGCACGTCGCGATCTGCGATTTCTGCCGCGACGCGCGGCACGAGCTCGAGAACGTCGCGCGCCTCGTCGGGCGCGCAGGCGACGACTTCGAGTACACGCCGGCGCTCGCGGAGCGGCTCGCGGCTGCGGTCGTCGAGGCGGCCGCGTCGCGCGTCAGCGAGACCCGCATTCGTGAGTCGAACGAGGCTGCCGCTCGCGCGGCCGCGGCGGCGCCGTCGGCGTCGGTCTCGGCCTCGGCCTCGGCCGCCGGGCCTCCACACGCGGCACCCTCCGTCGCCGACTCCGTCGTGGTCTCGCCCGTAGTGTCTCGATCGTCCTCTTCATCCGCTTCGCCTTCGCCTTCGCCTTCGCCTTCTGCGTCCGCTTCCGCATCTCGAACGAAGCCCCCGAGCAAGAAGGCCGTCTGGCTCCTGCTCGCCGCCTGCGCCAGCGTAGGCATCAGCACGGTCGTGGGCTTCAAGCTCGCCGACCGTCAGCGCTCACCCGAGCTCGCCGCGACACGTGCCTGGCACGGCAAGGTCGCGAAGGTCGCTCGTAGCGGCGCCGACAAGACCGGCGGTCTCTCCGTCACGACGCCCTCCGGCAAGGCCGACCTCGGGGACGGCTCCGAGATCAAGGCGGGCATGCGCCTGTCGACCGACGGCCGCACGCGCGCCCGCATCGAGCTCGACGACGGCAGCTTCATCGTCCTCGATCGCGCGACCGAGCTGTCGTTCGACAGCGCTCCGCGCACCGTCACCCTCACGGACGGCGCGCTCATCGCCGACGTCGCTCACGTCGACGCCGCCCCCGGCGCGCTCATCAAGACGCCGACGGGAGAGGTCCGCGTTCTCGGGACGAAGCTCGCCGTGACGGCGGCGACCGACCGCATGAACGTCGAGGTCCTTCGCGGCGAGGTCGAGGTCGCGGGGTCCTCCGGGGCGCCGCAGCACGTCTCGGCCGGCCAGGAAGGCGTCGTCTCGAAGGACGGTCGCATCGACGTCGCACCCGCCAACGATCTGGCGCAGCGCGCGGCGTTCGGCGAGCAGCTCATCACGACGCACAACGAGGACACCGAGGCGGCCGCGAGCGGCCTCGGCGAGCTGCGGGCGCGTCGTCCCGGCAGAACCGACGAGAAGGACCACGCGGTCCATCTCGCGAAGCACGGCGTGAAGGTCCGCATTGCCGGCAACGTCGCGCGCACCGAGATCGACGAGGAATTCTCGAACGACACGAACGACGAGCTCGAGGGCATCTACCGCTTCCCGCTGCCGCACGGCGCGCAGATCGAGCGGCTCGCCCTGGAGGTCGACGGCAAGCTCGTCGACGGCGAGTTCATCGACAAGGCGAAGGCTGCCGCGATCTGGCGTGGCGCCATCCGGAACGCCGCGCCGCAGCAGCCGAAGCCGAAGGAGGAGCTCGTCTGGGTTCCCGGTCCGTGGCACGACCCGGCGCTCCTCGAGTGGGCGCGCGGCGGTCGGTTCGAGCTCAAGATATTTCCGATCCCGAAGAAGGGCTCGCGGCGCGTCGTCATCGCGTACACCGAGACGGTCGCTCCTGTCTCGGGCGTGCGCCGCTACGTCTATCCGCTGCCGCAAGGCTCCTCGAGCCAGCTCACGATCGACAGCTTCTCCGTCGACGCGCAGGTGCTCGGCCACGACGCGAAGACCGGCGTGCGCACGCGCGGCTACGAGCTCGCCAAGAAGAGCGAAGGCAACGCCGAGCGCCTCACCGGCAACATGACTGCCTTCACCCCGTCGGGTGATCTCGCGATCGAGTACGGCCTCGACGACCGTGCTACGGACGCGTCGGTCTGGGCGTACACTGCGCCGTCCGTCGTCACTGCTGCCGCGCCGCCGAGCCCGAACGGCGCGAAAGGCCCGAAGACGGAGGCAGACACGATCGGCAACGATCCGTTCGTCGCCATCGCGCTCCGGCCGAAGCTCCCGAAGTGGACCGACACGAAGCCGCGCGACCAGGTGGTCGTCGTTGATGCCGGTCGCGCGATGTTCGGCGAGCGCTTCGCCCGCGCGAAGCGCCTCGCGGTGCAGATCGCGCAGGAGATGGATCGGCGCGATCGCCTCACCGTGCTCGCCTGTGACGTGACGTGCAAGACGATGCCCGGCGGGTTCGTCGCTCCGGGCGCGCCCGCGGCACACGATGTCGACGCGTTCCTCGCGGGCCACACGCCGGACGGGGCCAGCGACCTCGTCGGCGCGGTGCGTGCGGCGACGCAGACTGCTGGCCACGACAAGGAACGCGATCTTCGCGTCGTCCTCCTCAGCGACGGCGTCGCGACCGCGGGCTATCGCTCGAACGGCCGCATCGCCACCGAGGTCGGTGAGGCGATGAACGAGGGGCGCGCGGAGGTGGTGACGGTGCCGATCGGCGCCGACGCCGACGTCACGCTGCTCGGAGAGATCGCCCGCGGCGGTGGCGGCGTCGTCGTCCCGTACCAGCCGGGCCAGCGTCTCGAGGCGACCGCGCTCGAGATCCTCAACGCGACCTACGGGACCACGCTCCGCGACGTCGAGGTCGTGCTTCCGCCGGGCCTCCGCGACGTGGCACCGGCGTCGCTCCCGCCTCTTCGCGCGGGCTCGGAGACGATCGTGACGGCACGACTCTCGGGCGACGCCGTGAAGGGCGACATCATTCTCCGCGGCAAGGTCGGCGGCGATCCGTTCGAGGCGAAGTACCCCATCGACGTGAAGGCGACCGGCGAGGCCGGCAACGCGTTCGTGCCCAGGCTCTTCGCAGCCGCGCGCATCGCGGACCGCGAGCGCGACGCGACCGACGCGCAGAAGTCGGAGCTCGTCGCGCTCTCCCGTCGCTTCTCGGTGCCCTCGCGCTTCACCTCGCTTCTCGTCCTCGAGAGCGAGGCGATGTTCAAGGCGTTCGGGATCGAACGGGCCGACCACGGCGCGCAGTGGACCGGTGAGTCCGCGGCCCAGGGCTCCCTCGTGGCCACCCTCGCGCCCGCCAACGGACACGGCGCAGGCGACCTCTCGGGTGCGCTGGGCGTCGCGGCCGGAAAGTCGCTCGACAGGAGCGACCCCTTCGGGGCCGACGAGGTCTCCTCGAACGCGCTACTCGACAGGGAAGAAGCGAAGAAGGACAAGGGCGGCCTCGGTCTCTCCGGCATCGGCGTCGGTGGCGGCGGTCGTGCCTCGGCGGAGGGCTTCGGCAGCGGCGGCGCGCCTCGCCCGGCCGCCAAGCCCGCGGCCACGATGGCCGCGCCGGCGTCCCCGCCGGCGAAGTCCGCTCCTCGCGCCGACGACGGCGCACCGTCCGCTCAGTCGGCGCCCCGCGACTTCGGCGAGCCCCTCTCGGCGACGGTCGGTCGTCGTCGCGGCCCCGGCCAGCTCATGCGGAAGGTCTTCGTGCGACACGCGACGATCTCGTCCGACCCGACGCCGGCGGTTCCGGCGGCGAAGATCGCGCTCGCTCGCGCTGCGGTCCAGGCTGCGCCGGACGAACGTGGCAAGCACAAGGAGCTGGCGAAGCTGCTCGCGCTCGGCGGGCAGCTCGACGAGCTCGGAGAGACGCTCGAGAAGTGGTCGGTGCGCGACCCGCTCGACGCCGATGTGATCGTCGGCCGCGCAGACCTCGCCGCTCGCCGCGGCGATCGAGAGGCCTCGCTTCGAATTCTGGGCGGCGCGCTCGCCGCGAGCGCCATGTCACGCGACGACGCGTTCGTCCTCGCGACGACGGTGGCTCGGAGCTACGAGCGCCTCGGACGGGGCGAGGCGTGCGCCTTCCAGGTGACGGCCGCCGAGATCCGACCGACCGACACGGACGCGATGGCGCGTGCCGTCTCGTGTGAGCGCCGGAACGGTCGAGCCCGCTCCGCCGAGCGCTGGCTCGCCTCGCTCAAGGAGCCGCAGCGCCTCGCCGTGACGAATGCGGCCGCGAAGGTCGACCCCGCCAAGACGGAGGTCGCGAACGGCGACGTCGTCGTCAGCGCGACCTGGGACGGAAGCGCGGACCTCGACGTCGTGGTGGTTGACCCGGGCGGGCGGCGCGCAGGCGTTGCCACCCGCATGAAGGGCGCACGCATCGAGGGCGCCACGGCACGTGATCACGAGACGCTCGCGCTCGCGACCGGCGAGGCAGGAGCATTCGTCGTCGAGATGGTCCGCAGCTCGGCAGGGGAGGGGCGCGACGTGCCCGTCACCGGCAAGCTCACGATCCGGGCCTTCGGTCAGACGCAGACGGTGCCGTTCACCCTGACCGGGGCCCGCGCCCAGGTCGCTCGTGTCGACGCCCGGTGGGAGGCCGAGCTCGTCCCGGTCGAAGGGGAGACCTTCGGCTTCCAGCAGAACAACGGCGCCCCGTTCGATCGTGGCGCGGCTGCGGCAGCGCTCGCGGCCACGTCGGTCGCGCACTGCGCGGCGAGCGGGCAGGTCGGCACCGGGCACGTGACGGTGACGTTCAACGCGAACGGCCGCGTCTCGGGTGTCGTGGTCGACGACCCGAGCTTCTCGGGTACGCCCGCGGGACGCTGCGTGTCGGCGTCCTTCTTCCGCGCCGTCGTGCCGCCCTTCGACGGCGCGCCGGTGCGCGTCGGCAAGAGCTTCACGCTCGGCGCCCCAGTCGCGCGCTGAGGCGCGGCGCCGACCGGGCAACCTGACCTACGGCGCGGCCTACTCGGGCTGCGCGGCGTCGACGATCTTCGCGACCGACTCGAGCGCCTCGATGACACGAGCGCGCTCGGCGCGCGGCACCTTGTCGAGCAGCCCGCCGAAGGCCGAGCTTGCGCCCGAGCCGACGGAAGCCGCAGCGCGCTTGCCGCGTGACGTCAGGCGGACGTCCGTTTGACGTCCGTCGTCCGAGCCCTTCTGTCGCGCGATCAGACCGGCCCGCTCGAGACCCGAGAGGTTACGGCTCGCGGTGGAGGGATCGATGCCGAGCAGCGTCGCGAGCGTAGACGTCGACAGCGCGCCGCGCTGTGCAATGAGCTGCAGAGTCTCGGCCTGCTGAGGGGTCACGTCGCCCGCACGCGCGCGTTCGCGTGCAATGCGTCCGAGACCACGAGCAAGAGCGAGGAGAGCGCGCGCAAACCGGTCCTGATCGGCCATGGGAAGAGGTCATGTAGTCTACAACTCTTGGTTCCGCGTCAAGCGTCGAGTTTGCCGGTCCCAGCAACAGAGCGGCAAGACGGCGATATGTCGTGACCTTCTCGAGGCACTTCGGAGTCGCTTTCATGGGGGCCGCGTCGCGTCCGCCGGGGGGCGGGGCCGAGCCCTTGCGCCAGCGCTCCGCAGCGTCGTTTTTTTTCCCCGACGGTCGCGAGAAGAGGCGGCACGGGGTTGCACGCACACGGATTGCGCTTTAGCGTGTCCGCGAGGTAGGTGCCTGTCGACGCCTCCCCTCCATCTTGCTGGCCCTGAACTGAGCTCCTCGACCATGTCCACCAGCGCCGGATCTCCTGCCGCACCCTCGGGATCAACGTCCGCATCCAAGCGTCCAGAGACGTGTCGGATGTTCGAGAGCGACTTCCTCGAGCGGTTCTCTCGCATCCACCCGGTCACGATCTTCGTCGTGTGGGTGCCGATCGTGGCGGCCGTCCTCTACCGCAGCTGGATGCGTCATGAGCTCCCGGTCCTCGTGACGGCAGGGCTGGTGTTCGCCGGGCTCATCATCTGGACGCTGACCGAGTACCTCCTCCATCGTTTCGTCTTCCACTGGACGGACGACAGCGCGTTCGGTCGCCGTGTTCACTTCCTGCTCCACGGCGTGCACCACGACTTTCCGAACGACAAGGATCGGCTCGTGATGCCTCTGCCGTTCAGCCTCCCGCTCGGGTTGATGTTCTACGGCGCCTTCTACGCGCTGCTCGGCGTCCGCGTCGCGGAGCCGCTCTTCGTCGGCCTGGTCATCGGGTACCTCGTCTACGACGGCACGCACTACGCGGTGCACCACTTCAGGCAGCACAACCGCGTCGGCCGGTTCATCAAGCGCCACCACATGCTCCATCACCACATGGATCACGATGGCGGCTTCGGCGTGTCGTCGCCGCTCTGGGACTTCGTCTTCCGGACGATGCCGCACGTGAAGAAGCCCGTCGCCGGCCCGCGCGCGGCCGCGCAGTAGCGTCTCGCGCGGCGGTCTCCGGAAATGACCAGAGGCGGGGCGGTGCCGGCAGGTGCGAGGCAGGCGCACGATTCCGTGCATGACCCTACGCGATTGCTGGCATAGAATCGCCTCGATGACCGTCCAACGCGCCGACCGACCGAGCGTGCCCGACACGCACGATGCGATCGGATCCGGTCGAAACGCGATCTGCCGCGCCAATGTTGATAGTCTGCGTGGCATCTGACTTCGGACGCGGTCTCCGAAGGGCACCTGGATAAGAGATATGAGTCAGGGGCAGAAGGCACCCAAAACGACGGACGAGCAGAAGAAGTCCGAGCTCGGGACGATTCTCGCGAATCGCTACGAGGTCCTCCGCGAGCTCGGTCGTGGAGGCATGGGCGTCGTCTACCTTTGCAAGGACCTCGTCACGCACGAGCGCATCGCGTTGAAGCGCCTGCGACCGCCGGACGAAGCGAAGGCCACGCGCGCCGAGGAGAGCTGGTGGTTCCAGCAGGAGGCGCGCGCCGTCGCAGCGCTCGACCACCCTGCGATCGTTCGCGCGCGCGACTTCGGTACGCTTCACGACGGCTCGCCGTACCTCGTGATGGACGCGCTGCCCGGACGCAGCGTCCACGAATGGATGCACACGACCACGATGCCGTGGTCGGTGATCTGGGCCCTCGTCGACCAGGTGCTCGCCGGTCTCGGTCACGCGCACGCTCGGCACATCATCCACGGCGATCTCAAGCCGTCGAACGTGATGCTCGACCTCGCGTCGACGGGCCGCGGCCCTCGCGCCTACGTCCTCGACCTCGGGCTCGCATGGCTGCGTGACTCGCGTCACGACTCGCGTCTCGACGGCGCGCCCGAGCCCGAGCTCGCCGTGCATGCCGGAGCAGGCACCGTCGGCTGGGTCGCGCCCGAGCAGATTCGCAAGCAAGCGACGCTCGTGGGGCCCGCAACCGACCTCTACGCGCTCGGCTGCATCCTCTATCGCGTGCTCACGGGCAAGGAGGTCTTCGAGGGGACTGCGCAGGAGGTGCTCCGCGCGCACAAGCGCACGCCGGTGCCCGCGCCCGCGCTCCCCGAAGGCGTGCCCCCGCAGGCTGGCGTCTTCATCCAGCGCTTGCTCGCGAAGAAGCCGTGGCATCGCTTCGACCTCGCCGCCGACGCGCGTCGCGTCTGGGCGCAGTTCCGTCCGCGTCATGCGCCGACCCTCGAGGAGACGGTCGCGAGCGCGCCCGTCGCGCCGCCCGAGCCGTCGTCCACGCCGGAGATGGGTCGTGCCGTCGCTGCTGCGCGCGCCCTCGCTCCCGGCCTGCTCTCGCTTCGTCCGTCGCCGATGGTCGCTCGCGAGCCCGAGCGCCAGGAGATGATGGACACGGTGCTCTCCGTCTGCGCCGGGCAGCCGCCGCAGCATCGGATGGTCGCGCTGATCGGCGAGGCCGGCGTCGGCAAGAGCCGGCTCGCGGAGTGGGTCTGCGAGCAGGTTCACGAGCGCGGTCTCATGTGGCCGCTGCGCGCTCGCTATGGTCGCACGCCGTCTCCGCTCGACGGCCTCACCGGCGCCGTGAACTCCTTCTACGGACTCCAGGGCGCCGATCGCGAGACCGTCGAGCAGACGCTCCTCGATCGCTGGGAGGTCGACAAGGCCGACGGCGAGGAGCTCTCGTGGGTCGCCGCGACCGCCGAGTGGCTGCGCCCCACACCGCCCGGAACGATCCCGCCGGTCGGCCCCACTGGCAAGCGCTTCGTCCTCGACACCCCAGAGCTCCGCTTCGCGGTCTCGCGTCGCGTCCTCGAGCGCATCGGCTCCGATCGGCCGCTGATGATCTGGTTCGACGACCTCCACCTCACGAGCGCCAACACGTTCGAGATGCTGACGCGCATGAAGCGCGACAGCCCGAAGCTGCGGCTGCTCATCATCGCGACCGCGCGTAGCGAATCCCTCGAGACCGACCTCGACGCGGCCGTGCGCATGGAGGCCCTCCGCGCCGATTGGGGAGGTCGCGTCCTCGATCTGAAGCCGCTCGGCGTCGACGAGACCGAGGTGCTCCTGCGCGCGACGTTGCCGCTCCAGGAGTCTGCGGTGCACGCGGCCGTCGCGCAGAGCCGCGGCAATCCGCTCTTCGCTCTCCAGCTCCTCCACGCCTGGGCTGGTGGCGGCTACCTCACGCTCGAGGGCGGCAAGTACAAGGTCCCCGAGGAGGCGCTCCACGGGCGTGCCATCACCACGGCCGATCTCTGGGACGAGCGCCTTCGCGCCGTGCCGACCGACCTGCGGCTCGCGGCGTACGCGGCGGCGGCCCTCGGCGACGACGTTCGCGGTGTGGTCCTGAAGGCGCTGCTCGCGGCGCTCGGGATGGACCCGCGCGATGCGCTCGTCGCGCTGACGCGCGCGCAGATCCTCCTCGCTTCGGGCAATGATCAGTTCCGCTGGCCGCACGCGCTCCTCCAGGAGCACCTGCTTGGTCGGCTCCACGAGCGCAACGACGCGCCCGCGATCTTCCGGCTCGCGGCAAACGCGCTCGCGAAGCACCCCGAGGTCGGCTCGCGGCGCATCATGAAGCACCGCGTCCGCAACCTGCTGCGCGCAGGTGACGACGACGTCGCTGCCCGCCTCATGTTCAGCTTCATCGAGGGCGCATGGGCTCGCGGCCGCGACACCGCCGCGACGCTCAAGGACGTCGCGATGCTCGACGGCCGCGTCACGGGCGTTGCCGCGGCCGAGTATGCGTACTGGCGCGCCGAAGCGCTTCGTCACATCGGCAAGCTCGAGGAGGCTCGCGATCAGGCCGAGACGGCTCGCCGTGCCTTCGAGGTCGCCGGCGACAAGACGAAGGAGGCGCACGCGCTCCGCTTGCTCGGTCACCTCGCGAGCGACGTGGGGGCGCCGGCGCAGGGGCGCCTGCAGGTCGCGCTCGCCATCTCGCGCTTCGAGGAGCTCAAGGACGACCGCGGTCTCGCCGCGGCGCTCGTGGTGCTCGGCGAGATCGACTACCTGCTCGGCGAGCACGCTCGCGCGCGCGAGGTGCTCCTCGAGGCGAGCAAGCACTGCGACGCCGTCTCCGACATGCTCGGTGGGGCTCAGTGCTTCATCCTCCTCGCCATGATCGAGACGGCCGTCGGCGGCTATCGGCGCGCGCGCGATCTGCTCATCCACGCGCGCCAGTCCTTCGATGCCATCGGCTACCGGCTCGGCATCGCGCAGTGCGACGTGGTGCTCGGCCACGCCGATCATCGCGCCGGGGAGATGGACGCCGCTCGAGCTCGCGCGCTCTCCGCCCGAGCCGCGTTCCGCGAGCTCATGAATCCGCGTGGCGAGGCCGCCTGCGAGCGCCTGCTTGCGCTCATCGCCATCGACACCGACGATTTCGCCGCGGGAGGCGCGCATGCCTCGGTGGCCGCAAAGATCTTCGAGCGCCTCCAGGACCCCTGGGGCGATCTCGAGGCGCGTCTGCTCCTTGCTCAGGTCGCGCTGGCCAAGGGCGACCTGCAGGCCAAGCAGCTCTGCGTCGAGTGCGAGAAGATCGTCCTCGACGAGGCCGAGCCGCGTCAGCACCGCCATCTCACCCTTGCCTGGCTGGCCCAGACCGAGGGGCGCTGGCAGGACGCCGCCAACGAGATCGATCGGGCGCGCGCTTCGTTCGGCGACAAGGCCCGCTGTGGTGACCACACCCCCCAGCTCCTGAAGCGCCTCGTCCAGATGACCTGGGAGGCTCCGGCCACTGGAAAACTGGAGACCTGGCTCGAGCTGGTCGAGAACGCGAACCCGGACGAATCGGTCTCC
>Ga0335397_10000545_pt1 | contig 49364 bp, 37 predicted proteins | sample MAT04_FD_205740 | JGI IMG/M metagenome (GOLD analysis project Ga0335397, IMG submission 205740) | Freshwater microbial communities from Lake Fryxell liftoff mats and glacier meltwater in Antarctica - MAT-04 (spades assembly) (version 2) ...
CCTGATACTGCTGGTGCAGTTGGTGAATTCAAGCAATGGACCCCGGAAAAAAGTGGACTTCCGGCAACTCGCCTTCATACTGGGCTGAATGGGAAGGTTCCCAGCTCAGGGACCGGGAGTTTCTGATGATCGTGTTGTTTTCTGTCGTGACGATCGTGGTAATACTGTCCATTGTCGTGCCGGCGCTGCCACTTGTCGCAGGGACGACAATTCCATCCATCGCGGCAATCGTCGCCTGCTCTGGCATCGGAATGATGAAGTACTGGATTGGGGCCGCCGGCACGCGGCGATCTTCGAGTAGTTCAAGCCCCAGTCGAAGCCGTATTATGGGCCGCTTGCTCCACCGAGGGGCGGGCCGCAGCGGCGAGTCGTGCCAGCGCTTCAGGCTCTCGAACACGCTGCTCTTGCTGAACCATTTTTTCAGGAACGATAATGCCATGGTAGATACTCACAGATGTACAAATAATATACTTGCACCCACCGAGGCAGCGTCGAAACCAACGCTACGTGGGTCCAGAGAATACAAGAACAACACCAACCCACGACACACGTCGCAGGCTTATGGGAGAGGACGATCACCTACAAGTAACTGGTGAAGTGACTAACGGTGAAGCTGGCAGAAAACGATTGAACGAAACAGGCTGATGTGGTTCATGGCGTGTGGGCGATTCATGGGCGATTCTCATGGGCGAAGGCAATCAGGACGAAACCGAATCCATCATAGGCTGAGCGAGTGCAGCATTCGCAGACGCAATCTCAGCCCAACCAATTAATAATGACTGCCTTATCCAGTTTACCACACGGCCAGAGCGCGTGTGCGTGAACTGTGCAGAGTTTTCAGACATTCCCTCCAGAGCATTACAAGTAGTGGGGTTACGGCGATAGATGGGGATTCAAACAGCAGTCATGATCATGCCCGATCAACGACGATGTGTGCCAGAGTCCGAAATGTAAGTCGATTTAGATCAACATGATATGACGCTGTATCGGATCAGCCGGAGCACAGAACGCGAGAATCGTGCAATTGTAACAACATGTTCGACTCTTAGTTTCTGATGGCATCAATATTGATACCATCAGTATAATTGGCACCTTCCAGTCTCAAGCGTAAATCTGATTCCCACTTCTCTCGAACTGTCAATTTCTATGTGGGACTGGAACGGGCATCATGTTCCCGAACAGTTCTGGAGCGCTGGCCACGGGCTTGAACCCTTTCTCGTCCTCGCTGGCCTTCACCGTCATCTTGGTCAGCAGTTGCTTGGTCTGGTGCAACGCGGGATCGTCCGGGCCATCGAACTGTCCGACCGTGACGATGCTCGCCGTGCGGGTGTGGAGCACGAACGCCTCGAACCCGTCCCGGGGGATTCCCTCGCCGCGCATCTTGCGGAGCGCCTCGGCGAGTTGCTCGGCCTGTTCGGCGCTGGCACGGAGCACATCGACACCCTTGCCTCGCGAAACGAACGGTCGCAGCAGTCCACCCGAGCCTGAATCCTTGCTCACGATCTCGACCGGAGCCGTGAATGATTTGACGCCCAGCGTCCAGTTCTTCTTCGCGTTCAGAAGGCTATACGGCCGGCCCTCGTTCAGCTTCACGATGAACGGATCGACGGTCGTACCTTCCGCGGGGTCCGCAGCACGAGCGACGGTCGGGTTTGGAACCACATGAGCGGTCAAAAAGGGGTTGAGATGCCCTTCTTCGAGAACCATCTTGCCGTCTTTCCCGGGTCGCTGAATCACCGCACCATCGAGTAGATTCTTGTTCTTCGGCGACGGCCACGTCCGCACGATGTTCAGCGCTTTGCGAGCGTCGTCCTCGGTCTTGAACCCACCGACGAGCACGGCGATCTGATCCTGGTAGCTCACCGTCTTGAAGTGCAGGCGGGTATCCGGTGCGAGGAACTCCATCCCCTGCAAGGCAGCCTGTTGCTTGTACTTATCGAGCTGGGCCGCGAACACGCGGGCGCGTTCACGTGCTGCCGCGATCGACGCCATCTCGGCCCTCCGCTCGGGCGAGACGTACTCATACAGCAGCGCCTGAACCTTGTAGGTCTCGCGGATTTCGGAGGCAAATTCCTCAGCAAGCGTGCGAGCCGAGGGGCCGTTGTCTTGAGCGGTCGGGCGGCTGGGTCGGGAGTAGCTCTTCATCAGGATGAAGAATGCTCCGTGTTCCGGCTTCACGACCCACGGGTGATTGGGACCAAGAGCCGACCGAATCTCAAGATCGGTGGGTGGTGGCGCTGCGGGTGGCGTGGCCACGCTTGGCGCTGGAACGAGCGCACCGGCGGGCACCACAGGGTTTGTGGTCGGGTTCACGACTCCACCGGCCGGTCCCACCGGGCGAACGCCGGGCGGCAGCGCAGGTGGGGTAGCTGGCGAAACTGGAGCAACTGGCGACGCTGGGACACGATCTGCGGCGAACTGGGCGATGCCGACACTGCTACCGGCGAGAACTCCGGCAATCCCAAGACCGAATGCGAACTTCCGGCGCATGGCGACACCTCCGTGCATGGCGAACAAATCTCATCCCTGGGTGCGTGCTCATACCCATTGCCAAGACTCGATGCCAGGGGAAATCGCCGGAATTTCTAAGGTTGTTACGCGGGCAAGGCGACTGTGAATCCATAATCACGATGTCATGTGGGATCTCATCGCCATGCAGCGGGCCGTCTGTATCCCGCGCGGTGGTTCTGCCATCGCCGGCCCGACGCCACTCGCGCTGCTGCCAGGATCATTCAACCCGCTCCATCGCGGGCACACCGAACTCGCGTCCATCGCGGCCGTTCGCCTCGGGCTTCCGGTCCACTTCGAACTTTCCATCGCGAACGCTGACAAACCCGAGTTGCCACGGGAAGAGGTGGAACGCAGGATCACACAGTTCACAAATATCGCCGACGTGTGGATCACTCGCGCCCCAACATTCGAGGCGAAGGCAGACCTATTTCCGGGAGCGGCGTTCGTGCTGGGATGGGACACGGCCGTGCGTGTGATTGACCCCAAATACTACGGGGGCGAGGTTGGGCGTGATGCCGCCATGCGGAAGTTGATGGAGCGCGGTTGTCGGTTTGTGGTGGGTGGCCGCGTGGATCGAGACCGCCGATTCCGCGTGTGGGAAGGCTGCGATCTGCCCGAGGAATTCGCACGGCTATTCGTGGCGCTCACCGAGACCGATTTCCGCGCAGATGTGTCGAGCACGCAACTGAGGAGTAGCGAGTAGCAGTCGCCCCAGCGGTGCGACTGCAATCATTCATCATTCGTGGTCGATGAGTCGCACTGGGCCCTTTCGCCACAGTTCCGCGACCATCTTCGAAAGCTCGGCCTCGCGGTACTTCATGAACAGCTTTTCGCGCACTTCGCTCTGCACTTTTGCGTCGAACGGTCGCTGCCCCGCGTACTCGCGCTTCACGACCTTCACAATGTGATACCCCACCGGCGTCTGAACCAACCCGCCGACTTCACCTTCCTTCAGCGACCACACGGTTGCTTCCACATCCGCTGGTTGAATCTTGCCGCGCTCGTGCCCGATACCAACCCCGCCCTGCATCGAGGAGAGACCATTGTCGTACAGCTTCGCCAGCGCCGCGAACTCCGCTCCCAGGGATGCCTTTTGCAGCACGCCCTCGGCATGATCGTAGGCCGCGCGCGCCGTGGGATGTTTGTTGAAGCTGATGAAGATGTCGAGCCATACTACCTTGTCGGTTGTCTTGAACTCGTCGGGGTGCTTGTCGTAGTAGTCGCGCATGTCGGCCAGCCCGGGCGTGCGGCCCTTGTCCTTCAATGCGCTGCGGACATACTCGTCGGCCATCGTTTGGCGTTCGAGTTGCCGACGGATGACGGGCAGCGTTAGCCCCTGCATTCGGAGGATCTCCAGGAAGTCTTCCTCCGACGCATTCCCGTAGTGCTTGCGAATGCCGCGGATGGTGTGATCGGCCGCCTTCCCGGCGTAGTCCTTGATGTCGTCGATGGCGGCCATCTTGCCGCCCTTCTTGAGCTTCGTGTACATCTCGTCGAGGATGAGTTCCCGCGCGATGATGCGACGTAGTTCCGCGTGGTACAGCTCCTTTTCCTTCTCCTTGCGAACGTGAGCATCAAGTCCATTCAACTCGCCGAACCGTTGCCGAACCGCCTCGATCACTTCCTGGTCCGTGACGAGGTTCGTTGCGCCGACGAGCGCAACCACCTTGATCTGCGGTATTCCACCCTTGAGTTGTTCCACTCCGTTTCCTGACGCTGCTGAGGGAGCATACCCGGCCTTCTGGACATCGGGCACCGTCGGTCCGCCCGTCACCGGAGATCCGGTAATAGGAGCACCCGGGGCGATTGGAGCAATGGGAGCGCGTGGGTCGGGCGGAGCTTGCCCACGAGCGTTACCTATGGGTGAGGATGTGCCATCGGTCGTGCAACCGATGATGGCAGCCAGGGCACTGGCCAGCAGCAACCGGGAAAGCGGGTTCGCGGCGTCCATGCCTGCCCCTCAACGCGGAATATTCGTGCGGTCTGAGCCAGGGATATAGCGTGCAAGCCGAATGATGCAATAGTCATTTGGCCCCGGGGTGCCCCTACATAGGAGTACCCCGGGGGCGAGAACTTCGGTTGACCCGGCGCTCTGGGATGGGTATCCACCGCGTCCCCGTCCTCGATCCGGGCGGGCACATGTGCAAGGAAGCACTCATGCCGCGATCGCCTCTCTCCGCCTGTGCGGTGCTCGTTGTCGTTTTCATCGCCAGCGGGAGCACCGCAAATGCCCAGGAAGTGAAATGGCGGCAAGACTATGCTGCGGCCCGTCGCGAGGCGACCGAAACCGGAAAGCCACTGTTGCTCGATTTCGGGACGGAGGCGTGTGTCTGGTGTCGTAAGCAAGACGCCACCACGCTCCGCGATCCGCGTATCGTAAAAGTGCTCAATGAGCAGTTCATCCCCGTGAAGATCGACGCGAATCGATACGAGAAACTCACCAGTTCGCTCGGCATCGAAAGCTACCCGACGATGGTGCTCGCCACGCCCGAAGGAAAGGTCGCCGGCAGGCATGTCGGATACGCGGATGTGGCTCAACTCAACACGCTTCTGCACAAGGCTCCCGCTCCGGCCCGAACTTCACCAGTCGCAGCGGCACCCGTCGCGATCACGCCGCCACCAGCACCCCCCGCACCGCCCGCTCCCATTCAGCCTCCTTCGCCGACGCTGAGCGAGAGCGACATCTGGCGACGTGCGAAGGAACAGATCGACGCGGATCTTGCGGCGCTTCATCCCAAGATCGCGACAGCACTCGATCGCTGAACATCAACCAACGAGCCAGAAACGAGGCTGTTCGCATGATCGTCGTCACCGGCGCTGCCGGGTTCATCGGGTCGAATCTCGCACATCGCCTCGCGGCCGAAGGCCACGATCTGTTGCTGGTCGATCATCCGTTCTCGGCCGCGAAGGCCGCGAATTGGGTCGGGTTAAGCCGCTTCCGGTTCCTGGGTCACGAGCGCTTCCTTGCGGCGCTCAAGTCGGACATGGGCAAGATCGACGCGGTGTTTCACCTGGGCGCGTGCAGCTCCACGACCGAAACCGATTGGTCGTATCTGGAGCGGAATAACATCGAGTACACGCGAACGCTGTGGCACTGGTGTGCGGCGCACGATTGCCCGTTCCTCTACGCTTCGAGTGCGGCCACCTATGGCGACGGCTTGCACGGCTTCGACGATCGAACTCCGCCCGGGGAGTTGACCCCGCTCAATCTCTACGGGAAGAGCAAGAACGATTTCGATATCTGGGCGCTGGCCGAGGCTGCTGACGGGCGGCAATGTCCGTCACGCTGGGCCGGGCTGAAGTTCTTCAATGTGTATGGACCGCGTGAGCCACACAAGGGACGGATGGCGAGCGTGGTTTACCAGACGTGGCGACAGGTGAAGGCAACCGGCGCGATGGCGTTGTTCCGCTCGACCGACGCGGTCTACGCGGATGGCGGGCAACTCCGCGACTTCGTGTTCGTCGGCGACAACGTCGATCACTTGATGTGGCTCTGGCAGAACACCACGCCCAATGGTCTGTACAACTCGGGCACGGGCACGCCACGCACGTTCCGCGATCTGGCGAAGGCCGTGTTCGTCGCACTGGGTCGCGAGCCAAATATCGAATATATCGAGATGCCAGCCGACCTCTCCGGGAAGTATCAGAACTTCACGAAGGCCGACACGACGAAGTTGCGAGGCGTGGGCTACGACCGCCCACCGACAACGCTGGAAGATGGCGTTGCCGAGACGGTGAAGTGGCTGGAGACGAACGCCGTCAGCAAATAGCCCATCCAGGGCGACGGCCTCCCCCACGGAGGCCGCTCAACGGCTTACTCACGCGGCGGAACCTGATACTTCGGCGCCACCACCACGACATCGCACAATCCCCACGGGGTTGCGCCGAACATCGTGTCGAGCAGGCCGCGGCCATACTTCCGGCGCAGGCTCACTTCTTCCTGAATCCCCAGGCTCGGGGGCATCGTCTGCTTGAACCCTGCGAGCGATTCGCGATGCGTGAACAGAATCACCGTTCGCGGTCGCTGATGGCAATCGACGAACATCTGGTTCACGTCCCGGGTTCGCACATTCCGCATGTCTGAGCGGTCCGAGTAGAACGCGAGCGAGTCGCAGTTTCGCGGGAAGCACACAACCGAGGTATCGTGATCTTCCACGAACCGCTGGACGAGTTCCGGGCGGCCGAACGGCGAACGCTCCTTCGCGTACCACGGCATCCCGACATGGTGAACGAGCAACACAAGCGCCGCCATGACGCTGACCATCGCCGGAGTGGCCACGCTGTTGTTCCACCGCGTGCGGCTCACGAATTCGCCCAGTGCCAGGCACAGGAACGGATACGCCGGCAGAATGTACGTCGGCAGTTTGCTCCCCGAACAACTGAAGAAGAAGGCACACCACAGCCCGGCGAGGAGCCAGAACCCGGCGGCCAGCGATGGGCGCGTTAGCGCGGGTTGCTCGCTCCGCATCAGATCACGCACGTAGGCGACGAGCAAGATCGTGCCCGGGAGCAACCCGCCGAGCAGGATCGGGACGTAATACCAGATCGGTTGCAGGTGGTCGAACGGTTGCAGGAACCGCATGACGTTGTGTTGCCAGAAGAAGTGCCCCAGGAACTGCGGCTGTTCCTGATACATCGCGATATACCACGGCGTGTTCACCGCGATCACGATAGCGAAGAACAGCACGTAGTGCCGCAGACGGGCAACCGCCGGGCGAGCCGCGAGGAACGCATACGTCCACAGCGGCACGAACAGCAGCATCTCCGCGATCGGGCCCTTGGTGAGGAACCCCAGGCCCGACGCGAACGCGGCTGCAATCCACCACCCGAGTTTCAGTTGGCCGGTTCGCACGGCCTCGAAGCCGCACAGCACCGACACCGTGACGCAGAGCGTCAGCAATCCGTCGAGGAGAAGCAATCGCGCAACGCAGACGAACCCCGGCGCGACACTGAGCAACAGCGCCGCCCAGAAGGCTCCGCGCTCTCCGAGGCTGCGGCGACCGATGAGGTAGACGGCGAGAATCGTCAGGTGAACGCAGAGCGCAGGGACGAGTCGCGCGGCTTCCGGTGTGACACCGAACGCACGGTACGACAGCGCGACGAGCCAGTACATCAGCGGTGGCTTATCGAGGTATGGCTCGCCTTGCAGCGTCGGCACGACCCAGGAATCGTGGGCGAGCATTTCCTTGGGGATTTGAGCGTATCGCCCCTCGTCGGGTTCGAGGAGATGGAAGCCGAGCGTGGGGTACAGGATCGCGGCCGGCAACAGCAGCACGATGGCGAACGCCCACGGGCGAATGCGGGTGTCGGGGTTCTGATCACCCGAGAACAGCACGCGGGTAAACAGGAACGACAGCCAGCCAGGCAATGAACGCGATTCCATTCGCTAACCCATGTGGAGCCGCGACGCGGAGCGGAGCGCGCCACCAAACCCACAAGGTTATCGCACGGTGCGGACCGCAGCGTCAACCCGGGCTTTCTCGCGACTCTCAGCCCTAGGTCGGTGCCCGAATGGTTCCAGACGGGGGAGACACCCCTCTCCAGAGACTCCAGAATCAACGCCAACTCCTCAGAATCAACGCCAACTCCTCAGAATCAATGCCAACTCCTCAGAATCATCATCTTTCGTCTGGAAGAAAGAGTATTAGAGAATGCTGCTTCTCTGTCATACTTTTGGATGCTTGTTATTGGTGTGACAGGCATTCTTGCCTCCCCAAACTCTGACCAGCAGGCAAGAATGCCTGCCACATCAGAAATGCTGCGATTCGCCCAAGATGGATCCAGCCCAACCCACCCCTTGTGAAACACGGAACGCACTGCTCTCAGCCCCAGAAACTCTTGAGCTTTTCCTTGTCGGTCACGCCCAGCGGGAACTTCTTGCTCAGCGCGTGGTTCGCGATGCCGGCATATTCGCGAAGGGCTTCGTGGATGTGTTCTGGCCGTACGCGGATCCCCTTCTCCTTGTTGAGCTTCAGCGAGGTCGGATCAAGCGGCACCGCGAACTGCTTCTCGTCGGTGGCACCGATCACGCGGTTTCCCTTGATGCCGCGACCGAGGAACATCGCCGACCCGATCGACCAGTGATCCTTGCCGTTGCCCGCGTTGTAGTTTGGCGTGCGGCCCATTTCGCTCTGCACGATCACAACAACCTGCTCGCGAATTTTGAGTTCCCCCGCACGCCGGATGAAGTACGCGATTCCCTCAAGGAACTCGGGGAGGAGTTTCATCTGGTCCGGGTCGTTGTTCGCGTGGCTATCGAACTGCCCGATGGTGATGTTCGCGGAAACGCACACGCCCGCCTTGAACGACGCCAGCGCGATCTCGGCCTGTTGAGCCATCCGCTCCTTTGGGAGCTTCGCCGGGATGTACTGCGTCACGCGGGCAAGTGCCTTCGAGTTCGTCTGTGCCGCGTAGAGCATGTTCTCGCCACGCTCGGCTCGCGGCAACTGCGGCAACGCACCGTTCGCAGCACGCTCCTCGCGAAGTGTCTCCTCGATGCGATCGAGCGCGAACTTATCGTGATACGGGGAGCGTTCGTTCCCTTCGATGCCGTCGGCGTTGGCGATCTTCCGCAGCGATTGCAAGTACGGTACGCGGGACATCGCGACGAGGTTGCCTGTTGCCGAGTAGTTGCCGAACGTGAGGAACGCCAGTGGGCATTCGGGTCCACGGCACGCGGCAACGAGTGCGGCAAACGTGGGGTACGCGAGGCTATCGAGCTTGCCGGTGGCCATGTAGCGGGCACCCGGCGAGTGGTTGTTCACGGAGTAATCGAGGCCGTTGAATGTGAGCAGTTCGTCGCCGAACTCGGCGTAGAAATCCTCGTTGCACATGCCGCCCTTGGCGTGGGCCTTGATCGGGGCATACTTGTGTGCCCCTTTCGTGAGAATGTCGCCTTCCTTGTAGAGCCGGTTGATCCCACCGACGCCCTTGGGGTCCATGAGGTACGTTGTGTCCCAGCCGCCCGAGGCGTTGAAGACGACGTAGTACGGCCCGGCGTACGGCTCATCCTTCTTCTTCTCCTCGGCACGCACTTCGGCGGGACGCACCGGCACCGCCAGCCCAAGACCGGCCAGCCCGCAAAGTTTGAGGAAGTCGCGTCGCATGTCGGAATCTCAGGTTATGGAATGTCGTTGAACTCGGTTCATCACTGAATGCGCCACATCGCGGGTCAAGCGTCTACATCCCACCGAACGCCTCGCCCGTCGTCACCGCCAGCCGCTATCGTCATGCCGTCAGGAGCGAAGGCCACGGATGCCACCCGGCCAATCTTCCAGTCGTACCGCTTGACCTCTCGGCCCGTCTCACGTTCTTGCAGAATGACTGTGCCGTCCTCGTATCCTAGAGCGTGGAGCCGACCATCGGGGGAATACGCGAGGTCGTTGATGCCGTCGCCTTCGATCACTCTTTTCACTACTGCTCCGGATTCGCAATCCCAGAAGAACAACTGTGGCCCGTCCACGATGGCAAGTTCTTTTCCGTCTGGGCTGAATCGGAGTGATGCGCTGTCGCTGATCTCCAGGTCCAATTTCGTCCAGTTCACCTCACCTGCCGTCCACGAGCTAATGCGAGTCGTGAACACGCTACCATAGGTGAGCGCTGCCAGCCGTTGCCCGTCCTGGGTAAGTTGCAATTGTCTTGCGGAGTAGCCAGGGAAGTCGATGGCGGGAACTTCTTGTTCCGACTGCAGGTCGAGCCGCCCCAACTCTCGCGTGCCGCCGCCATCCGTGCCGCAGGCAAAAATCATGAGGTCGCTGTTCGCGGAGAAGCAGACGCCTTCCACAACGAACCAGTGTTCACCGAGATCGATCTCGCGCCACTCTCCCGTCTTCGCGTACCACAGGTCGAGCAGGACGGGATCTCCGATGTAACGTTGCACCGCGACCCACAGACCATTCGGGCTCACGTACGCTTGGCCGGTTTCATGACAGTCCGCGGCATATGAGATCGACCGGAACCATGCTTCCTCTCGCAGGTTCAGAGTTCGCTGTTGTTCTCCGGTTCGTGCGCTCAGCCAGTGAACCGCTCGGTGTTTATGAAGTTGCTGCTCGCGGTCTGCGTCCACGCACACCAATGACTCGCCATTGGGCGTGAACGACAGCGATTCAACGGCATCAGCACCCGCCTGAAAGTATCGCAAGGAGCGTCCTCACGTTTCGTATGAGTTGCGACCCCGCGTAGCCGCGACCCGAAGGGGAGCGCGTCACGATAGAAAGGTTCCGCGCTCCCCTTCGGGTCGCGGCGACGCAGTTCTCACTCGTACAGGAACTCGCTTCGGCGTAGCAGGTACGTCACGACGGCACGCCAGGCGCGGATGGTGTAGTTCGGGTCGTCGGTCACGGCACCACCCTGCCGACACGAGTAGTTCTCGCGCTTGTCCACGCCTTTCGCTTCCTTCGCGTCCTTCACGATCGCCGCAAACAACTTGAAGGTTCGTTCCACTTCGGTGGAATCCACCGCGTCGTAGCGTCCCAGGATCTTCTCGTGCAGACTCGCGATGGTCTTGCGAATCTGGTTGTCGCCCTCGGCCGATGCACCGGGAATCACGCTCGGTTCGATGCCCGTGAACAGCTTTCGCTCGGCAGCGGGGCGGGCGAAGTCGCGGGCCACATTCTTGCACGCCACGTCGTTCGACAGGATGCGTTGAATCGCACCCATCGCACCGCTCGGGTCGGTCGCACGATCGGTCACTTCCTTGGAGTCGATGCCACCATAAAGCATCGCCATCTCGCCATTCAGCCGGTTCCACTTCTCGCCGAACACGGCACCGACCTTCCGCTCGATCTGCTCGGGGCTTAGCATCCGCATCAGGCCGATGTCGTCGAGTTCGGCGAGTCGGCACGGCTCCTTGATCGCGGTTGCCAGCCCATCGACGCGGTAGAAGTCGGAGACGATCCAGTCCTTGAACACCGATTTCAGGTTGAAGCCGGTCTTCGAGAATCGTTCGGCGATGGCCTCGGTTTGCCGGCGCTGTTCGCGGTAGGCCCGTAGCTTCGCGGGGTACAGCGGGTCTTCGAGGTCCTTCGGTGGCAGCAGCACCTTGCGACCGGTGAGAATGTAGTAGACGTGTTCGGTCATCGCGACGGAGAAGCGGGAGTCCTTCACGGTCCGTTCGCCGAGCCACTGAAGCGCACGCCAGCGCTCGGCCGCAGGCATGGTCTCGCCCTCGAAGCCCGGGCCGAACATATCGGTGAACCAACCGCCCTTGCGCTTGCCGTACACGCCCGCATCCGCGAAACGCCAGTAATCCTGAAACAACCCCGCAACGGGGTCGAGCGTCTTGTGGCAGACAACGCACTCCGATGCCTCCATTGTCGGCACCTTGAACTTCGCGGTGACCGTCGCGGCATCGGATACGCGGGCGGCGAGTTCGAGCACATCCACGCCAAGGAAGTGCTGGTAATACATCCGCGCTCGCAGGCGGTTGCGGTTCGTTTCGGTTGTGGGGTAGCGCGTCAGATACTGGAACGCGCCGAGCAGCCCGGCGTGCGGGTAGAACCCCGTGGCGGAATCCTGGTTCTGTTCCTTGCTACGGCCCGTGAGAGCCTTCAGCTTCACGGGGATGAACTCGAGCGGATCGTCGGGGTTCTTGAACTTCCCTTTCACCTCGTCGAAGATGCCGTAGCCGCGGGCGGTATACGGCGAAACCATGATGTAGTCCGCCGTGACGATCTCGGTAAACGAGCGATCATTGCGAACGATGTGCTCCACGAGTTTCATCGGCTCGGCGAGCAGTGCCTTGCGGTAATCGTCGGCGAGTTTGTACCCCGCTTTGCGCCGTTCGTTCTCGTCCTTGATGTGGCTCAGGTCGTGCTTCGAGTACCAGTGTCGGGTCTTCTCGAAATGCTCGTAGGAGAGAACCGTCTGGTCCGCGTTTCCATCGACGCCGAGCGTGAGGAACACATCGTTGAACCCCTCGCGAAGTCGATCGTAGAAGGCATCCTCTTTCATGATCGCGTCGAGGAGTACGGGAAGTCCCTTCAACCCGTCCTTCGCGATGGCAGCGAGTTCTGCATCGGTCGGGAGCCGACCTACGAGCGAGAGCGTGACGCGCCGCATCAGGCGACGGTTGTCGAGCATCACCACGCCATCGAAGAACGGCGGCGCTTTCGGATCGACCGCAACGGTCTTCGCGGTGTTGATGCCATTCACGCGCCGGACGAAGTCCGCGAGGATGCGGTAGCCCGCCGAGTCGGCCTTCAGCACCTCATCGCCGCCGTGGTCGAGTTCGCCGCGAACCTTCAGCAGAATTCGGAACTGATCCTTCTCCTTGATGGCCGCCATTTTGGAGAACGCAGCGCGGTTCTGCCGCATCGCCTCGTCGCGGGCGGCACCGTCGATCTTGCGTGGGTCGAGCAGCACGAACTTGCTGTCCTCGGCGTCGCCGCCCTTGCGGTGGCACGTCAGGCACTTCGCGACACCGATCTTCGCCCAGACTTCGTCCTCGAAGTGGTTATCCACGGCCGCAGCGCAACCCACTGACTTGGGTGCCTTGTCGTCGCCCCGAACGGATGCCGTCAAGCCGATGCCAGCCAGAGCGAGGATGAAGGAACTGATCTTCGGGAGCATGGGGGCACTCATGTCGCGGGAATCTGGTAGTGGCAGGACTCGTGAGATGCGAACTCGGTGCAGCGTACCAAAGTGATATCGGGGGAGCAATTGGAATGACTGGAAGGGGAGCCGCTTACTTCGCGGGAGCGAGCGCCTCCGTGAAGAACGTGACCACGGGAGTGACGTCCTTCAACCCGTGGGGATGGTGATCCTGACCGGGTTTCACGACTCGTTCGACAGAACCACCGAGAGCCTTGTAGCGGTCGAAGACCAGTTCCGAGTTCTCCAGGTGCGGGACAACGGTGTCCTTGTCGCCGTACACGAGCAACAGCGGGATCTTCGCCTTGGCCAGCGGGGCCAGGTTATCCACCGGATTCAGCTTGTAGGAAGTCGCGTCCTCATCGGATTTGAAGTCGAACGCCGCGAGCATCTTCTTCCACTCGGCCTCTGAGCCTTTCCCCGTGCCGAGTTTCTTCACCATCCCACCGGGCCAGCTTTTGAAGTCGCACACCGCATTATCCAGGTACACCGCGAGTGTCTTGTCCGGGTGTGCTGCCGCCCAGTTCATGCAGTACAGCCCACCGCGACTCAGGCCGATGAAGCCCGGTTTCGCGTGCAAGCCATAGTCCTTCACCATCGCAGCGTGGAACGCCTCCCACTTCTTGATGGCCTTCGGGGAACCGAACAGGTCAGGCGCTTTCACGTAGGCCAGGTGCCAGCCGGCTTTCACGAGCGCGACATCGGCGTCGGCGAACGCGCCGAAGAACTCGCCCCGCCACACCCACGGATTGCCCGGGAGGGCTTTCTCGGGCACCACGACGGTCGCGTCGAGGTCGCCTACCTTGAAGTCGTGCCTGGCGAGGCCTTGCCACTTCGTTGGTGTGCCAGGGAACGTCTTGGCGTCCGCGGCACTGGCTCCAACAGGATGCGTGAACACGAGCAACGTTGTGAGGATGATGGCAGTGCGAGCAGTCATGGTGTCACCAGATGCGATGGGAAGAGGATCGCGGTATAGTCTACGCAGAGAGCAAGTCGTTCGGATGGGTGAGTGAAGATGGGTGAGTGAACAGGAGGGTTTGAGATGCTTCTGGAAGAGTACAACTTCAAGCGTGAGGTTCTGGACGATGCCGGCCCGGTGCTGGTGGATTTCTGGGCGGAGTGGTGTGGACCCTGCCGGGCGATGAACCCCGTGTTGAAAGCCATCGCACGCGACTTCAAGGTGTGCAAGGTGAACACCGAGACCAACCCCCAACTCGCCGCCAAGTTCCAGGTGTCGGCGATTCCGCTGCTCCTGATCTTTCGCAATGGCCGTGTGGTGCGGCGCTTTGAGGGCGTCACGGACGAGGCCACGCTGCGATCAGAACTCGCGGCCGTCGCCCGGGAATGAACCGCAACCCTTCGCTGCCCGGAACAATGGGCAGTTCGGGTTGTTCCCGGGAGAACGATTGAAGCGAGAAGCACGGTAGCGCCGATAACACTGGCAATTCGGGTCGCTCCGACCAGAGGAGGCAGTGTTATGTGCAGGCAAGCAAGCATGGCCGTCGCGTTCAGTCTGTGGGTGCTCGCGGTCAGCGGATGCTCGACGGTTGGCGATTCACTCGGGTTGAGTTCCCCCTCGTACCCGCTGACGAAGACTGCCAAGGCCATTCGCGACACGGCCCCTGTCCCGGCACCGGTCGGCCGCGAACTGGCCCTGGATCTGCTCCCCACGCACATCGTTGAAGCCGGCGATACGCTCCTCGTGCAACCCGTCGAATTCGATTCACCCGTTCGCCTGCCACCGGATCAAACCGTGCAGCCCGATGGCACCATCGACCTCGGCCTCTATGGTCGCCCGGTTGTTTCGGGGAAGCCTCTGGCAGAGATCGAGGTTCAGGTGCGTGACATCATCAAGGCCAAGCACAAGGACCCGGTCGCGATCACGGTTCGACTGCTCGCACGCCCCGGGAAGGTCTTCTACGTGCTCGGCGAAGTGAACGCACCGGGAGCATTCCCGATCACGGGGCACGACACGGTTCTCTCGGCAATCACGCAGGCGGGTGGGCTGACCGGGAAAGCATCGGAGCAGAACATTATCATGTCCCGCCCGACGGCTCCCAACAGTTGCCGCGTTGTCTATCCGGTGTGCTACACGAACATCGTGCAACTCGGCGACACGAGCACGAACTACCAACTCCAGCCGGGCGACCGGGTCTTCGTGTCGAGCAAGGGGCTTCTTGCAGGTCTGCTGCCAGCTCGCTTCCAGAAGAAAACCCCGGCTTGTTGCGGACCCCAGTTCTCGTGCTTCACCGGCGGCTGTGCTCCAGCCACAGCCCCGTGAGTTTTAGCCCTGGAAGGGCCGCGGATGGTGGCCAGGGGTTGCGCTTCGCACCACACGGCTGGAGCGAAGTGCAACCCCTGGAAACGTGAACCCAACCCCGGAAACGCACGGCAACCAATTGCCTCCATTTGCTTCCGGACCAGGGATTGCACTCGAAGACTCGCTCTACCCCTGGCTACCAGCCGCGCCCTTCCAGGGCGAAAACCACTTTCTTAATCAACTTTACTAAAGCATCTTTACAAATTCTTGCGCTGCGGCTAATCTTGTTTTCATGTCTCCAAAAGTTTCGCGATCAATCACGGCTGTCACGACCATCCGCCCGGCGGTTGTGGGGAAGCTCAACGAACGGCAAGTGCTGCGGCTACTCCAGACGCGCGGGCCAATGTCGCGTGCGGAAGTGGCTCGCGAAAGCGGGTTGAGCGCGCCAACCGTGTCGAAGGCAGTGGCGTCGCTTCTCAAGGCCGGGTTGCTCGAAGAAGCCGACGCCCCGGAGCTGGCTCGCGGTCGGCCGGCTCCGCGGCTTCGGCTCGCAACATCGTCGGCGCAGGTATTTGGTATCGCCATCGACGCGGGGCATTGCGAGGTCGTGTCGGCCGGGCTGGATGGTGTCCTGCACGGCAACACGATGAAGGTCCCGACGCCGAACACTTACCCCGAACTGATCTCCGCCCTGAGTAAGGCGATTGGCGAGATGCAGGCCAAGCCGGGAATGACCTCACTCGGTTGCGGGATCAGCTTGCCGGGATTGGTGGACTTCCGGAAGGCTCGCGGGGTGCTGTCGCCGAACATGCCCATGACCGATGGCCACTCACCCGCCGCGGATCTGGCGAATCGCCTCGGGATCGAATGCACGCTACTGCAAGAATCGCACGCACTGTGCCTCGCGGAGCGGCACTACGGCCTGGCACGCGGGCTGGAAGATTTCGCGGTCTTCGACGTGGGGGCCGGCGTCGGTCTGGGTGTGATGCTGGGTGGGCGATTGCTCAAGGGCCACTCGGGGCTGGCCGGTGAAATCGGCCACATCACAACTGTCGCGAGCGGGGGCCGCCGCTGCGGTTGCGGGAACCACGGTTGCCTGGAAACGGTGGCAAGCGATACGGCCCTGGCATACCACGCGAGCCGGAAATTGAACCGTGCGGTGAATGTCGATGAGGTGATCGAACTGGCCCGAACAGGGGCGGTCGATCTCGGTGCGGAGTTGCGGGAAATCGCGAGTTATCTGGCGATCGGCGTCGCGGCAGTGGTGAATCTGTTCAATCCCGAGGTGGTGTTTATTCATTCGCCGCTGCTCGACATCGACCCAGGATTGCTGAGCCGCGTCGTGGAGAAGGTTGGGCAGCGAGCGTTGCCGCCCACGTTTGCGGAGTGTCGAGTCTTGCGAGCCGAAGGGAGCAAGTGTCAGGGTGCAGTCGCCGGAATCATTCAGCATCTGAGCGATGCGGTTGCACCCGACGTTGTGTGAGTGGCTTTGTTACCGGTTTTCTTTCCCAAGCCGGAGTCATCAATGCGTCGCAATCGTCTGGGATTCACGTTGATTGAATTATTGGTGGTGATCGCCATCATTGCGATCTTGATCGGGCTGTTGTTGCCGGCCGTGCAGAAAGTGCGCGAAGCGGCCGCACGAATGAAGTGTTCGAATAACCTGAAGCAACTCGCGCTCGGGATGCACGCGCATCACGACGCAAGAGGGGTGCTGCCATACGGGGCGAAAACCTGGACGGGAGACCCTTACTCCGGGCCAGGCGCATGGTACGACGACTTCGCATGGTATGGCGTCATGGGGCCGTACATCGAGCAGGGGAACTGGTTCAACATGTTCAACTTTTCCCTCTCGTACAGCGATGCGGCGAACGATGCGGCCCGGCGGGTGAAGATCCCGTTGTTTGCGTGCCCATCGGATGCCGGGCTTCAAGAGAACGAGTGGACGACCACCACGTGGGCACGGATTCGTGGGAACTACGTGGCGAACTGGGGAAACACCGACTACGGGCAGAACACGAAGTCGGGCGTGACGTTTGGCGGTGCTCCATTCCGGCCGCGCACGGGTCTGAAACTCACGGATCTGACCGACGGCACCAGCAACACATTGCTGCTGTCCGAAAGCACAGTGCTCCTGACAGTGAATACGGGATGGCACGGGCCGCTGGGTGAGACCACACACTCAGTCGGCGGGCAAACCTTCAACGGCTGGCAGACACCCAACGCCACGGGCGGTGACGAGATCGCTCGACTGATGCCGCCCGCTGGGTCGCTCAACGGGCGACCGACCCCGGTTGCTGCGTCAGACACGCTGACTCAGGTCTTCGCGGCCCGGAGCAAGCACACCGGTGGCGTGAATGCCGCGTTGTCCGATGGTAGTATTCGCTTCTTCCGTGATGGCATTCTGCTCGCGAACTGGCGGGCGTTGAGCACCGCGACCGGCGGGGAGGTCAACGCCAATGACTGAGTTACCCCTGGCCACGTTGATGCGACACCGTTTTGGGTTTGTGCCCTCCCCCCTTGTGGGGGGTGGCGAGGCTCTGCGAGCCGGGTGGGGGGGGAGCCACGAGAGTTCTGTAGCTTACCCCCCACCCGCCGCTCGAAGACTCGCGGCGACCTCCCCCACAAGGGGGGAGGTGCGTGCCAATGTTCGACACCATCGCAACAGTCGTTTAATCAAGCGCATCGGTCAATTCACGGTTCTGGCCCTCGCCCTCGCTGGATGTGGAGATTCAAAGCCCGCAACGCATACCGTCTCGGGCACAGTCACGATGGGAGCGAAACCGCTAGAGTTCGGCGCGATTCGCTTCACGCCAGACGGCAGCCCGGGTGGACCGCAAGCCGCGAACGTGAAGGACGGTAACTACACCGTCGCAAACCTTCAATCCGGCAAGTACAAGGTGACGATCGAAGCGATGGCCGCGGTTCCTGTCGCGGATGGTGCCATTAGCAGTGACACGAAACCGAAAGCAACCGCACCACCCGTGACGGTTCCTGAGAAGTACCGCTCTGGTGTGCCTGTGGAAATCAGTGGGAACAATCCTGCCCTGAATTTCGACCTGAATAAGTGATGTTGTTGGCGAGCCACGGGGTTCATCCCCGTGGTGGTGTTCGGTTTCAAAGCCCGCGGGGATGAACCCCGTGGCTCGCAGCGGCCAACGAGGATTTCTCCATGCGTTCGCTCCTCTCCCTGACCGTGCTGATGTTCGCGGTGCCGGCGTTCGCGGCTGATCCGCCAAAGCTCAAGGTGCTGTTCCTTGGCGACAACGCCGGGCACAAGCCCGCCGAGCGCTTCAAGCAACTCGACCCCGTGTTCGCGAAACGCGGCATCGCGCTGACGTACACCGACAAGCTCGAAGACCTCAACGCGAAGACGCTCGGCGAGTACGACGCGCTGATGATCTACGCGAATCACACCAAGATCACGCCGGAGCAGGAGAAGGCACTTCTCGACTACGTCGAATCCGGCAAGGGCTTCGTGCCGCTGCATTGCGCGAGCTACTGCTTCCTCAACTCGCCCAAATACATCGAGATGGTTGGCGCACAGTTCCGCAGTCACGGCGGCGGCACGTTCCGCACGGAGGTCGTGAAGCCCGATCACGCGATCATGAAGGGCTATCAAGCGTTCTCGTCGTGGGATGAGACCTACGTTCACACCAAGCACAACGAGAAGGATCGCACGGTTCTCGAAGTTCGCACGGATGGCGACCTGAAGGAACCGTGGACGTGGGTGCGCACACAGGGGAAGGGCCGCGTCTTCTACACCGCGTGGGGCCACGACAACCGAACGTGGGAACACCCCGGCTTCCACAACCTCGTCGAACGCGGCGTCCGCTGGAGCGTCGGCCAAGACCCATCACTCGCGGGCACCTACTTCGAGCGGCCCGAAATGACGGCACAGCGGAAGGACGTGAAGCCGTTCGAGTACGTCGAGGCGAAGATCCCGTTCTACCCGCCCAAGGGCGGCAAGGCCGACCCGATCACGAAGATGCAGAAGCCGTTGCCGGTCGAGGAGAGCGTGAAGCACTTTGTAACGCCCGTCGATTTCGAGGTGAAGGTGTTCGTCACCGAGGACAAGCTCGGCGGCAAGCCGATCGCGATGAACTGGGACGAGCAGGGCCGGCTGTGGGTGTCGGTGACGGTCGACTACCCGAACGACATGCAGCCCGAAGGGAAGGGTCGCGACAAGATCGTTGTGTGCGAGGACACCGACGGCGATGGCGTCTGCGACAAGGTGACGACCTTCGCGGACAAGCTTAGCATCGCGACGAGCCTGCTTCCATACGCGGGCGGGCTGATCGTGCATCAGGCCCCGCATACGCTGTTCCTGAAGGACACGAACGGCGACGGCGTCGCGGACGTGCGGCAAGTGCTGTTCACCGGCTGGAGCACGGGCGACACCCACGCCGGGCCGAGTAACTTGCATTACGGCTTCGACAACTGGATCTACGGAGCCGTGGGTTACGCAGGCTTCAACGGCGAAGTGGCTGGCGAGAAGGTGAGCTTCCGGCAGGGGTTCTACCGCTTCAAAATTGATAACGCGCTCAAAGTCACCAAGCTCGAATTCCTTCGCAGCACGAGCAACAACACCTGGGGACTGTGCTTCAACGAGGCCGGCGAACTCTTCGGCAGCACCGCGAACGGCTGCCCGATCGTCCACATGCCGATCCCGAACCGGTACTACGAGAAGGTGAAGGGGCTCACGCCCACGGTGTTGCAGAACATCGCCCCGGACAACCACATCGAAGCGACGACCGACAAGGTTCGGCAGGTGGACTGGCACGGCGGCTTCACGGCAGCATCGAACATCTCGATCTACACCGCCCGCACGTACCCGAAGGAATACTGGAACCGCACGGCGTTCATCTCGGAACCAACCGGCCACCTCACCGCGACGATGACGCTTCACGAGAACGGTGCCGATTACAAGGCCCGCTACGGCTGGAACCTCGTGGCCAGCGACGACGAGTGGAGTTCGCCCATCGACGCACAGGTGGGGCCGGACGGGCACATGTGGGTGATCGACTGGTACGCGTACATCGTGCAGCACAACCCAACGCCAGCGGGCTTCACGAATGGTCGCGGCAATGCCTTCGAGACCCCGGCCCGCGACAAGACGCACGGCCGCATTTACCGCGTGGTGTACACGAAGGCGAAGGCCGAGAAACCGTTCACGCTGAAGGACGCGACGCCGGAAAAGTTGGTCGAGACGCTGAAGCACCCGAACCTGACGTGGCGACTGCACGCTCAGCGTTTGCTCGTGGAACGCGGCAAGCCGGATGTGGTCAAACAGATTGATGACTCCTTCGAGTATGGGGTGACCGGTCCCGAGCCACCGTGGACGATCAACGCGCTCTGGACTTTGAATGGGCTTGGCGCAATGCGAGACTTGAATAGGATCGGCACCTCCCGAGCGATTCAAATCGCTGCATTTCGGTGGGGTAAACGCTCGGCCGCCCTTCAGACGCTTCCTCGAACATCTGACGTGTTCCAGCGTGTATTGTTCGAGCCAACGATACGCGATGAATCGGACGCCCGGTTCCGCACCGAACTGCTCTTGGCTCTCTCCGATATACCGACGGAGGATAAGTTCGGACCATTCCTCGCAACACTGGTTGGCAATCCGAAGAACCTCGAGGACAAGAACCTTCGCGATGCACTGACAATCGCCAGCGCTCGGCACGCCCCGGGGTTCTTGGCCGCTTTGCTCGGACAACAAGGACAAATATTGACCGAATCCCGTCGATTGGTCGAGATTGTCGCTGAGCAGCTCTGCACGATGACAGCAACGGACCTCACAACACTGTTGCCACTTCTCGCCAACAGTACGAACACAAGTGCGTCGGAAGCGATCATCTCCGGGTTGGCCACGGGATGGCCGGCCGGCAAGCAGGCAACTCTCACCCCTGAAGCCGAGAAAGCGGTCGGCGTGCTCATTCCGAAACTCCCGCCTGCTTCGCGTGGCAAGTTGCTCAAACTCGCGTCCGTCTGGGGCGTGAAGGGGCTCGACGCACAACTCGCGGAGATCACGAAAGCTGCGTTCGCGACGGTTGCGGATGTCAAGGCGTCCGAGGCGGACCGCATCGTGGCCGCACAGCAGATCGTCGAGTTCCAGCCAGCCGACGACGCGGCGGCACTGAAACTTCTCGATGCCGTGAACGAAAAAGCGTCGGCCGCACTCGCGACCGGAATCTTCGACGCACTTGGCGCATCTAAAGCTAAAGGCGTCGGTGCCGCGGTGGTCGCCAAGGTGAAGGATTTGCCCCCAACGGCGCGGCCGGCAGCATTGCGGCTCGTGCTGGCGAAGGCCGATTCCGCCAAGGCGTTTCTCGACGGCGTCGAGAAGGGGACGCTGCGGTTCGACCTGCTCGCGCTCGATCAGCGCACGGCACTCGCGAGCCACGCCGACAAGGAAGTGGCGGAGCGTGCGAAGAAGTTGCTCGCCCTCGGTGGCGGCTTGCCCAGCCCCGACCGGCAGAAGGTGATCGAGGAGTTTAAGCACCTGCTCACCAAGACCGGCAGCGTGGACAACGGCAAGAAGATGTTCACGCAGCATTGTGCGAAGTGCCACAAGTACGGCGGTGAGGGCACCCAGATCGGCCCGGACCTGACCGGGTTCGCGGTGCATCCGAAGGAAGAGTTGCTGATCCACATCATCGACCCGTCGCGATCGGTGGAAGGCAACTTCAAGGCGTATCGCGTGCTGACCACCGACGACCGCACCATCATCGGCATCCTCGGCGCCCAGACCGGAACATCGGTCGAGATCATCGACGGCGAAGCCAAACGACACGCGCTCTCGAAGGACGACATCGCTTCGCTGAAGGAGACGGACAAGTCGCTGATGCCCGAGGGCTTCGAGAAGGTGATGAAGCCCGAGGAGTTCAGCGACCTGTTAGAATTCCTGACGCAGAAGGGGAAGTTCGTGCCGCTCCCGCTCGACAAGGTGGCGACCGTCGTCAGCACGAAGGACATGTTCTTCGACGCGGGCGGCAACGCCGAGCGGCTCGTCTTCCCGGACTGGAAGCCGAAGGTGTTCGAGGGCGTGCCGTTCGTGCTGGTCGATCCCGAAAAGGACACGGTCAAGAACGTCGTGATGCTGAACGGCCCGAACGGCGTTATCCCGCCGAAGATGCCGAAGTCGGTGTCGCTGCCGTTCAACGGCAAGGCGAAAGCGATTCACCTGCTCAGCGGCGTGAGCGGTTGGGGTTCGATGCAGGCATCGAACACCGGCGCGGTATCGATGATCGTTCGCCTGACCTACGACGACGGCAAGACGGAAGACCACCAACTGAAAGACGGGCAGCACTTCGCGGATTACATTCGCCGCGTGGACGTGCCCGGCTCGAAGTTCGCGTTTGCCCTACGAACGCAGCAGATTCGCTACCTCGCGGTAACGCCGAAACGCGATGCCACGATCAAGACGATTGAGTTGGTGAAGGGGTCCGACCGGAGCGCCCCGATTGTGATGGCCGTGACTGTTGAAAGTCCGTGAACCAATCGCCGCTTGCGGCTTCGCAGGCTGTAGCCTGCGAAGCCGCAAGCGGCGAGGAATCCAGCCAAATACCTCCCGCCCCGTGAGTTCCCGCCATGCGTTCGCAACTCCCACGCCTGTTTGCCGCCATCGCGATTATCGTTGGTGTGATCGCGCTCAACAGCGCGATCACGTCTCGCCCGCTCGCCCAGGCGCAGGACAAGCCGAAGTTCACCCCCGAGCAGGTCGCGGCCTTCGAGAAGGACGTGCTACCGGTGCTGAAGCAACACTGCTTCAAGTGCCACGGCGACGAGCCGAAGATCAAGGGCGGGCTGAACCTCACCACGCGCCAGGCCATCCTCGATGGTGGCGACACCGGCCCCGCTGTGAAGCTCGATAAGCCCGCCGAGAGCCTGTTCCTTCGGGCGATCCACTACAAGGACGACGAACACCGGATGCCTCCCAAGAGCAAGCTCCCGGCGAAGGAGCTCGCCATCCTCGACAAATGGGTGATGGACGGCTTGCCCGTGCCCGCGGATCGCATGGGCGAGACGGTGAAGGTGGTGCCGAAGGGCGTCATCACCGAAGAGGCGAAGAAGTATTGGGCATACCAGCCGGTGAAGCGACCTGCGGTTCCGGTGGTTAAGGATCAGGCATGGATCAAGACGCCAATCGATGCGTTCATCCTCGCGAAGCTGGAGGCAAAGAACCTCAAACCCGTGAAACCTGCGGAAAAGGCCGCGCTTGCCCGTCGTGCGTACTACGACCTGATCGGTCTGCCGCCGACGCCGGACGAACTCGATGCCTTCGTGAACGACAAGGCTCCCGATGCCTGGGAAAAGCTGATCGAGAAGTTGCTCGCGTCGCCACACTACGGTGAGAAGTGGGGCCGGCACTGGCTCGATGTCGTGCGTTACGGCGAGACCAACGGCTACGAACGCGATGGTCCGAAGCCGTTTGTCTGGCGATACCGCGACTACGTCATCAAGAGCTTCAACACCGACAAACCGTACACGCAGTTCGTGAAGGAACAACTCGCAGGCGACGAGATGCCCGGCTACAACCCGGAGGCCATCATCGCCACGGGTTTCTATCGCCTCGGCATCTGGGACGATGAACCGGCTGACCCGCTCCAGGCTCTCTTCGATGGCTACGACGATCTCGTTTCCACTACCGGCCAGGGCTTCCTCGGCATGACGCCGAACTGTGCTCGCTGCCACGACCACAAGGTCGATCCGATCCCGCAGACCGATTACTACAAGTTCGTGGCCTTCTTCCGCGACATCAGACCGTACTCAGGCAACCGCGATGTGCGGTCTGCATCGAACATGAGCGATATCTCACCGCCAGAAGAACGGGTGAAGTACGAAGCCGAGCTGAAGAAGCGGGAAGCCCGCGTGGCGGAGATTCGCAAGGCGATGACCGCGATCGAGGATGAGGTGATCAAGACCCTCCCGGCACCAGATCAACGTGCGTCCGAGGGCAACGATCGGCCAAAAGTGATTGCCACGAAGGTCGTGCCCGCGCTCAATGGGAAGGTGAAGGAAGAGTACGCCGCACTGAGGAAGGAACGGGCCGACCTTGAGAAGAAGCAGAACCCGCCGGGGCAACAGCTCGCACTGTCCGTGAACAATTGCGACCCGCGACCGCCGGTCACGCATCTGCTCGTCCGCGGTTCACCGCACGCGCCCGGCAAGGAAGTGCAGCCCGGGTTCCCTGCCGTGCTCGGCATCCCCGATCCGGTCATTCCGCCCGCCAAGCCCGGAGCCAAGAGCAGCGGTCGCCGTACCGTTTTGGCCGACTGGATCGCGTCGAAGGACAACCCGTTTACGGCCCGCGTGTTCGTGAACCGCGTGTGGCAGTACCACTTCGGCCGCGGCATCGTTCCGAGCACGAACGACTTTGGCAAACTTGGCGAACAATCGACGCACCCCGAACTGCTCGACTGGCTCGCAAGCGACTTCATGGAAGGCGAGTGGAAGCTGAAGCGACTGCACAAGCTCATCATGATGTCGAGCGTGTACCAGCTTTCCGCTGCCGCCGACGCTGAGAACCTCAAAGTTGATCCCTCAAACGCGCTCTTGTGGCGATTCAACATGCGGCGACTCACGGGTGAAGAGGTCCGCGATTCGATCCTGTCCGTGAGCGGCAGCTTGAACCTGAAGCAATTTGGGGAGAGCACGTATCCCAAGATTCCGAAAGAAGTGCTCGCGGGGCAATCGGTCCCTGGGCAGGGCTGGCCGACTTCGCCATCTGACGAAGCGAATCGCCGCAGCGTGTATGCACACGTGAAGCGAGCACTGCGGGTGCCGATCCTGGTGGGTTTCGACCAACCCGACCCGGATTCAAGTTGCCCCGTGCGATACGTGACCACGGTGCCGACGCAATCGCTCGGCTTGCTCAACGGCGAGTTCGCGAACGAGCAGGCCGCCGCGTTCGCCAAGCGATTGCAGAAGGAACACCCCGGCGACCTGGCCGCCCAGATCACGCGAGCGATCCGCCTCACGACCGGCCGCGTTCCAACTGCCGATGAGGTGAAGAAGGATCTCGCGTTCGTGGCCGCGATCAAGGAGAAGCACAAACTGACCGATCACGCAGCACTGACGCAGTTCGCCCTGCTGAGCCTGAACGCGAACGAGTTCGTGTATTTGGATTGAGTGCGGCTGCTACGATGGCGATAGGAGGAACAACCATGACATTCCCGATTCTTGTGCAACCGCACGATGGCCGGTTTCAGGCCTCTGTGCTCGGTTCGCCGACGATGGCTGCTGACGGGGCCACGAAGGAAGAAGCGCTCACTGCGCTTCGCACGAACATCAACCAGCACTTTGCGAAGGGTGAGTTGGTCCTGCTCGATGTTCCGTACCGTGCCGTGACGGACTTTGCAGGGCTATTCAAGGACGACCCGACGCTCGAAGACATCGTGAAGGACTTTTATCGCGAACGCGATGCGCAGAAGTTGGCGGAGTTCCCGGAATGAATGCCTTCGACAAGTGGAACTGAGGCATGCGACCCAAGTATGACGCGAGTAGCAAGTGGCTGATCGAGACGTTCGCGACCGAACTGCTGCGTTTGGCAGGAATCGGGCCGGTGAGCCGGGTTCGGCCGTTACCCGGTGAGTTGGTTCAATCTCGCCAGTTGCCCGACGGATTGGTGGAGGTGACTTTCCCGGACCGTGCCGAACCAGTGCTACATCTCATCGAGGTGAACACCTACCCGTACTCCCGCGTCGCAGACGAACTTCTTGACGATGTATTATTGACGTATCTGGATCGCCGAGTTGTGCCCGAGGTGATCGCGTTGACGTTGTGCGAGAAGGGGCATGTGAAGATCGATCCCGACATTCGAGTGGACAGCGCGCTGGGCCACACGCGGTTGGAGGCGAGTTGGAGAGTTGTGAACCTGTGGGAACTGAACGCCACAGATTTTCTGCCGCTAACGGACCCCGGAATGGCCCCCTGGGTGCCGCTCATGAAGATCGACGGCCCGCCAGAGCCTGTGTTACAACAATGTCGGGACGTGATTGAAACGGTTCCCGCCCCGGGTCGCAAAGGGAACTTGCTTGGCGTAACCCAGATCCTCGCCGGGCTCCGGTTCGACGAGAAGATGCTCGAGTCACTGTTCCGCGTAGAGGGGAAAATGATCGAATCACCCGTTCTTGAGAAGTGGTTCCACCAACGGGATGTCGCGACCCGTCAAACCGTGCTCCATGAGGCGTTGGAAGCGCATTTCGGCGTTCCTGTGCCCGCAGACGTGTCGGCAGCCATCCGTGTCATTCAGGACGAAGAACAATTGAAGTCGCTGCTCCCAATCGCGTTCACCAGCCCGACGCTCGACGCCTTCCGCCAAGCGCTGACCCCACCGCAAACACCTGCCACCAACTGAGGCTCACGCCATGCACGATACCGCCGCCAAGCAGTTCTGCCGTCGCACTCGCCGCGAGTTCCTCTGGGAGTCCGGGGCCGGGTTCGGTGCCCTCGGGCTTTCGGGACTGGTTGCCAACAACCCCGCGCTCGGTGCCGAGATCGAGCATCGCAAGCTCAAGTTCTCCAACCCGATGGCACCGAAGAAGCCGATGTTCCCGGCGAAGGCCAAGGCCGTCATCTTCCTGTTCATGTATGGCGGGCCGAGCCAGGTCGATACGTTCGACGAGAAGCCCGAACTCGTGAAACTCGACGGCAAGACGATCGACGTGAAGACGTTCGGCCGTGGCGGGCACAAGAACAAGGGTCGCGTTGTCGGGCCGAAGTTCGCCTTCAAGAACTACGGCAAGTGCGGCAAACGCGTTTCCGACCTGTTCCCCAACGTCGGCGAGTGCGTCGATGATATCGCGTTCCTGCACAGCATGTACGCCGAGTCGCCGATTCACGGCTCGGGCTTGCTCATGATGAACAGCGGGCGGTTGCTCTCGGGTAGCCCGTGCCTCGGGTCGTGGGTCACCTACGGACTCGGCAGCGAAAACGAGAACCTGCCCGGCTTCTGCGTGATGCTCGACAACAGCGGCGGGCCAATCAACGGGCCGAAGAACTGGTCGAGTGGCTACATGCCGGCCGCGTATCAGGGCGTGCAACTGCGGGCCGACAAGACGCCGATTCACGACCTCGCACTTCCCGAGGGAACGACTCGCGAACAACAGCGCACACTCCTCGATCGGCTCAAGGAGAAGAACGAAGAGCACATGGCCGCACGTGCCGACAACAGCGAACTGATGGCCCGAATCGCCAGCTACGAACTCGCGTTCAAGATGCAGCAGCACGCCCCGGAAGCCGTGGACTTCGCGATGGAAACCGAGGAGACCAAGGCGCTCTACGGCATCGGCGAGAAACAGACCGACGACTTCGGCCGGAAGTGCTTGCTCGCGCGGCGACTCGTCGAACGCGGCGTGCGGTTCATCCAGATTTACAGCGGCGGCAACCACAACGACCACAACTGGGACGCCCACGGCGACCTCGTGAAGAACCACAGCCTGCACGCCGGGAACACCGACAAGCCGATCGCGGGGTTGCTGAAGGATCTGAAGCGCAAGGGACTGCTCGACAGCACCATCGTGATCTGGAGCGGGGAGTTCGGTCGGCAGCCAACGGCGGAATACGCACAGGGGACGGGCCGCGACCACAACGCCTACGGCTTCACCTCGTGGATGGCGGGTGGCGGCATCAAGGGCGGGATCAGCGTTGGGAAGACGGATGAGCTCGGGAACTTCGCGGTGGAGGATCGCTTCCACGTCAAGAACCTGCACGCGACCGTGCTGCAACAGATGGGCCTCGACCCGAACCGGCTCAGTTACTTCTATGGCGGGTTGGATCAGAAGTTGGTGGGCGTCGAAGGGGCCGAGCCGATCAAGCAGTTGATTTAATATTTAGCGGCGGGCGAGCCCGCCGCCTTTATTGACTACGCAACAAAGAAGACGGCGGGCAAGCCCGCCGCTATATTCGCGATTACGTCACGCCAACTTCCAGCCGCCGCGGCGCTCGCGACTGAGCATCTTGTTCGCTTCGGCGTCGTCGAACGTCGAGGTCTTCGGATCCCACTTCAGCTTCTTCCCGGTTCGCAGTGCGATCGTGCCGATATGGCAGACGATCACCGAGCCAGCACCCACCTCGACGCCCGCGATCGGCGTTTCGCGTGTCTTCACGCAATCGAGGAAGTTGCCCATGTGGTTTGTGGGCCGCGATGGGTAGAGCTTCGGGTCTTCCTTGAGCGGCTCGAAAATCGCCTTGTCGGAAGCCAGCAGCAACCCACGGCTCACGAAGAGTTGGCCCTTGTCGCCGGTAACGAGAACGCCGTTCTCACCGCCGGTGATGTCGCCCTTGCGTGGCTCGCCCTTTGCATCAACCAGACCCTTGGCAGTGCTACCAGCACCGTGGCTGACTTCGAGCTTCTCGCCACCCGCGTAGGTGTAGAGAACCTTGAACGTCGGATGGCAGTTGAAGCCATCGACACCCTCGTGGGGCTTGGCGGCTTCGACAAAATCGACTGCAACTGGACCGGTGCCGTCAGCGCCCAGCATCCACTGTGCGATGTCGATGTGGTGCGCGCCCCAGTCGGTCATCTTGCCGCCGCTGTATTCGTAGAACCAGCGGAACTGGTAGTGGCAGTTTGTCTTGCCGTCGTTCTCGTAACGGTACGGCACCTTCGCGGTTGGTCCGAGCCACATATCCCAGTCGAGTTCCTTCGGTGCTTCCACTTCCTTGATTACACCACTCGTCGGGTTCCCACCGACGCGGGCTTCGATCTTCTGAATCTTCCCGATGCGGCCCGAGCGAACGAGTTCGGTCGCGAGGCGGAACTTGCCACCCATCTCGGTGCGCTGCTGGCTGCCGGTCTGCAGAACGCGCTTGGTGTCCTTCACAGCCTGCTTGAGTGCAAGAGCTTCCTCGACGGTCAGCGTCAGCGGCTTCTCGCAGTACACGTCCTTGCCAGCCTTCAGAGCGGCGATGGCGATGATCGCGTGCCAGTGGTCGGGCGTGGCGACGATGACGGCGTCCACGTCCTTGCGGCTGACCAGGTCACGGAAGTCCTTGTGTCCCGTGACATCGAACTTGTCGTTCTTGTACTGCTTGACGGCGTGATCGACGTGCCGCGAGTCAACGTCGCAGACTCCGTTGAAGTTCACGTGTGCGAACTTCTTGGCTTCGCCGTACAGGGCGTTCGAGCGGCGGGGGTTCGGCCCGACACCGATGACGCCGACGTTCAGCTTCTCGCTGGCACCGGTCGTCTTGTTCTTTTCTTCGGCGCGAACAGCATTGGCGAACACTTCCTCGGCATACCACGCCGGCAACCCGGCAGCGGTGAGGGCAGCGACCGACCGGGACATGAATCCTCGTCGAGAGAGGTTTCCGCGGTTCAACATGGGGACAAAACCTTTCGAGATTGCGGTGTGGGTGGGAGCGTGACTGGTGCGAAGTGTATGATAAACGATGCGGTGTCGAATGGCGAAAGGGAAAACCAACTGGTTTAGCGGTCCGCCCCTGGGGCGGCGCTTGCGATGGGGAAGCGAATGGCTCTCAAGGATCGATTCTTCGGGAAGGGTACGCCGAAACTGGGTGAGCCTCCGGTGTCGAACAATCACCTCAAGGACCCACCGGGGTTCGCTTTGCTGTACTCGGACATCCCAGAGCTTGACCCCGTTCACCTCACGAATGTCCTCCGCGATTATCACACCGAACTCAAACGTGCCACGGCCGAGTTCATCAAGGACGACGCGAACACGATCGGCCTCATCGGCTGGGGTCGGCACGTCGTCAAAGTGGTCGTGTTCGATTTTCCGATGATGTCGGAGGCGGTTGTCAGGTGCGTGCAACCGGCACACTACGACCCGGAGTTGAAGCAGGAGGCTTACCAGCACAAGGCCCATGCCCTGCTCTTCTACGCCGGATACGAAACCGACCCGCTTGAACAGCATGTCGCGCTGGCCGCTGCCGCCGCAGGGATGACGCACTTCGGCGGGCTTGTTGTGATGAACGAACTGGGTCGCGCGTCGATGCCCGCACTGGCGTTGCTGCCGCACGAAGAGGACAAAGGCGATACGCTCGGAACGCTGCGAACGTTCCCGCTGCCGTTGCTGTACGCAGGGTTCGTGAAGATCGAGATCGAGAACGAGCCTGGTGTGTGGATGCGCACCTACGGCTGTCAGGCGTTCAAGTTGCCCGATCTAGCACTTCACGCGGATATGCACAACCAGGGAACTGCCGTGTTCAACCTGTTCGCGAACACGCTGAATTATTTGCGAACGTCGGGGAAGGAGTTCATTCCGGGCGACAAGGTGAACGTGGGCGAGGGGATGTTCCTCCACATCCGCGAACGGACCGAAGACGAGTGGTTCCTCAAGAGCGAGGGAACTCTACTCGTGCTGGAGCGAGCCATTGAAGAAGAGGTCACGCCATGAGCATGTTTGCTCTCTTTACCCCGGAGGGGTTATCTTCCACAGCCCAGGGTCAGCGCAGCGCCACCCTGGGAACCTGTCGTGATCGCTTGGTCAGCGGTTCGCCCGGGTACGCCGAAGGTTCCCCAGGGTGCGCCGAAGCGGCGACCCTGGGCTGTGGAATACAACCCCTTCGGGGTAAATACCAAATCATCTCCGCGCTCGCGTTCATCCTCCTCACCCTTCTCCCATCGCCCGCACACGCCGGGTTGTATTACTCCGGGGAGCAGTTAGCCGAACTCCCCAGCCGCCTCAGTGGGTTCCTCGTCGATCATCGCTCGCTGCGCACGGCCGCCATCGATCGCCCAGGCAACCTTCCCCCGTCACCACTTCGCGACGATTACCTGAACGCCGCCGATCGGCTCGACAAGCTCAAGAAGACGCGAGCACTCACGCCCGATGAATCCGCTGATCTCGGTGCGTTGTACGTTCGTCTGGGGAAGATCGACCCGGCAATCGCAGTGTTATCCCCGGCAGCACGCAAGAACCCCGAACACTTCCGACTTGCCGCGAATCTGGGGACAGCGTTCCAGATGGCGGGCGACCTCGAACGAGCCGCCGATCAGTTGGAAGAAGCCGTGCGGCTCGCCCCCGAGAAGGCACGCGACGCCGAGAAATGGCACCTTAAACTCGTGCGACTTCGCCTCAAGGAAGGCCGGGCCGCGAATGCTCCCACGGCGGTCGATGATCTGTTCGGCGTAAAGTTCGCTGGCGTACCCGGCAAGCTCGCCGACGACGAGCGAATGAAGTTGCCCGAGAACTCACTGGCGGTCGTGCAGCAACTCGGGCTGTGGCTTCCCGCGGACGGTCGCCTCCTCTGGCAACTCGGCGAACTGGCCAACGCTCACGGCGACGTTCGCACCGCAGCCGCCATCCTCGATGGCTGCGTGACGGAGTTCGCGCTCGGGGCACCCGACGTTCGCAAGCACCGGCAAGTCTACCGTGCCGCAACGGATGAACTCGCGAAGAAGCCGGATCACGAGCAACACAAGATCACGCTGAAGACAAAATCGCCACGGCCACTGGTGAAGGCGTTCGATGAATCAGCGCTCCCGGTCATCAAGGCCGACCGCACCAACCCGCTGCCGTGGCCGGTGCTCACCGCGACCACGAACGACGCCAAGGGTCGTCCGATGTTCCTCAAGTATCTGGAACAACTCGACGGCAAGACTGTGACAATCAACGGTTTCATGCAACCGCTGCGTGATGAACTCGCTGTGACGGGCTTCCTGCTACTGGAATACCCGGTCGGTTGCTGGTTCTGCGAGACGCCCGAACCGACGGGCCTTATCAGCGTGGAATTGATGGCGGGCAAGTCGTCCGACTTCAAGAAGGGGCTGGTCAAAGTGACCGGCACACTGACGCTCAACCGCACGGACCCCGAAACGTATCTGTTCACGCTAACGGAAGCCCGTGTCGGCGAAGCGGATTGATGATGGGAAGGAACATGTCAGGAACACTTAACATCCCCCCTCTTGGGGGAAGGTGGTGTTTTGCCCTCCCCCCTGTGGGGGGAGGGTGGCGAGGCTTTGCGAGCCGGGTGGGGGGTAACAGCCTTCCGAGATATTCAGGCTTCACCCCCCACCCGCTCCTCGAAGACTCGGAGCGACCTCCCCCACAAGGGGGGAGGTTAAATACCTGCACAGCGTGATGTTCCTCTTCCTCAGCAGCCTCACTCTGCGACCGGATCCACGATCGGATACATGATCTTGCCGCAGTGCGGGCAGAGGTAGAACGCACCGTTGCGGACTTCCGTCCACTTCTGCTCGGTCAGTGACCGCCGGCAACCCTGACACACCCGGCCTTTCGCGGCCACCATTGCTTCGGGGCCGAGTGCTTTCACCAGTGTGTCGTATTTCGGCTTCATCGCTGCCGGGATCTTCGCTTCCTCGTTCTTCAGCGCTGCCCGGCTCGTTTCCTGCTCGCTCTTCAACCGATCCAGACGCTCGGCCGCATCCTTCTCGAATTCCTTGAACGCAGCCTGAGCGTCAGCCCAGGTCTTCTCGACCGCCGGAATCTCACCTGTCTTCTGCTCAATCGTGGTGATCGTCGTCAAAATTGCGTCTTCGAGTTCTGCCTTCTTCGCCTGAGCTTGTTTGATCTCGGATTGCTTCGCGGTGATTTCCTTGGCAACGCTGATGCCGAGAAGTTGCTGTTCGAGCTTCGCGAGGCGAGTTTCGATTTCCTTCAGCGATGTCTCGTCGGTCCGCTGTTTGACCTTCAGTTTCGTAATCGAATCGTGGTGATCCTTGTGGGCCTGTCTCGCTTCTTCGAGGGTCGCTTGTTGACCCTGAAGCACACGCGGTCCGCGGTCGATCTCAAGTTGCAGATCGCGGAGATAACGGCGAAGTTCATGACACTTACGAAGTGCGTCGGTAACGGCGAGCATGGTGGCTCCTTTGCCGGTATTGTACTGGCCAGGAGGGGATAGGGGTTAGGGGAGAGGGGAGAGGAAAGACAACAAAAGAACGAGGCCAGAATGCAGGCAACAAATATCGCCGGCATTCTGGCCCCGTATTTTGACTTTCACTATCCCCTCTCCCCTAACCCCTACCCCCTCGTCAGGACTTCTTCAATCCGTCCAAAAATCCTTCGAGTTGTCGGCTGCGGACGGGGTGTTGCAACTTGCGAACAGCTTTCGCTTCGATCTGGCGGACACGTTCACGAGTGACCTTGAAGATGCGGCCGACTTCTTCGAGCGTGTAGGTGTAGCCATCGCCCAGACCGTAGCGCAACTTGATGATTTCGCGTTCGCGATACGTCAGCGTCTTCAGCACACCTTCGATCTTGTCCTTGAGCATCTCGTTCGTCGCGGCGTTTACCGGCGATTCGACCGAGTTATCCTCAATGAAGTCCCCGAAGTAGGAATCTTCGCTCTCGCCTACCGGACGGTCGAGGCTGATCGGCTGGCGGCTGATCTTCAGCACTCGCTTACATTCCTCGTAGGAAATGCCCGCAGCAATCGCCGTTTCCTCGATTGTTGGCTCGCGGCCCATCTCCTGAAGCAGCTTCTTCGAGACGTTCCGCAGTTTGGACATCGTCTCGATCATGTGAACCGGAATGCGGATCGTGCGTGCCTGGTCTGCAATGGCTCGCGTGATCGCCTGCCGAATCCACCACGTCGCATAAGTGCTGAACTTGAAGCCGCGGCGGTGTTCGTACTTGTCCACGGCTCGCATCAGGCCGGTGTTCCCTTCCTGAATCAGATCGAGGAAGTTCAGCCCGCGGTTGCGGTACTTCTTGGCGATGCTCACCACGAGTCGCAGGTTACCGCCCGAGAGTTCTCGCTTGGCTTGCTCGTACTCAGCGAACCGCGACCGCATGATGCCGACTCGCCGCCGCAGACTTGCAGGCTCTTCGAGCGTGATGAGCATCAAATCCTGAAGTTCTTTCTCCAGGTTGCCGCGTTCTTCCTTCGCGGCACGATTGCCCTTCAGTCCTTCCACTTCCGCTTCGAGTTCGTCCATTCGCTGGCTGATCTGCTCCAGCTTCTTCATCAACGGTTGAACCTTCTGCGTGCGGATCGAGAGTTCCTCGACCAGCGTGACCGTCTTGCGACGGCGGAGGCGGAGCCGTTCGCGGAGTTCTTCCCGCTCCTTGGCGGGGGTGCGGTCATCGAGCAACCGCTGGAAGTCCTCGACGTTCGATTCCATCAGTGGTTCGAGCGTCCGCAGGTTGTGCGGCATTCGAGCGAGAATCTTGTCTTTCTCGAGGTTCTCCGTCTGGGAGACCTTGATCGTGCGGTCGAATGGTAGGTCGCCGCTGTGAACCCGCTTGAGGGTTTCAGTGACCTGACGCAGAGCGTAATCGCATTCGAGAACCTTCCGGCGGAACCGCCGTCGGGTTAGCTCGATCTTCATGGCGAGAGAGACTTCTTGCCGGCGGTCCAGCAGCGGAATCTCGCCCATTTGGGTGAGGTACATCCGCACGGGGTCGTCGATGTGGCGGCCATCGCCATCGGAGTCTTCGAACGCGGGGAGTTCCGCCGCGTCGGCAAGGATCTCGTCTGCGAGGCTAACAGCTCCATCTTCGCCTTCGACATCGTCATCGGCGTCGATGAGTTGAATGCCGTGCTGGTCGAGGAGTAGTTCTGTTATCTCGGCAAGCCGATCGGGCTCTGACATTTCGGGGAGGGCAGCATTGACCTCCTCGAATGTGAGTGAACCGGTCAGTTTGCCCTTTTCGAGGAGAGCCTTGAGAACCTCATCGGTCTTCCAGTCCATCTCACCCCTCCCGCACGGGCCAGCGGCCGGGCACGTCGTGCGCCCGGCGTTGGGTCGGATACTCGTAGTGCGAAACCTTGATGTTCCATTTAGCCGGGGTTTCCCCCGGGTCTCATTGAGCCTGGGGTAAACCCCGGGCTCAATGATGCGGTTCATCCTGCTGTCTTTTTCTCGTGAGTCTGCTGCAGTCGTCGGAGCAAATCTTCAACCTGCTCCGGCGACTCCGCTCCCTGCAATTCCGCCTTGAGAGCCTTACTCGCGACTTCCGTCTTGATCCGGCGAAAGTCCGCAATCACGCCCTGAAGCTTCTTCTCACGTTCTTCCAGTTGCCGGCCAACTTCGGCCTGCGTCACGAGCGAGTCGAACAGGTCGGCGCGATCGGCCAGTCGTTCCCGCAGTACATCCAGGTCGGGAACCTGCCCGGCCTGCCACGCCGCGTACATCTCGGTCAGCATTCGGCGAATGCCTGTGTGCGCGACATCCTCGGGCCGAATTTCCGCTGCCGCGACCGAGACCAGCCCCGGCTCCGCGATCAGCAACCGAACGAGCGTCGCCGCGAGGAAGTAGTGTGGATCCGTCTTCGGACTCGCTCCACTCTGACTCCCGTAGCGTCGCGCTGGTGGCGACTGGCTCGCCGGTGGCGTGATGCCAGTCTTCTGAGCCTCCAGCAGGTTGCGTTGCTCCTGTGCCCGGCGCAGTTCGCCGAGGCGTGCCCACACGGTTTCTTGTCGAAGCCCGAGCCGATGCGCGAGCCGTGTGATGATCAGTTCCTGTTTCACCTGCGCGGTCTGGCTGGGCAATGGCGGCGCGGCAGCGATGATGCCGAGTATCTCGTCGATCACGCGCCGGGTGCCCTCAACCGACGCGGCACTGTCCTTCTCAAGAAGTCTATTCAGCTTAAAGTCCAGCGCGTCAACCGCCGAGGTCAGTATCTTCCGAAACGTCTCGACTCCATCGGGATTCACGAGCAGGTCGCATGGGTCGAGTCCGTCCGGCAGCGTGGCAACGGCGAGTTCCACATCTTGCGAAACAAAGAGCTCGAGGGCACGGTCGACACCCGTGTACCCACCCGCATCAGCATCGTATACAAGCACCACCTTGGGGACGTAACGACGCAGTTGAGAAACATGGCGGGCGTTGAGCGCCGTGCCCATCGTGGCCACAACCTGCGGCACGCCGCACTGGTGGGCCATCATCACATCGGTGTAGCCTTCAACGACCGCGAGATACCCCGTGGAAGCCCCGGCATGGCGGGCCTTGTCGAGACCGTAGAGTACGTTGCTCTTGGAGAATAGAGGCGTTTCCGCAGAGTTGTAGTATTTCGGGGCACGGTTGGCGAACGGACTCTCGGGCATGATTCGCCCGCCGAACGCAATTGTCTGCCCGCGGACATCGTGAATCGGGAACATCACCCGATCACGGAACCGGTCGTAATGCCCGCCGTTTTCCTGGCGGGGAGCGATCAGCCCCACCTCCACCAGAGCGTCGGTTGGCACCCGTTCTGCTGTAGCAAGTCTGACCAGCCAGTCGCCGGAAAGCGAGGCGAACCCAAGCCCGAACTCACGGACCGTCTTCCCGGAGAGCTTTCGGATCCCGAGGTATTTCCGGGCCGCCTCTCCGGTCGGATCGTCAAGGAGAACTTGCTGGTACTGGGCTTGTGCCCAGCGCATGACCTCCAGGAGCCGGGTGCGGTGGTGATCTTGTGGTGATTGCTGCTCGTCGAGCTTGATTCCGAAACGCTGCGCGAGTATGGCTCGTGCCTCGGTGAAGCCAACCTTCTCCATGTGCTGGACGAACTTAAAAACGTCACCATGAGCACCACATGCCCAGCACTTGTAGTTCTGCCACTTGGGGTCGATGTTCAGCGAAGGACGGGAGTCGTTGTGGAATGGGCAAAGTGCCTTGAAGACGGGACCGGCCGGGCGAACCGTCAGATACGACTGCACAACAGCGACAATGTCGCTGGCAGCCTTGATCTGTTTGGTAAGCTCCACCGGGTCGGACGGCACGTTTCACCTGCGGATGGCCGACGTCCGACGCGTTCCATTCCACAAATCTGGCGGAAGGTCGCCAGTGAGATTGCGGATCAGGGCGTGTCTGGGTTCGGCTGTGTTCTCGTGTTCCGCGGTCGGTCGGCCTTGGCGGTAGTAGGTCGGGTTCCCGTTTCCCCGTGCTTTGGTGGAGCGTGGCGGACCGGCGTTACGATGGCTGACACCACTGTGAGAAGTGGGTCGGCGGCCGGGTGAATCGCCTTGGTGTGGGGTGGGATGACCTCGAGCGTGCCGCGGCTCTCTCCTGAGCCTGAAGGTCGGTGCATCAATCCGTTGATGCCTTTGCGAATTATAGCCGCTCCCTGGGAACCGTCAACCCGGACTCCCAGCCAACGACCGAACCGCCGCATGTCCGTTATTTACCCCATTTTCTGACGGTTGACCGGATCTCACGCCGGGATTCCTCCGAGTCGTGCCACGCCGGCGCGGTTTGCCTCGCGTGGTGGGTACTCACGGCACAGTCCGCGTAATCAGCACCCGACGGGGAAACCGACCCAACTTATGTTGGCGAGCCACGGGGTTCATCCTCGTGGAGGTTGGAGATGTCAGACACCACGGGGATGAACCCGGGATGAACCCCATGGCTCGCAAGACGATCAGCCAATCAACTTCTTCTCGATCAGGTAATTGATCACCATGGCCGCACCTTCTTCGACGGGGTGCTTCGAGGCGTCGAAGGTCACTTCCGGTGCCGACGGTGCCTCGTATGGGTCGTCCACGCCCGTGAAGCCGATCCCCTTGCCCGCCACGACCGCGTCGCGAGCCTGTTTGTATAGCCCCTTCGGGTCACGCTGTTCACAGCATTCGATCGGCGTGCTGACGTACACCTCAATGAACGGGATCGCGCCGGACTTGTTCTTCTCGTGAATCGCACGGACCGCGTCGCGATCCTTGCGGTAGGGGCTGATGAAGCTCGTCAGGGCGAGCAGGCCAGCGTCGGCGAACAGTTTCGCGACTTCCCCGATCCGGCGGATGTTCTCGACGCGATCAGCAGCGCTGAAGCCTAACCCGAATCGCTTGGCCTGATCTTCGGTGTACCCGCAGGTTTCCATCAGGATCTTCGGACCGGCGTTCAGCCCGAAACGGACGTTGTCGCCGTCGAGAACGTACGCGGCGTGGCCACGGGCGATGAGCGCCTGCTCAAGAGCAACCGCGAGTGTGCTCTTACCGGAACCGGACAGACCCGTGAACCACAGCGTGGCTCCGGTTTGCTTTAACAGTGCCTTGCGTTCGGTGGGCGTGATGGTGCCAGCGTGGTGAAAGATCTGCGTTGCCTTGATTTCGGACATGCGTCTCTCGTTTCGGGTTCGAGTTGATGGAATCGAGTTCCCCCAAACTCCAACCCAGTCAGGTTACGAGACGGAACGCTGACGAACACCCGACGGAGGGTTTCGGAACTCGAAGCTTTAGCTCTCAGCCATTCTTGTAGTGGTTGGTCTTGGTGGGACAGGGATTCTTGCCTGCCAAAGTGAGGTCTGACAGGCAAGAATCCCTGCCCCACGAAACCTCTCCAGTTGATCATGGTCCGGTGACGCGAAACTCTTTCTTCTCACTGCTGACACGGCGGCCGGTAGGGTCGCGAATCTCGACCGTGACCGAGTACACACCCGGAGTGGTCGGCACCGGGAACGCATACAAGACGTGGAAATCGTGGATTGGTCCGCGGCTAAACAGCTTCTTCTCGAATTTCACGACATCGACGCGCCGCCGCCAGTCTTCGGGATCAGGTTGCTTTACGAGAACGCCGTGAGCGTCCTTGATCTCGACAGCGGCCCGGGCGTGCGTGAGGTGGGTTTCGCCACGTGGCCCGGTGGTGGGTGCGCTGAGCAAGTTGCGGACTTCCAGATACAGTTGTGCCTGATCGTTCGGGTGATACGGCTGCCCTTCGGGCCACAGCTCGTATCGACTGAAGCCGGAGACCTTGCCGCAGAACGCCATGTTCTCGATGCGGAGCGCGGCTCGCGATTCGAGTCGTGACGCGGCCGCTTCGAGTTGCTCGACAAGGATGGCCACACCCGCCGGATCGTTCGCGAGATCGGCAGTTGCTCCGCGTGCCAGGATTGGCACCACAGCGAGCACGAACTCCTGGTTCGGTGAGTCGAGCGACTTGAGAATTTCGATGGCACGGTTCGGCTTGTTCTCGGAATAGGCTCGCACCGCCTCAAGCAACGGCGATTCTTTGTGAGTCAACTGAATCGGACCGGTTACGACAGTAGGCAACGAACCTGGCGTCATGGCAATCGGCTTCACATCGGTCGCCAGGCCAGCCGCTATGGAACTGGTTGTCTCCGCTCCCGGATGGATCGCCTTGAGGGCGGGTCTGATCGCGACCGTTTCCCCGGGTCGGGATGGCAGTTCGCCGAATACGTCCTTGTTGGCGTGTTCCGTGGATTTCGCGCTGGCCTGTGCATTAATCTTGTCGCGCATTTCGGGCGACGTGATCGGCGTCGGCTGAGCTGGGATGAACAGGCAAGCTGGACAAACCAGAGCGGCCGAGGCCACTGCGAACAAGAGTGGCCGGCGGTGGGCGGTCATCCGTGACCCTCAGGCCGATGGGCGAATCTCGCGTGGACAGCGCGAGCGGCTCTCATAACCATCGACGCGTCCCGCGCCAAGAGACAAGTTCACCCCGGATGCCCTGGGGACTTTGGGCGAACGGGGACGGCAGGTTTGAAGTTGCTCAATTTGGTTTGAGTATTGGGTTTTAGCCCTGGAAGGGCGGCGGATGGTAGCTATCATCCGCCGCCCTTCCAGGGCTAAATTGAACCTGCGTCGCGACCGAATGCTGCATCTCTCATTCCAATCCCAACACACCACCGATAAACTCCAACTCACGGCGTGGGCTTCCACCGATGACCGATGCCCTTTGCCCGCGATCCCTGATATCCGGTGTTCCATGACCCGCATGATGCAGCAGTACCACGACGCGAAGAGCCAGCATCCGGGCATGATTGTGCTGTTCCGCAACGGCGAGTTCTACGAACTGTTCGAGGACGATGCCGTTCTCGTGAGCCGCGTGATCGGCCTGACGCTCACCAAGCGCGACGGCACCATTCCCATGGCCGGCGTGCCAGTCGTGAAGCTCGAACATTACCTCGGATTGCTGCTGCGTGCCGGGCATCGCGTCGCGGTCTGCGAGCAGATGGAGGAGCCGGACTCAAAGAAGAAGATCATTCACCGCGAAGTGAATCGCATCGTCACGCCGGGGACCATCACCGACGAAGGCTTGCTCGATCCGCGTGCGCCGAACCACCTCATCGCGGTCGTGCCGGGCAAGGGAAATCTCTTCGGTGTCGCGTGGGTCGATCTCTCGACCGGGAGTTTCTCCGCCGCTGATGTGCCCGCGCCGCGAGTACCCGACGAACTCGCTCGCCTCAGCGCTGCCGAGTGCCTGTTCGCCGAGAATGCTGCCGCCGCTGTGACGCAGGCCGCTGGCGCACATCTGCCGAAGAGCCGCACGGCACGACCCGACTGGACGTTCGACCCCGCAACTACCATCGCGGCGCTGCGAACGCATTTCCAGATTGGCACCCTCACAGGGTTCGGGTTCGAGGACGCGCAACCGTGCCTTGTCGCAGCCGGTGCCGTCATCATCTACCTGCAAGAGACGTTGAAGGCGAGCCTCGCCCACATTCGTCGGCTGAAGCCGCATCGCCCGGAAGCCACGCTCGCGCTCGACGAAGTGACCCGCCGCAGCCTCGAACTCACTCGCACACTCCGCGACAACCAGCGCGACGGCTCGTTGCTTTCCGTGCTTGATCGCACCGTCACGCCGATGGGCGCACGGTTGCTTCACGATAGCGTTCTCGCACCACTCACAGACACCGTTGCGATCGATGCCCGGTTCGATGCGGTGGAAGAAATCCTCAAGGATCACAAGCTCCGTGGACAACTGCGGGAGTTGCTCGAAGCCTGCTCCGACATCCAGCGCCTCACCACGCGAGTGAGCACCGCACGCGCCAACCCGAAGGATCTGGGTGCGATTGCCCGCACGCTCCGGATGCTCCCCGCAGTGAAGGCCAAGCTCACCGGTCGGCGATCGGCATTGCTGCAAGACCTGGAAAAGCGCCTGGAACTGTGCCCGGACATTCGCGAACTGCTCGACAAGGCGTTGACCGACGACCCGCCGTACATCGCCAAGGATGGGGGTACGATCAAAGCCGGCTACAACGCGGAACTCGACGAACTCCGCACGCTCATGACCGAGGGGAAGAACTGGATCGCCCGCTATCAGGCGCAGGAGATCACCCGCACCGGCATCGCGAGTCTGAAGATCGCGTACAACCAGGTCGCGGGGTACTACATCGAGGTGACGCACGCCAACGCTTCAAAGGTGCCGGAAGACTACAAACGCAAGGGGACGCTGAAGAACGCCGAGCGCTACATCACGACCGTGCTGAAGGAATACGAGGAAAAGATTCTCAGTGCCGACGATAAGAGCAAGGCACTGGAACTGCAACTGTTCCTCGCGATCCGCGATCAGGTCGCCGCGCAAACGCCACGCTTGTTGAATGCCGCCGACGTGCTCGCCGCAGCCGACTTCCTGGCATCGCTCGCGGAACTCGCCGCCGACCGGAACTATGTGCGCCCCACCCTGTCGCACGAACCCGTCCTCGACCTCAAGGACGCCCGACACCCCGTGCTCGATCAGATCCTGCCGCCGGGCACGTTCGTTCCCAACGACACCGCTTTCGGCCCCGACGCCGGGATGTTCTGGCTCATCACCGGGCCGAACATGGCTGGTAAATCCACGTTCATCCGGCAGGTCGCGCTCATCACGCTGATGGCCCACGTCGGCAGTTTCGTCCCCGCGAAGGCCGCAACCATCGGCCTCACGGATCGCATCTTCACGCGAGTCGGTGCGAGCGACGAACTGAGCCGTGGGCAATCGACGTTCATGGTGGAGATGACCGAAGCGGCGAACATCCTGAACAACGCCACGCCGCGAAGCCTCGTGATCCTCGACGAGATCGGCCGCGGCACCAGCACCTACGACGGCGTTTCGCTCGCGTGGGCGATCACGGAGTTCCTGCACGACGCGGTCGGCTGCCGGGCACTGTTCGCCACGCACTACCACGAACTGGCGCAGCTCTCCGAGTCGTTGCCACGCTTGCGGAACTACAACGTGCAGGTGAAGGAACTCGACAGCGACGTGATCTTCCTCCACAAGATCGCGCCGGGGAACGCGGACAAGAGCTACGGCATCCACGTGGCGAAGCTGGCTGGCGTGCCCGACGCCGTGCTGAAGCGAGCGACTGCCGTACTCTCCACACTGGAATCACGTCACGAGTTGCCGACGCCACAGCGCGAGGAGCCGAAGGGAAATGTGGTGTTGCCACCGGAGACCGCACCCCGTCGCAAGCACAAGCTGAAGCCGCAGATCACCGGCCCAACGCTGTTCGGCGACAACGACTCCGAGGCGGGGTGATTTGCTTCCGTGTTACTTCTTCACCCATTTGCCGCCCGCACCGAGGGCAATGGTGATCTTCAAATCCGGCAGTTGAAACTCCTCGATTCGCCAGTTGCCGTCCTTTTTCCTCGCGGTGTAATCGACCTTTCCCTCGTAGAGTTTCTCCACATTGAAACTGACCGTGCCCGTGGCAGTATTGCCGTCGATCTTGCAGGTGCAATCGGTGATGTACTCGGGCTGGATGACGGTCGAGGTGCTGCGGAATTTCCCGAGCATGTCCTTCGGGCCACTGATCGCACTCGCGAGTTTGGCTGGGTTGATGGTCTCTTCCAAGAACTTGAATGAAGTCGGATTCTTAGGTGTGTCCGCTCCGGGAGCGTAGTTCAACACGACCCATGTGAGCGTATCGCCGTTCTTCGGTTGGAACTTCGCCGGGTCTTGAGCCTGAGCCAGGGTTCGTAATTCCTCAGCAGGCATTCCCGCTGCGTCCGAAATCAACCGCTTCGCTTTCGCTACAGTGAGATCGCCATCGGCGGCGTTCACGAAGAATAACGCGGCTGATCCGACGACGACAATTGCGATCGCTGAGATGCGGAACATGATCTTCCCCCGGTGACATGTGAACGACGTGGCAGCGTGGGAATGATTGTACACAGCTCGCTGTCCGTCTGTCACGGCAAGAGATCGCTGACGAGAATCGACGCGGTGGGTGCGGCCAGCGGTGAAACACGATCGGCGGGACCGTTCAGGCTCATGTGAAAGTAGCCGTGGCCGAATCGCTGAGCGGGGTCGGGGCGTGGGTCGCGGAAGATGTACAGCCGATTGTGAACCAGATCGATTACCCAGTAATCCGCGATGCCAGCCGAAGCGTACAAGCTCGCTTTCTCGCCGATATCGAAGGCCAGCGAGCTATCCGCGACTTCGACAACGAGAGCCGCTGTGGTGGGATGGTCGGCGTAATCTCTGCGATCGCCTGATATGACTGCTACATCGGGTTGCGGTTCAGAACCGGCCGCGACTCCCGGCACCGTGATGGGTTGCTGGACATCGACGTAGAATCCGGTGGCGAAGATTCGTGCGAGTGCTTCGGATACAAGACCCGTAGCCAGGCGGTGACGCCAGCCGATCGGACTCATTTCGACGATCTCCCCGTGGATGAGTTCGACACGCTTCCCCTGAAAGAATCCCTGTTCGCCGAGGCCGTAGTATTGCTCGCGGGTCCACTTCCACGTCCGCGGGCCGGTAGCGGTTGGCGGTGGCGTGACACTCGGCTCAGGCAGGGTTACGACAGCAGACATGATTCACCTCCAACGGTAGCGTAGCGTCATTCCTTGCCGAGAACCAGATCGACGACCCAACAGCCACCTCTCCGGCTTCCACTACAACAACGCGAATGCATTCCCTCCGACCACTCCCCTTCGGAAAACGCACATGCCCAGGGTGTTGATCGTTCCACGTGAAGTGGCCAGATTCGCGGATCAGTTCAGCGATGTCCTCACGAAAGCGGGCCTCGAAATCGCCGTGCTGCCGCCCGCCGAGGCGAATCTGCCCAATGAAGACGAGTTGGTCGTTGCCCTCAAGGGGATCGACGCCACCGTTGCGGGGTCGGAGCCGTATTCGCCCCGCGTGTTCGCGGCACACCCCCAACTCAAGGTCGTGGCTCGCGTCGGTGTCGGGTACGACGCGGTCGATCTGGCCGCAGCCACGGCCGCCGGTGCTGCCGTCACCATTGCTCCGAACACGAATCAGGGATCGGTCGCCGAACATGCGTTTGCGCTCATGCTTGGTTTCACTCGTCACATTCCCGCCCGCCATGCCGCCATCGCTGCGGGTGGCTGGCCGCGACTCATGAGCCTGCCGATGCGGGGCCGCACGCTCGGACTTGCGGGGTTAGGGCGCATTGGCAAGGCCGTCGCGCTTCGAGCACTCGCGTTCGAGATGCGAGTGCTGGCCTACGATCCGTTCCCCGATGCGGCGTTCTGCGCCTCGCACGGCATCGGCCTCGTCTCGTTCGACCAACTGCTGACAGAGTCCGATTTCCTGTCGCTGCACCTGCCGTTTACGCCGCAAACGCGACATGTCATCAACCGCGATGCAATTGCCCGGATGAAGCCCGGCGCAGTGCTGGTGAACACGTCTCGCGGAGGCTTGGTCTGCGAGGCTGATCTGATCCCCGCACTCCGCGAAGGTCGCATCGCAGGGGCGGCACTCGATGTGTTCGAGGAGGAACCGACGCCAGCCGACAACCCGCTGCGCACGTTGCCGAACGTGGTGCTGACGCCACACGCGGCCGGGGTGGATGTGCAATCGCTTCACGACATGGCACGCTCGGCTGCCGAGGCGGTGGCGTCGCTGCGTCGTGGTGAATGGCCAACTGAGAAAGTGGTGAACCCGGACGTGCGGCCTGCGTTCCGCTGGTGATACCGCAGCTTTCGCGATCCGCTTCATTTCGCGAAACTTCCCTCAAGTCCCGGCACTGTGCGGTGCGATACCAGATGGTATGCGCCAACCCGGGAGGGAATCGTGATCCACCGGAAATGGGTGGGGAGTGTCGCCTTGCTGGGATTGCTGATCCTCGCAGTGGCTTCGCGCCTTCACGGCACGGGCGAAGTCAGGCTCTCGCGCCACGTCGCAACATCGCCGGAACCTATCCACGCTGCATCATCTTCCAGTGTCAGCTTGCGGTTCACCACGCTCACCGACGCGGACTGGCAGGCACTTCGAGCCCACCCGGACCTCCAATCGCTCGACCTCACCGGCACCACAATCACCGATGCGGATCTGGCCTCGCTGCGTCACCACGCCGGTCTGCGGTCGCTGATCCTTGCGAGCACTCCGATCACCGATGCTGGGTTGCGGGAATTGAAGGCGTTCCCGCATTTGGAAACGCTCAACCTCGCCTACACTTCGATCACCGATGTCGGACTGGGTAGCGTGAAAGCGCTTACCACACTGCGTTCACTCGACGTGGCGGGGACGCGGATCACAGACGCCGGAATGATCGAGTTGTGCGAGCTTCCGAACCTGAAGATGCTGAACATGGGGTTCACCTCGATCACGGATGCGGGATTGAACGAGTTGCGACACGTGCCGAACCTCCACACGCTGGATCTCGCGGGCACATCAATTACCGATTCCGGACTGATCGAACTGCAAGAGCTTGCGAACTTGCAAACGCTGAACCTTGGTTCAACCTCGATCACGAACGCGGGACTGCTCAACTGCCCGAGCCTCGCGAACCTGCACACCCTTGACCTGAGCTTCACCCGGATCACGGACACGGGATTGGTTAGCCTCGCGAAGTTCCCGAGCCTGGAGACGCTCGATCTCGCGGGGACTTCGATCTCGGACAAAGGGTTGCCAGCGCTATCGGCGCTGGCGAACTTGCGAACGCTGAACGTGTCCCGAACGAAGATCACAGACCTCGGCGCCACGGAATTGAAGGCACTGGTGCGCCTCGAATCGCTGGATCTTTCGGGAACCGACATCACATATCGGGGGTTGCCCGACCTGAAGGAACTCACGAGCTTGCGGTTCCTGGATCTGCGATATAGCCGCGTGCCGGAAGGGAAAAGCAGGGCTTTCAATGCGTCATTACCACTGCTCAAGATCGATCACCGGACCGAGCTACCCTGAAGGCTTCCCCTGCGAATCGCTCTCCTTCTGGAGCATCGCCACGGCCCACTCCGAACGCAGGAGCGAGTAGATCATCACATCCTCGAACCGCGAACGCCGCAACAACGACGCACGCAGCATCCCCTCGTAGCGGAAGTTGAGTTTCTCCAGCACACGCACACTGGCGAAGTTCCCCGCGATGACACGCGCCTGCAATCGCTCCGGTTCGTAGTTCCGGAACGTGAACTGGATCAACGCTTCACTCGCTTCGACCGCAATGCCGCGACCCCAGAATGGTTCGCCCACCCAGTAGCCGAGTTCCATCGTTTGGTTGGGTTGCGAGGCCCAGAAGCATCCACACGCCCCGATCGGCTTCGTATCGGGGGTCAGGGTGATCGCGTATGGTTCGGCCATCCCCTCACGGTATCGCAGACGAGCATAGTCCCGCACGAACGCGACAGTTTCGCCCACAGTGCGGTGGTGATCCCAGAGCGTGAAGCGCGTGAGGTTGGGATTCCGGGCATGTTGGAAGAGTGGCGCAGCGTCGCTTTCCTCGAAAGCTCGCAACGTCAGCCGGGCCGTGGTGAGCGTTGGCGGTCGCCATTCGGGCGGCATCATATGGGAGATCTCACCGACCGGGGAATTGATAATTTCGGATTGAGCTGATCCCGGTCTTCCAATCCTCAATCATAAATCATCGACCAGAAATCTCCAGTCCATGCCCTTTTCCCGTTACCAGATGTGTTGCGAAGACCTTTCCGGCCATGCTGGCTGTGCCGGTTCCCGGGAACCGACTGATGCCGTATTCGAGCAACGCGGCAATGCGGTGGTTGGCTCCCGGGCATCGGCGCGAGACAATAGCCTGTTGTGAGCTACTCCCTAACCACCATCTGGCACGAGCGACAACGGTTCCTCCCGGCGATCCTCGCCGTGGCGTTTTCGTCCGTGCTCATCACCGTACAGGGTGGGCTTGTCCTCGGGCTGATCTCGATGATGTCGCTGCCTGTGGATCGCTCCACGGCGGATCTGTGGGTCGGCTACCCCGGCGTTCGCAGCGTCGATCTTGGCCGGCCGATCCCCGAGCGGTGGGTGGTACGCGTCGCGTCGCATCCGGAAGTCGAGCGCGTCGAACCGGCGGTGATCGGCTTCGCGCTCTGGACCCGCCCCGGGGCCGACTCCGCAACAACAGTGTCCGAGGTCTGCACGATCGTCGGTAGCCGGCTCGACGCGAACTCGCTGGCAGCGGCCGAGGCGGTGCGAACTGATCCCGAGTTGCTCACGAAGTTGTCGGTTACCGGAGCAGTCGCGGTGGACGAATCAGAGTTGAGTCGCCTGGGGATCAATGGCATCGGCGACATCGCGGAGATCTACGGCTTGCGCGTGCGGGTGGTCGGACTGGTGAAGGGTTACAAGAGCCTCGGCGGGCCATACCTGTTCTGTTCCTTCGACACGGCCCGCACACTGCTGGGCTACCGCAAGGACGAGGTGACCTATGTTGTGGCGCGGACCACAAGCCCGGCGGCCGCGGCGGATGTCGCGAAGCGAATGAGCGGTTACCCGCAGCTCACGGCCCTGACATCCGAAGAGTTCTCAACCCGTTCGCGGATGCACTGGTTGTTCACCACGAAGGCCGGCATCACTGTCGGGTTCACCGCGTTACTGGGCTTGCTCGTGGGCGGCGTGGTGACAAGCCAGACGCTTTACGCGGCGACAGCGGCCAGCCAGCGCGAATTCTCGACCCTGCGAGCGATGGGTATCCCCAAGTGGCGGTTGAAGGCAAGCGTGTTGGCACAGTCGTTCTGGGTCGGGTTCTTTGGGATCATCGTCGCCGCGCCGATCACGTTGTTATTGACCGAAGCAGCGAACGCGATGGGCACGGCGGTGCGGCTCCATCCGTTGATCCTGGCAGCGGCTGCAGCGATCACGATGATCATGGCGCTCGGCTCGGGCCTTGCGGCTCTGCGATCGTTCCAGAATGTGGACCCGGCGCACAACATCCGATGACGGCGAGGAGCGGTTGCTCCGAATGAAGGAGGCCAAGTATGTCCGAGGAACCACGTCGCATCTCCAGCCTCGGGGCAGGCATCGCGTTTCTGTTTGTGGTCCTGTCCATCGCCGGAGCGGCCTGGTGGCAGAACCAAAAAAGCACAGGTACACCCCACACGGCGACTGCATTGCCCGATCTTGACGTGGTCTGTCTGGGGCGCGTCGATGCCCTGGATCGCACGCTCGAACTTGCTCCGCGAATCCCCGGGATCGTTGCCGAGATTTACATTGCCGAGGGGCAACATATCGATGCCAGGAAGCCGCTTCTGAAGCTCGACGATACGCAACTCAAACTCCGCGTCGGTGAAGCTCAGGCCGCGATCAACGCCGCCGATATCGAGATCGAAGCGGCGAAACTGGAAGCGAAGTTGCACCCGATCCGTAAGGCGGCACAAGAAACCGCAGTGGCAGCGGCAGCGGATCGAATTGCCGTGGGTCGGCGGGTGGTCGAGGAGAAGAAATCCGCGCGATCGTTCGGCACCATCACTCCCGCGGAACTGTTGGTCGCGGAATCCGAGGTGAAACAACTCGAACAACTCGAAAGCATCGAGAAGACGCGGCTGGAAGAGTTGAAACTCGCGGACCCAACCGTGAAGGTGCGCGGAGCCGAGGCCAAACGATCCGCATTGGAAATTGCTCTGAAACAAGCACAGACATCGCTCGCGGATTGCGTGTTGCTGGCACCTTGCGGGGGAACCGTCTTGCGAGTCCAAACCGCCATCGGGAAGTCCGTCGCGCCGGGGACGATGCAACCCCCGATCGAGTTCTGCCCGGATGGTCCTCTGGTGATCTGGGCAGAACTGGAACAGGAGTTTCTCGGACGCGTAAAGCCGGGCATGAAGGCCACGATTCGCGACGACGCCCGTTCCGACTCTCCATTGTGGACAGGGAAGGTATTGCGGATTGGGCGTGTCATCGCCCGAAAGCGGTTACTCTTGTTGGAGCCTGGCGAGATCAACGACGTGCGAACCGTCGAGTGTGTCATTGCCATTGATGGTGACACATCGAAACTGCTCGTTGGCCAGAAGATGCGAGTACGGCTCGGCCACGGCGAGTAAGGCATCGCGGCTACTCGCTCACCCTCATGTTGAGCCACGGGGTTTACCCCCATGGGTGTTGCGATCACCAGAACACCACGGGGATAAACCCCAATACCGTTCAACGGTTGCAGAAGTCTTTACAAGGTCGGAGCTTCCGAGCAGGATGGTGTTTACCACAACGCCATGACTGCAAGGAAGCTCCGATGTCTCTTATCTCTAC